>OFHM01000808.1_pt1 | contig 23666 bp, 19 predicted proteins | sample 1521311 | NCBI WGS metagenome assembly OFHM01 (sample SAMEA3504083, study PRJEB24116) | mouse gut metagenome | biome: mouse gut; feature: mouse-associated habitat; material: faeces | place: Denmark | collected 2011 | reverse complement strand
TCCCTGCTTCAGGGACTCCACCCGCCGCACGTCCATGCGCACGGAGGAATAGAACTTCAGGGCCCGGCCGCCGGTGGTGGTCTCCGGATTGCCGAACATGACGCCGATCTTCTCACGGAGCTGGTTGATGAAGACCACCACGCAGTTGGACTTGCTGATGATGGAGGTCAGCTTCCGCAGGGCCTGGGACATCAGACGGGCCTGCAGACCTACATGGCTGTCTCCCATATCTCCCTCGATCTCCGCCTTGGGAACCAGCGCCGCCACGGAGTCCACTACCACAATATCAACGGCCCCGGAACGCACCATGGTCTCCGCGATCTCCAACGCCTGCTCTCCGTTGTCCGGCTGAGATATATACAGATTGTCAATATCCACGCCGATATTCCTGGCATACACGGGATCCAGCGCATGCTCCGCATCGATAAAACCCGCAATTCCGCCCATCTTCTGTACTTCCGCGATCATATGCAGCGTAACTGTAGTCTTACCGCTGGATTCCGGTCCGTATATCTCTATTACCCTTCCTCTGGGAATCCCTCCCAATCCCAATGCAATATCAAGACTCAAAGAGCCCGTGGGAATCGCCTCCACATTCATCTGCGCCGTGGGATCCCCCAGCTTCATCACCGCACCTTTTCCGAACTGTTTCTCAATCTGGCTGATGGCCGCATCTAAGGCTTTGAGTTTTTCCTCTTTTTCCATATTAAAATCTCCTCTTCTTTTCAGGGAACAAATGTTCTGTCTTGTATAAGGATAAAACATTTGTTCGCATTTGTCAATAGCTATCTGCATTGCATAAACAAAATTTACCACTTTTCAAGTGTCATAAAACTCCCTCAAAGGCGATCACCTCCTCACCCGCAAAACTTTTCTGAAACCTGTGGCGAAACTGCCGGAATATAAGAATAACTGTCTAATGATATAACGAATGAGGATAGTATAGCACAATTTTTGTCCCATGACAATAGAAAATAAGGAAAAAAGGAGTCAAGACTCCCCTTTTCCGAACGTTACCTTGCTGTAATAAACCAAAATACACTCCCGCATCAGCGAAAGGGCGGCCGAAACGGCGGATTCCCTTACTTTGGTCCGATTTCCCGAAAAACGATATTCCCTTACCGTGACCTTGCCCTTCACATGGCAGGCGATATATACCAGCCCTACCGGTTTGGCCTCCGTCCCGCCGTCCGGACCGGCTATCCCTGTGATTGCCACCGCCACATCCGCCTTGAACATGACTGCTGCGCCCTTTGCCATCTCCTCCGCCGTCTTCTCGCTTACGGCGCCATGCTTTTGCAGAGTACTCTTCTTCACGCCCAGGAGCCTGCGCTTGGCCTTGTTGGAATACGTAATCACGCCGGATTTATAGATATCCGAAATCCCCGCTACATTGATCAGTCTGGCCGAAAGCATTCCTCCCGTACAGGACTCCGCACAGGTTATCGTCAGCTTATTCGCCATGGCCAGATCCACCACGGATTTTTCCAGCGTGGTCTCCTCATCTGTTGTATAGATATGATTTCCGAACCTGGTCTTCAATTCCTTTACCATTGGTTTTATCAGCTTTAAGGCTGTCTTGCGGTCCTGCGCATTGGCGGTGACCCGGATATGCACCTCTCCTGTCTTCGCATAGGTGGCAATGGTTGGATTGGTCTGTCCGTCAATCAGATCCTTTACCATCATCTCGGCCTTACTCTCCCCCACACCGCAGATTTTCACTGTCTGGGAACAGATGACCTGAGAGGTCAATGCCGCCAGATAAGGAACTACGCTCTCTTCAAACATAAGAGTCAGCTCTCCGGGCGGTCCGGGCAGCAGAATAACCTTCGCCTGCTCGGTCTCCAGAATCATGCCGGGAGCCGTTCCGTTATGATTCTCCAAAACCACGGCCCCCTCCGGCAACATGGCCTGTTTCCAGTTATTTTCCGTAGGTTCCATCCCCCTGTCGGCAAAAAAAAGCCGGATTCGTTCCCTGCTCTCCTCATGCATAACCAAAGTCCTGCCGCACACCTTCGCCGCCGTCTCTTTTGTCAGATCATCCTCCGTAGGCCCTAGCCCGCCGGACAAAATCACAATGTCGGAGCGCCCCATAGCAGTCTGAAGTACCATGGCCAGTCTGTCTTCATTATCTCCCACCACTGTCTGAAAATGACAGGTAAGTCCCAGTCCCGCACACTTCTCCGCCAGATAGGCCGCATTGGTGTTCACGATACTTCCCAGCAAAAGCTCTGTTCCCACACAAATCAATTCAACCTTCATAATTACACCGCTTCTGCCTTTCTCCCTATTTTTGTTCCGCCATTACCGCTCTGTTTTTGACCAGATAATCCACCAGCGAAATGACTGTCAAAAGCAGCGCAATCCACATGACAATCTCCGTCACAAGCCGCAGCCCGGGAATATCGGCAATCATCAAACACACCATGATCATCTGAAATACCGTCTTAAACTTTCCCCAATAATTTGCGGCGATCACCACGCCGTTGTCCGACGCCACCAGCCTGAATCCGCTAATGATAAATTCCCTGCTAATAATAATGATAACGATCCACGCGGGAATCCTTCCCAATTCCACCAGTCCGATCAGGGCTGCGCAAACCAGCAGTTTATCCGCCAGGGGATCCATAAATTTGCCGAAATTGGTCACCAGGTTATACTTTCTGGCAATTTTGCCGTCGATCAGGTCTGTGAGGCTGGCGACGATAAAGATCGCCAGAGCGACATAGTCCATATACTCCATCACATTGCCGAACAGAGCTCCATACCAGCTCCAGCCGCCGCTTTCACCCAATAATACCAGCACAAAGGGAACGATCAGGACCATCCTGATAATAGTTAATTTATTGGGTAAATTCATCTTTTTCATGATAAATCCTCCGCGATCTCACCGATCAAGTCATATTCATTGGAATCCGTCACAAGTACCTGAACAAAATCCCCTGTTGTCAACACAGACGCCGTATTCACAAACAAATATCCGTCCACATCCGGCGCATCCCGATAGGTTCTTGCCACATATACGTCTTCATCCGCTACCTTGCCTTCTATCATAACGGTAAGTGTCCGTCCCACCATTTCTTCCGCTTTCTCAAACGCTACTGCCTGCTGCAGCTCCATCAGTTCATCGCGCCTGGCCTCGCTGACGGAATCCGGTATCTGATCCGGCATATCGGCCGCCGGCGTATCCTCCTCCCTGGAATAGGCAAACACGCCCAGCCTGTCGAATTCCATCTCATTGACAAAGCGGTACAGTTCTTCAAAATCCTCCTGGGTCTCCCCCGGAAAGCCGCTGATCAGAGTCGTCCTCAGACAGATATCCGGAATCCGCTCCCTAAGATGCCCTATCAGCATCTCCAGCTCCTCCCGGGTGGTACGTCTGCCCATGCGCCGCAAAATACTGTCGGAGGCATGCTGGATGGGAATATCCAGATAATGACATATCTTCGGCTCCTGTGCCATGGTATCTATCAATTCTTCCGTGATCTCCTCCGGATAGCAGTACATAAGCCGTATCCAGCGTATACCCTCGATCTCTGACAGTCTGCACAGCAATTGCGGCAGGCATTTCTTCCCATATAAATCGACTCCGTAAAGGGTAGTCTCCTGGGCCACCAGAATCAGCTCCCTGACACCGTCTTCTGCCAGCTTCCGCGCCTGACTTTCCAATGCTTCCATCGGAATACTTCTGTAGTCTCCGCGCACTTTGGGTATGATACAATAGGTACAGCGCTTATTACATCCTTCCGCAATTTTCAGATAGGCAAAATGGCCTCCTGTGGTGACGACTCTCTCCCTGCACTGGAACGGCGCCTGTGTCAGGCTCCGGTAATGATCCCCACCCTTTCCCGCCAGCACCTGCGTCACTGCCGCCGTGATTTCCTCTATGGCGGCGGTCCCCACCAGGGCATCCACCTCGGGAATCTCCTTCCTGATCTCTTCCCGATAGCGCTGTGCCAGACATCCGGCTGCAATTAAGCCCTTCAGATTTCCGCTCTTCTTCAATTCGGCCATCTCAAGCAGTGTCCGGATACTTTCCTCTTTCGCGTCTCCGATAAAGCAGCAGGTATTCACTACAGCCACATCCGCCCGGGTCTCGTCATCCGTAAAGCAGAAGCCCTTCCCCTGCAATAGCCCCAGCATCATCTCCGTATCTACCAGATTTTTATCACATCCAAGTGATACAAACATTATATTCATCAGAAAATGTACCTCTCAACCGAAAATAGCTGGCAAACCGCCAGCTACCTCTTACACGAAAGCCATATGCCCGGCCCTCTACTCACTGCTCAGTATTTTGATTTTTCCCTGGTTAAGCTCTTCCACTGCCACCGACAGCGGCTTTTTGTCCCTGCCCTCCACCATGGCATCCTCGCCTGCGATAATCTGTCTGGCCCTTCTGGAAGTCGCCATGACAATGGAGTAGCGGCTGTTTACAATCGGCGCCTCGCCCTGCTCTACCTCGCTGTTCACTACCTTCATCAAATCTGAATAAGATGGATGTAACATTAATCCTGCACTCCTTTCGCAAAATGATACAATTCCTCTCTGATCTCTCGGATAAAATCCTGTTTTCTCACCGGAGCCGCCCGGGACGCATCCACCAGCCGGTGAATCTCTTCCGCGCCCTCCTCCAGACTGTCATTTATGACAATATAATCATAGGCTTCCATGCCTTCTGATTCCTCCGCAGCGCGGTTCAGACGCTTTGCAATGACCTCCGCGCTCTCCGTTCCTCTTCCCTCCAGCCGCCGTTTGAGCTCCTCCACACTGGGGGGAGTGACAAAAATAAGCAGGCTCTCCGGAAATTTCTCTTTTATCTTCAACGCCCCCTGGATCTCAATCTCCAGGATGACATTTTTCCCCGCCTTCAGCTGCTCTTCTACATAAGCCTTGGGCGTTCCGTAATAATTGCCGCAATACTGCGCATATTCCACCAGTCCGTCTGCAGCGATGGTTTCCTCAAAATGGGCTCTGTCCGTGAAAAAATATTCCACCCCTTCCCTCTCTCCCGCTCTGGGAGGCCGGGTGGTCATGGAAACAGACAATGAGTATTCCCCATGCCTGCGCATAATCTCTTTTACTAGTGTACCCTTTCCCGCGCCGGAAAAACCGGAAATCACAATCAGAATACCTTTTTGTCTCATATTATTTTTCCTCTGTCCCCTCCGCGCCGTCCTGTACCCGCCCGGCAATTGTCTCAGGCAGCAGCGCCGACAACACCACCTGGCTGCCGTCCATGATCAGCACGGATTTGGTCTTCCGGCCCTGGGTAGCGTCGATCGCAAGTCCCTTTTCCCTGGCTCCCTGCACCAGCCGCTTGATCGGGGCAGATTCCGGGCTGACAACGGCGATAATCTTTTCCGTGTTAACGATATTACCAAAACCGATATGAATCAGCATATTGCCCACGCCTCTACTCTATATTCTGAATCTGTTCGCGGATCTTTTCGATCTCTGTCTTCAGATCGATGGCAACATTGGATGTCTCCAGATCATTCGCCTTGGACAGAATCGTATTAGCCTCCCGATTCATTTCCTGGGCTATAAAATCCAGCTTTCTGCCGATGGCTCCTCCCTCGCGCAAAGTATTTTCCGTCGTCTCAATATGGCTGCGGAGCCTTACGATCTCCTCATCCACACATACCTTGTCCGCATAAATCGTGACCTCCGTCACCAGCCTGCCCTCATCCACATGGGCATCCTCCAGCAGCTCCCGCACCTTCTCCTCCAGCCTTCTGCGGTACTCCTGTACAATAGCGGGAGAGCGCCCGGAAATAAAATCCACCCACTGCTTCATCCCGTTTAATTTCTCCATCAGGTCACTGCACAGATTTGCGCCCTCTGCAATACGGCTGTCTACAAACATCTTAGCCGCGCCCTTCACCGCCTTCTGCAGCTCCTTCCACAGGGCCTCCTCATCTGTCCCGTTTTCTTCCATTATAAATACATCCGGAAACCGGGAGAGCATGGATACACGGATATCATCCTCCAGCCCGAAGTCCTGCGCCATCTGCCGCAGATATTTCAGATACTCCTCCGCCACTTCTCTGTTGTAGTGGACCGTGGACGTCTTTTCCGAAAAATCCTCATAGGAAATGAATACGTCCACTTTCCCGCGCGAAATATAGTTTTTCAATTCGGCACGGATTGCGGATTCAAAAAAATTCAGGCTCTTTGGCATCTTAATGTTCACATCCAGATACCGATGATTGACTGATTTTATCTCTACCGCAAATTTTCTGCTGTTTTCGACGACTTCACATCTGCCGAAACCGGTCATGCTCTTTATCATCAATAATAAATGCTCCTGTCCGGGCGACGAACCCATAATTTGGATACTTTTATCTATTATAAAGTAAGAATGCAAAAGCGTCAAGTATTCAAATTTCTGGACTTTAGAATTTATATATGGTATAATGTTGACTCAGAAGGACATTGAGTCAACTTTTGATTCCATATGCGCTGGTGCGCATGGAATTATGGAATAATCTGTATGATATGTTTCCATATATATTTTACAAAGGAGTAAAAATAACCATGAACCGTTTTAAACTGAAAAAACGCAGTACCGCAACCACCCTTGTCACCCTTGTTCTGGTGCTTGCCGCGATCAGGTTTATCACATCAATTATGCTTTTATCCTATGATGAGGTCCTCATGCCTTCTGTGATTGTAATGCTGGTCATCTATGGCATCGTCGTACTGGTATGCATCATACTTTTGCTCCGAATGCGCCACAGTCAGCTCAGCCTCAATGAAGACGGTCTGGTATACACATCGCTGCTGGGCGCCACCAGAAATCTCTCCTACAAAGATCTCCAGAAGCTCTCCATGGGCGGCCGATCCTATATTCTCTACACCATCGACGGGAAAAAGCTGATTACCTTTGATGACTTCCGCACGGATAATGCCAGTGAGATCGTAGCCTTTCTGAAAAGCAAGGGGGTCAGGACGGAGATCTGATTTCATTATCCCCTTAACGTAATAATGTGTGCGTCAGAGTGTGCACAGAGGTATAAGTTTGGAAGTAAAACTTCCAGATATTGAAATAATGCCCGCTGGAGGCGGGCAGAGAGGAATAAAGATGGCATTTGACGGTGTAACCATAGCAAACGTGGTATCCGAATTGAAAAAAGAACTGATGGGCGGAAGACTGTACAAGATCGCACAGCCGGAAGCGGATGAGCTTCTTCTGACCGTCCGCCAGCCAAAAGGCCAGGCCAGACTTCTGATTTCTGCCCAGGCTTCCCTTCCGCTACTCTATCTCACCGGTACCAATAAGCCCAGCCCCATGACAGCCCCCAATTTCTGCATGCTTCTTCGCAAGCATCTGCAGAACGGCAGGATTACCGATATCTCCCAGCCGGGCCTGGAGCGCATCATACGCATCGAGATAGAGCATCTGGACGAACTGGGTGATCTGCGCCGCAAGATTTTGGTAGTAGAAATTATGGGAAAACACAGCAACATTATCTTCTGCGACGATCAGGGCATGATTCTCGACAGTATCAAGCATGTGACTGCCGCTGTCAGTTCTCTGCGGGAGGTGCTGCCCGGCAGACCCTATTTTGTTGCAGAGACCCAGAATAAACTGGATGCGCTCCGGACAGATTATGACGATTTCCGTAGAGCCGTCGCCGCTAAGCCCCAGCCCCTGTTCAAAGCCGTCTACGGCAGTTTTACCGGTATTTCCCCGATTCTGGCCCAGGAACTGTGTTACCGGGCCGGCCTGGACGGAGAACTGCCCGCGGCCGCATTGACAGAGCCTGACTATGAGAAGCTCTTCGACGTCTTTTCCGATATGGCCCGGGCCATCCGGGAGGAACGTTTTGTGCCCAACATTGCCTATACAAACGGCAGCCCGGTAGAATTCTGTGCTCTTCCTCTGACCATGTATGGCTGCGGAAAATCAGCTGAAGAACAGCCTGCGGCGTCCAAAGAGACCTGTCGGGGTGACCGGACGGTCTGCTATGAATCCATGTCGGCGCTTTTGGAACATTTCTACGCGGAAAAAAATACTCTCACCCATATCCGCCAGAAATCTGCGGATCTGCGGCGTATCGTCCAGACGGCCCTGGAGCGGAATATCAAAAAATATGACCTCCAGCTCCGCCAGATAAAGGATACGGAAAAGCGGGAAACCTGCCGGATCTATGGAGAATTGCTCAACACCTACGGTTATGGCGCCCAGCCCGGCGCAAAGTCTCTGGAAGCCCTGAATTACTATACCGGCGAAATGATAACAATCCCTCTGGATCCCACGTTGACCGCCACAGAAAACGCAAAGAAATACTTTGACAAATACGGAAAGCTGAAGCGTACCTACGAGGCTCTTTCCCAGTTAACCATAGAGGTGAAGACAGAAATCGACCATCTGGAATCGATTTCCGCCGCCCTGGATATTGCGCTTTATGAAGAGGACCTGGCACAGATTAAGGAAGAGTTGACGGAAAGCGGCTACATCCGGCGAAAAGGCAGCACGAAAAAACAGAAAATCACCAGCAGGCCTTATCATTATATCAGCAGCGACGGTTTTCACATTTATGTGGGAAAAAATAACTACCAGAACGACGAGCTGACCTTCAAGTTCGCCTCCGGCAATGACTGGTGGTTCCACGCCAAGCAGATGCCCGGCTCCCATGTCATCGTAAAACTGGGTAACGCGGAAGAACTCCCTGACAGAACCTTTGAAGAGGCTGCCCGGCTGGCTGCCTATTACTCCAAGGGCCGGGATCAGGAAAAGGTGGAAATCGACTATATCCAGAAAAAGCATATTAAAAAACCCGGCGGTGCAAAACCCGGGTTTGTAGTCTACTATACCAATTATTCCATGGCCATCGACAGCAATATATCCGGCATAAGGCTTGCGGAGTAAACTTGCCGGGGATAAATCTTCCTATTTCATCAGCCGGCACCTTTTTGCCAGCCTTACCAGAAGATATCCCTTCGGAAATCCCCTAAGCTCCTCCTCCGAAATACCTCTCAGGAGGAGCAGCATAACAAAGTATACCGCCACTGCCAGAACGATGGCAATCACCACGGATATCTTCGGAGAAGAAGTCAGCATCAGAAGCCCTTCGTATGCCGCCCATGCCACTCCTCCCATACATCCTGCCGCAACGGCCGGAATCAGGAAGCTTTTCATCAATTCCTGTCTGTACTCTACCGCTCTGCGTACTGCCCACTGGTTCAGGATACACATAATCCCCGAGTACAAGGTGTTTGCAATCGCAATACTGTACAAATCCAACTCCGTAAAACGCAGGAGCAATATCGCTGTCAATGTCTGTATGGCCAGCGCAATTGCCGCATTGATGATGGGCACATTCACCTTTCCAAGCCCCTGCAGAATGGAACTGTTTAAGGTGGACAATGCATAAAACACCACCGACAGGGACAATGCCATCAATAAACTGGTGACCAAATCCTCCGTCTCTTTGGTATTGGTAAACAGCAGCCCCGTAATCGGACGGGCCAGCGCAAACAATCCCACCGCGCAGGGAATGGAAATCAGCATTATGGTCTTTACGGCAAGCGCAATTCTCTCTCTGGCCCCATGCCAGTCATAGGAGGCGGCCAGCTGTGCAACGGAGGGAATAATCGCCGAAGCCATGGCCGTTGCAAATGCAATCGGAATATTGGACAGGGTCAGCGCCTGCCCGGATAATGCTCCCCACCGTTTAAAGACCGCCACCTCGTCCATTTCCTTCCAGGACGGATACATCTGCGTATACACTGTATTGTTGATGGTACCGCTCAAATTATAGATGGCCGTACTCAGGATAAACGGCGTCACAATCATGACGATCAACCGCATGATCGACTTGTAGGAATCCGTTCCCACATGCCTGTCATTGCGGATCCGCCGGTTTATGGTATTTCGGTTCAAGCCGTATACTGCCGCCATAAACAGAAGCGCCGCCAGGACACCGGCGCCGGCGCCCATCGCACTTCCCATGGCTCCGTTTACGGCTCTCTCCACCTGGCCCGCTTCATCTGCAGGGATTTCCATGGTGCCCATGACTCCCTGGATCAGCAGCCAGGCCGCCCCTACACTGACAACCGCATTGACAATCTGCTCCAAAATCTGGGATACGGAGGTCTGCACCATACTGCCGTGGGCCTGGAAGTACCCCCTTAGAACCCCCAGAATCCCATAGATAAAAATCGTCGGTGCAAACGCCCGCAGCACGGACATCTCCTGAGAAGAGAGAATCCCTTTCCCGCAAAGAAACCCTGCCCCGAAGAACATCAGCAGACTGGCAGCTCCGCCCACCACAAGGACATATCCCAGCGCACATTTGAAAATCCTGTGCGCGCTGCGGTACTCCCGCACCGCAAGCTTCTGGGCAATCACCTTGGATATGGCCGACGGAATACTGTATGAGGAAATCAACAAAATAATCGTATAGTAATTATGGGCGGACTGATAATAGCCCAGCCCCAGATCTCCGATGACAGCATGCAGAGGGCCTCTGTACAGAAGCCCTATCAATCTGCTGATGATTCCGGCCGTTGCCAGAATCCCCGCCTGCACTATGAAGCTGTTTTTCCTGCCATTGTTGTTTGCCATCATTTCAACCTATCAGCCAATCATACATTTCCTGATATTTTGCCGCAGATACATGCCATGAAAAATCTGCCGCCATCGCCCTGTCGACCATCTTGTTCCACTCGCGCTTCTTGTCGTAATATATACGCTGCGCATAGCGGACCGCATTCAGCATCTCGTGGGCATTATAATTGGTAAAGCTGAAACCCGTGCCTCTGCTTTCGTATTCATTGTAAGGCTCTACCGTATCCTTCAGCCCTCCTGTCTCTCTCACAATGGGGATCGTACCGTAACGCAGCGCCATCAGCTGGCTCAGGCCGCAGGGTTCAAACAGAGACGGCATCAGGAAAGCATCGCAGGAAGCATATATCTTATGGGACAGCGCATCGGAATAATAGATGTTCGCCGACACCTTGTCGTTATACTTCCAGTCGAAATGACGGAACATATTCTCATACCGCTCTTCGCCGGTTCCCAATACCACCAGCTGTATATCATCCTGGCACAATTCGTCCATGACATAGGCAATCAGATCGAAGCCCTTTTGATCGGTAAGTCTCGATACCACGCCGATCATCATCTTTTTATCATCGACCTTAAGTCCCAGCTCCTCCTGCAGCGCACGCTTGTTTTTCACCTTCTCCTTGCGGAAATTATCGGCATTGTAAGGATTTGCGATCAATTTGTCGGTCTCCGGATTGAATTCCTCATAGTCGATCCCGTTTACGATACCTCTCAGATCACCGCTTCTGGCCCGGAGAAGCCCGTCCAGCCCCTCGCCGTAGAAAGGCGTCTTGATCTCCTCCGCATAAGTATCGCTCACCGTGGTCACCGCATCAGCATAGACGATCCCTCCCTTTAAAAGGTTGGCATCCTTATAAGCCTCCAGCTTGTCGGAAGTAAAGAAATAATCTGACAGCCCGGTTATACTTCTCACGGTCTTGGTATCCCATTTCCCCTGGAACTTCAGATTGTGGATGGTAATCACGGACTTCATGTTGCGGTAAAAGTCTCCGCCTCTGAACCGCTCTTTCATATAGACGGGAATCAGGCCGGTCTGCCAGTCATGACAATGAATCACGTCCGGCTGGAATCCCACCACGGGCAACACGGAAAGCGCGGCTTTGGAAAAATAGGCATAGCGTTCTATCTCCCACTTCTGATTGTCGGTATAGACCTTATTGCCGCTGAAGTAATACTCATTGTCAATAAAATAATAATGTACTCCTTCCTCCTCCGCTTCCAAGACACCTACATATGCACTTGTCCAGTTAAAGTCCATGTAAAAATGGGTCACATATCTCATCTTATCCTTCATTTCCTGCTTCATACAGGCATATTTGGGAATAATGACCCTCACATCAAAATACTGCTTGTCAACACATTTCGGCAGGGAGCCCACCACATCGGCCAAACCGCCCGTTTTGATAAATGGTACTCCCTCTGATGCCGCAAAAAGAATTTTCTTCATCGGAAACCTCCACTGACCACTGCTGAAACTATATTATACTTTTTTATTATACAACAATTCCGGTTCAGTGAAAAGTACATTTTTCTATTTTTTACCTATTCTCCGCGATAAGAAAGACGGATTCTGTCAGCTATCAGCGCAATAAATTCCGAATTTGTCGGTTTTCCCTTTCCGGTGTCGATCGTATAGCCGAACAATGCATCCAACGTTTCCATCCTTCCTCTGCTCCATGCCACTTCAATCGCATGCCTGATCGCCCGTTCCACACGGCTGGGCGTAGTCTGAAAACGCTTGGCTATAGTGGGATAGAGAATCTTGGTAATCGAGCTGATCATTCCCGGATCTTCCACGGACATCATGATCGCTTCCCTTAAGTACTGATACCCTTTGATATGTGCCGGAACGCCGATCTCGTGTATCATATCTGTCACATCCTGCTCCAGATCCCTGGCCACCTCAGGCTTGGGCGGTTCCTGTACCGTCTGGCGCCTGGCCGCGCTCTTTCCGGAAGGTACCGTAATCATAATCTGAAACTCTTTGTCTCCGTTCATCAAATCGCCAAGTATTTTGTAAATTCTCTCATTATCCTTCGTAGCCGTAATATTCAGCTGTTCCATCGAATTACCTCCTGATTTTTCATTTAGCGTCCGTCCCGGCTTCTGACCGACGCCTTTTGTTCCGCTGCCGTCGGCAAACGCGCGAAACACAACCATAAATTGTCTAAATTCGTACTTTCCCATTATAAAAGACAACTGTTTGTTACAGCAACTCCAAATCATCGCGATTTCCCTTACATTATGTCAAAATTATACACAGAACGGGCGCGCTCGTGTTCTTTTGCTATTATTTGCAGCGATTTTTTTCATTTCGCTGATTTTATTTCTATATGCCGTTTATTTTCCGTCAAAATGACGGCAGCTCCATTTTTTACAAAAAACTATTGCAAAAACTCCGAAAAAGCTGTTAAATAAGAAAGGATAGATTAAGCGGCTTGCTGCGGAACTGGAAACAGCATCCGCGCTCACGGTACCCCGAAGAATTTTCGGACGCTTCTCTTCGCGGCCGAAAATCCTTCGCCCATGCTTGGGTATCGGGAGCGCGGATGCGGAACTGGAATAGGAGGATACATTTATGCCCAATATCTCATTACCAAAAGACTACGAATCCGGATTAAGCCTGTACGAGACCCAGGTTGCCATCAAAACGGTAAAGGATTTCTTTCAGCGGCTGCTGGCCGAGCGCCTGAATCTGCTACGAGTATCCGCCCCCCTGATGGTGGATCCCAAATCCGGTCTGAACGATAACTTAAACGGTGTGGAACGGCCGGTGAGCTTCGACATTAAACATCAGGACGGCAGAGAAGCCGAAATTGTGCATTCTCTGGCAAAATGGAAGCGTTTCGCCCTGAAAAAATACGGCTTTCTGGCAGGAGAAGGACTGTATACAGATATGAGCGCCATCCGAAGAGATGAGGAGGTTGACAATATCCATTCCATCTATGTGGATCAGTGGGACTGGGAGAAAATCATCAAGAAGGAAGAACGAAATCCGGACACTTTAAAAGACACTGTACGCACAGTCTACAAGGTACTGCGCAAGACGGAAAAGTTCATGTCCATCCACTATGATTATATTGAGGAAATCCTTCCCCATGACATCTTTTTCATCACCACCGGTGAACTGGAAGAAATGTTTCCCGACAATACTCCCAAGGAACGGGAGTACTATATCGCAAAGGCCAAGGGAGCGGTGTGCGTCATGCAGATCGGCGGCCCGTTGGGAGACGGCAAACCGCATGACGGCCGGGCCCCAGACTATGACGACTGGGCTCTGAATGCGGACATTATCGTCTACTATCCCGTCCTGGACATTGCTTTGGAGCTGTCCAGCATGGGCATCCGTGTGGACCGGGAATCGCTGCTGACCCAGCTGCGCATGGCCGGATGCATGGAAAGAGCCGAACTTCCCTTTCACCAGGCAGTAATCAATGAAGAACTGCCCTACACCATCGGCGGCGGTATCGGCCAGTCTCGAATCTGTATGTTCTTCCTGCGCAAAGCTCATATCGGAGAGGTACAATGCTCCCTCTGGCCGGAAAATGTGATGGAAGAAGCGAAAAAAATGGGCCTCCAGCTTTTATAGCCGGGGGCCTTTCCCCATCCGGGGCACCTCTCCTGAACGATAGTCCGAACCGACAGCAAAATACAATCCGCCGACGGCATTCTGCCGATTTCCCGTTTTTTATTACTGGTAAACCGAAAACTTATCATTTTTAAAGCTTTGCCTGTAATCAAATTGTTCCATAAATTTCAGCACCATGGACCATTTGATGTCAGACATCATTTTGCGGATCTCCGCCTTGGAAGAACCGGCCGCCGTCAGAGCTCTTGCTCCTCCCTCGGCATATATCCCGTATCGCTTCTCCAGAATGATCACCGGTTTCTCCCCCTGTCCTCCTGAAATCTGCTCCTCCAGCAGGTCCATCTCCTCTTTCATAACCTCCGGATGATAAGATTCAAGATCGCTCCAGGAGTTAAATGCAGGCGGCATCTGCAGATAATATGCCAGCCCGGGAATCCACCCGTACAAAATGACCTCCCTTCCCTCCAGCGAATTTTCATTTACATAAGCGCTTAATTCCGTCATCCATTGAGCCTTATTCGGACTCATCCTGACATTCTTCAGAATGGCATTGTTCTCCACGCTGGCAGTGGCATCCTGTATTCCCGTGGCCTCGGCAAATGCAAACTTTGCACCGAAGGCCCCGAACTGGAACAGGCACAGCGCCAGAAATGCCGTCAAAAGGCCCTTTGCGGGAAAAGCGGACAGCAATACCCCTCCTCTTATCCTCCGTTCTCCCACATATCGAAGGAAGCGCCAGCTCTGCCAGAGAGCATAGGGCGCTACGATGAACAAATTGTTCAGGCTGGGCAGAATCCCGTTATTGCTGCCGATAGGCGTCAGGAGGATCACCAGCATCACCATACCGCTGATCAGCTTTTCCTCCCTTGGGCTGTCCTTATGGAAGATCCGGACAACGGCAATCAGCATGGTGAGCATCAGGAAAATGGGCCCCGGTCTCCAGATGGGATCATAGCTGTAAAAAAGCAGAGAACAGAATTCCCGTTTATAGAGCCAGACAAGCATGGCGATGCTGACTGCTCCCCACAGTATCCTGGTACCAATATGCAGAACCTTCGCCGTCTGACCTCCATGTCTTCCTGCCTGTGCTCCGCCCCCGGAAAGACGCTCCTCCAGTCGGCCGCTTACCGCAAAGAGCACCATGCCTCCCAGCAAAATCACGCCCATGCGCGCTACCCAGTACATATTTTCCATATACTGCTCCGCAATGCCCAGAATCATGGCCACGGGTTTGTAATTGACAGCCCTGTCCGTCATGGAAAACAGCCTGATGATTCCTGTCACATATTCATCTATTCCGTAACGGATATGGATATGGAGCAGGACCAGGACCAGGGCGCCCGCATATCCCGCCAGACACCAGAGCGTATGCCAAAACACCCTGGGCCAAAACTTTTCCCGCTTTCCGACCGTTTCCCCTGTGTGCTTTCTCTCTTCCAGCCACAGGATGACGTCATAGGCCCAGACCGCCACAATCATGGCCGCCTCCGGCAAATTGGAAAAACGCACCAGCACATTTGCTCCGAGAAAAGCGCCTGCCCCAACCAGACAGCCCTTCTTTTCCCCGGTCAGCCCCAGATAGAGCAGAATAAAGGAGGCCAGGAAAAACACATAGGTGAGATAATTATACAAAACGGCTGTGGGACACCAGCACAGGCTGATCGCAGTCATCTCCCCGACAAAAGCAATTGCACGGGGAATCTTCAGCTGTCTGGTACAGAAAAAATATCCCGCAAGCGCCAGCGCGCTGACTACAAGCCCCGTATACAGATTCATCCCCCGCAGCGTATCCGCATTGGGCAGCCCGGTCAGCAGCCTGCCGAAGACATTTGCCAGATACGTGGAAAACAGCCACATGGGATCCATGTGTTCTGTCCCCATATATTCAAAATTCGCATAATTATATCCTGTATCCCATAGATCAAGCCCCCAGCTGATATGGCGGAGCGGATAAAAGGCCAGAATCACGATAAACAGATTTTCCAGCAAATTACCCAGGCGCAGCCCGGCTCCGGATCGCCTTCTGTCTTTTCCTGTCATCTTTCCTATCCTTTCTATCTGTTATTCTTTTCCCGGCTCTGTCTGAAATACCGCATCTGCCTTCCTGATCCGGCCTGCCAGCCTGCCATGGAATCCGATCCCGGAAAAACCACGATACAGCACGCCGAAGATTCCTTTTCGAACCGTTTCCACCAACACCCCGCAGACAAAGACAATGACTGCCGCTGCTGCCGTATGGAGAAGCAGGCTTACATATGCCCCCGCAGTGTTTCCGGCAATGGCCTGCGCCGCATTTTCGGCTCCCAGCCAGTTTTGCCAGGTATAACGCAGTCCCAGATTCTCATGAAGCAGATATACCCCCAAAGTAGCGGGCGCAATACGGTTGATCAAACCAGCCGTCTTCCCCTGAATCCTGATTCCGGAAAAAATTGCAAACAGTCCCACCGCAGCCGCCAAAGGCAGAATATGATTGTATTCCAGGCAGATCCCCAGCACGGTCTCCAGGCTGCCTGTCCGCAGATAAATACCACGCAGCAGAAGCGTCACCCCAAAGATCAGCACACATCCGCCGCCGTACAAGAGGGGGCCGCTCCACTTCTTCTCCAGGAAACGGCATCCGAATCTTCTGATATAAGCCGCCGTCATAAACACGCACAGGTACCATTGCCAGTCATAACCCAAACCATCCATTTCAAAACGCACCGGCACCACACTTTTGATAACGCAGAATGTAAACAGCATAAGCCCCAGAGCAATCTGCATCTGCGCTCTGGTCATCCGCCTCACCGCCGTTCCCAAAAACGGCAGCAGCAAATACAGAAATACATATGCCGTCATAAACCAGTAATGTCCCATGGAAATGGGGAAAATCAGGGTCAGCAGATAATGCACATCAAAATCCGGTCCTCTCATCACGCCGCTCAGCGCCCCGGCCAGGCCGAAAACCACTGAATAGAACCACACCTGCAGCAACAATTGTATCAGCCTGCTAAATTTGAACGAGGAATTACATAAAAAGTATCCGCTGATGAACATGTACACATTCACCGCCACGATGCAGAAACATTCCAACAGCCAGGCTGCCTGCTGCGCCCCGGTAAAATCAGGCTGCGTCAGCTCGGCCAGCAGATTGCCCTTTCCCAGATAATGCAGCACTACCACCATCATCATCGCCACACAGCGCAGCAATTCCAGATTTGCCATCCGTTCGCGCTTCGGTCCTGAATTGTTTTCCATTTCGTTTTGTGTGCTTTTATTTTCCGCTTCTGCAGTCTGCGCCATCCTGCCTTCCTCCCTGAAATCGTAATCTTTCCTGAATCTCCCGCCCTGAATAAGGCCGTTAAAAGTCCTTTTGAGTCAGTATTATATCACCAATATACCCGCTTTTCAATTAAGTTATAAAACCTTAAAGATTTCATCATATTTTCTACATATAATGGGAACAAAAAAGGCTGTCTGACATCCCGGGGCGGATTTCCGAAATGCCCCGGCATCATACAGCCTTTTAAAGATTTTATGCTTCCCTGCCGGAAATCCGGATGCTTCCGCTTCCGGTATTCGCCCTTACCTTGCAGGCACTGTTTCCGTAGGCATAGGTTCCGTTTTTCACCTTCTGGCTCTCTTCACCGTTCCAGTCGATATGTATGCTCCCGGAACCGCTTCTGACCGTGCTCTCCATTCCTTTCGGCCCTTCCAGCTCCAGCTTGATACTGCCGCTTCCGGTAGTCAGCTCCATACTCTCGGCCTCTCCCACGGCCACAGCCCTGATATTTCCGCTTCCGGTAGAGAGATGGTAGACCGCCGCCGCGGAATCTATCTTGATATTTCCGCTTCCGGTACTGCACCTTACGTCCCGTCCCTTTATCCTCTCCGCCTTCACGTTCCCGCTTCCCGTCTCGAAGTTTCCGGATATAAATTCCGCATGGTGGGCCGCGATATTTCCGCTTCCGGTATGGGCCTTCATCCTGTCGGCCACCAGCTCATTCAGCTCTACGTTTCCGCTGCCGCTGTTCCCCTCAAAGGATTCCAGTTCCAGATCCGAAACGCACATATTCCCGCTGCCCACTTTCATCACCAGCTTCGGTATGCCCCTGGGCACCTTCACCGTCAGGGTGATATTCTGTCCGCCGCTGCTGAAATTACCGATATTTCCATAAGATATAATCGTCCTGCCGAAGAGTGTCACTTTCACCATTGTCTCTTCATTGTCGCCGTCTTCCTTTGCTCCCTTTCTGCGCTTGACTCCGGCATAGAAGGTACCTTCCTCCTCATATTGATAATACTCATAATTCAGCTGATTGCTGACACCCTTTGCCTCATATTCCACATGAATCTTGTCGTCTTCCGAACGTCCCACGTTAATATTGGCGGCCTTGCCCTCCAATACAATCCCCTTATAATATCCGGAATAGGCAAAGCTTCTCTTCAGATCCGTACTCTTCCCGGCCCGTTCTCCGTCTGCCGCAGCTTTTGTCAGTTCCTGCGCGGCCACAGGCTCCGGATTTCCCTGAGCAAATCCCTCGGGGAGGTCCTCCTCCGACAGCTCCCTTATCATATCCTCGATATTGCCCAGTTCCTCTATAATCTCTTCCTCGGACTTTCCCTGATTTCCGCCCTCGGCAAAATGCTGCCTGTAATCCTCCAGAATCTCCTCCTGCAGCTCCTGTCCGAAACGTTCCAGCTTCTCCTGCAGTTTTTGCATATATTCCTGCTTTGTCATGACCTCATCCCTCCTGTTCCCTGATCAGTTTGTTCACCGCATCGGCAAATACATTCCACTCCTGCTTTACTGTTGTCTGGTACTGCCTTCCCTTATCCGTCAGCTTATAATATTTTCTCGCCGGACCCGATTCCGATTCCACCAGATATGTGGTCACATAATCATCCTCTTTCAGCTTTCTGAGAATGGGGTACAAGGTACCGCTGGCAATGGACATTTCACCGGATATCCGTTCCGTCAGTTCGTATCCGTACTTGTCTCCCCAAACCAGTTGGGACAGCACACAAAGCTCCAGAGCGCCCTTTTTAAATTGTGTATTCATGTATAACCTCCTTCCAATACTTTGTTTTGACCAGTTCATTGTATCACATACTATTATATATTGCAATATACTATTTAAAAATAAATATAAATAAATTCTAAAATACGAAAAATAAGGCAGGGCTTGTCTCCCGTATAAATCAGAAGGCAATCCCTGCCCGCCGGCCAAATGCCGGTTTCCTGTCATTCTACTCTTCAATATAATCTCTGTAATCCGCCTCGCTGGCGAATAACACATATCTGCCGTCTACCAGCCCCATATAACCGTCTGATGTATGATAACCCTTCATTCTCACTTACCTCCTGTCAAAATCAGTTTTTAAACTGTTCTGAACAGAAGATACCATATTTTAAGGGCAATAAAACTCCCTCAAAACACTTGTTCGGCAGAAAGAATTCTCATTTCCTCCAATAGAGTCTCGGTTTTGCATAGAAGCAGCTCTGCATCCTTCTCGATCATGCCGATTTTTTTGTATCTGCAGGTCAGAAAAGGCTTACCGTATGCCGTAAAGGTCAGATCTGACCCGTATTTCTTCAAAAGTTCCGGAATCCGGGCCGGATTAAGCTCTGCATCCGGGCGGAAGGTAACGGCGATCTTCTCGTTCTTGCCCTTTACATCCGTCACATACAGTCTGTGGGCCGCCACCCTGATCAGTGCAATACGCAGCAGATTGTCCACGGATTTCGGGATCTCCCCAAAACGGTCCAGCAGCTCATCCTTCATATCGTCCCGTTCTTTTATATTCTCAATACCGGCGATCCTTTTATAGATATCCAGCTTCTGCACTTCATTGACGATATATGTGGGCGGAATAAAAGCGTCCACATCCAGATCGATAACGGTAGCAAAATCCTGAAACGCCCGGCCCCCCTTCTGGGTCTGCACGGCCTCATTGAGCATCTTGCAGTACAAATCATAGCCCACCGCTTCCATATGCCCATGCTGGCGGACCCCCAAAAGGTTCCCTGCCCCGCGGATCTCCAGATCACGCATGGCAATCTTGAAGCCGCTGCCCAGATCCGTGAATTCCCTGATGGCTGCCAGCCGCTTCTCCGCCACCTCCCTGAGCATCTTGTCTCTCTTATACATTAAAAAGGCGTAGGCCGTCCGGTTGGAACGTCCCACCCGGCCCCTGAGCTGATAGAGTTGGGACAATCCCAGATTGTCGGAATCATGGATAATCATGGTATTCACATTGGGAATGTCCAGTCCGGTCTCGATAATAGTGGTGGACACCAGCACGTCGATATCCCCGTTTATGAAATCAAACATGATTTTTTCCAGCTCATGTTCCTTCATCTGACCGTGGGCAAAAGAGACCGCGGCCTCCGGCATCAGAGCGGCAATCCGTGCAGTCACATCCGCAATACTGTTTACTCTGTTGTATACATAGTACACCTGGCCTCCTCTGGCCATTTCCCGGGAAATGGCCTCCCGTACCAGTTCCTCATTGTACTCGCACACAAAGGTCTGGATAGGGTGGCGGTCTCCGGGAGGCTCCTCCAGGATACTCATGTCCCGGATGCCGATGAGGCTCATGTGCAGCGTCCTGGGGATGGGGGTGGCTGTCAGAGTAAGCACATCCACATTTCCCTTCAGCTTTTTGATCTTTTCCTTATGGCTCACACCGAAACGCTGTTCCTCATCGATGATCAGCAGGCCCAAATCCTTAAACTGCACATCCGCAGACAATACCCGGTGGGTGCCGATGACGATATCCACCTGGCCCTTCTGCAGATCCGCCACCGTCTTTTTGATTTCTCCGGGCGTTCTGAAGCGGCTCATCAAATCCACCCGGATGGGATAATCCTTCATCCGCTGGACGAAAGTAGTATAGTGCTGCTGGGCTAAAATGGTGGTAGGTACCAGGTACACCACCTGCTTCCCCTCCTGCACAGCCTTGAAGGCGGCCCGGATGGCGATCTCCGTCTTGCCGTAGCCCACGTCGCCGCAGATGAGGCGGTCCATGATTTTCGTGCTCTCCATATCCGCCTTGGTATCCTGGATGGCCGACAGCTGATCCTCCGTCTCCTCAAAAGGAAACATCTCCTCGAATTCCCGCTGCCACACCGTATCCTTTTCAAAGGAATGTCCCTCGCTTTGCTGCCGCAGGGCATAGAGCTCCACCAGATCCTTTGCCACCTCGTTGACGGCACTGCGCACCTTAGTCTTGGTGCGCTCCCACTCTTTGGACCCCAGCTTGTTCAGCTTGGGCTTACGGGCATCCGCGGAGGCGTATTTCTGTATCACATCCAGACCTGTGGCCAACACGTATAGATTGCCGCCCTCCCGGTATTCGATTTTGATGTAGTCCTTGACCACACCGTCCATCTCCACCTTTTCGATCCCCTGGTAGATGCCCAGACCGTGGCTTTCATGCACCACATAGTCTCCCACCTTCAGATCGTTGAAATCCTTGATCTTCTGCCCCTGATAGTGCTTCTTCGCCTTCTTTTTCTTTTTCTCCGCACCGAAAATGTCCGTCTCCGAGAGCACGACAAACTTTAACATGGGATACTCAAAGCCTTTGTTGACATGGCCATAGCAGGTGAGAACCTCCCCCGGCAGCACCTCCCGCAGCGGGTCCTCCGTAGATACCGCCGAAATCTCCTGATCCCGAAGATCCTGGGCCAGACGCTTCGCCCGCATTCGGGAGCCGGACAAAAGCAGCACTCTATAGCCGTTTCTGCGGAACAATTTCAGATCCTTTACCAGGGCTTCGAAACTGTTGTTATAGGGCGCCACATTTCTCGCCGCCACATCCGTCCTGATATCCGCCTTAAAATACCCTCTGGTATCCATGGTGGATATGGTGATGACACTTCCGGAAAGCAGGGCCGCAGCCACCTGCTCCCCGCTGTAGAGAATATCCATCTGGCCGGGGAGAATGTATCCTTTTTCCGCACGCTGGGCCATGCTCTCCCGAAATTCCAGCTCCACAGCTTCCGCCTGCTCCCTGGCGCGGTTGGGTTCCTCTATAAAAAAGACAGGCAGGACGCTTCCGCCGTGAGTGTCTTCCCTTGCCATCTGCACCAACAGCCAGGGCAGTGTCACCGTCTCCTCATAAAAATACCGGATATAGCCCTCCAGATTGACTTTGGACTGAAATTCCAAAAGCTGCTCCTTCAGCTCCTTCACCTGGACGGCAATCCGATGAGCTTCTTCTGTGCGGAAGGACTCCCGAAACATCTTCTCCTGCTTCTTCCCCTCCTCTTCCAGCTTTTTCAAGCCTCTGCGGATGCGCTCTTCCTCCAGTACAAACTCCGTGGCCGGGAAGAGCGAAATACTCTCCAGATTCTCGATGGAACGCTGACTGAGAATATCGAAGCTGCGGATAGACTCCACCTCGTCTCCCCACAGCTCAATCCGATAAGGGTTCTCCTCCGTCAGGTCAAAAATGTCCACAATGCCGCCCCGGACGGAAAACTGCCCCGGACTTTCCACCTGGTAAGTCTTCTCGTAGCCCATGGCCACCAGGCGTCCGCTCAGTCCTGCTTCATCCAGGATTCCCCCCTTTTCCACATCGATGACATCCTTGTCCCTGTCCCACATTGCCTGGGGCGTCATCAGCGCGGCATAAGTAGTGACGATGGTGACCGGCTTTCTCTCCATCAGCCTGCGCAGCACCTTCACCCGCTCCTTCACCAGCTGATTCCCGTGAATATCCGCCTGGAAAAAAATCAGGTCCTTAGCGGGATACAACATGACATTCTTGTCATAAAACTTGTATTCCTCAAAAATTTCCTTTGCTTTTATATCGCTGTAAGTCACGATAACCTTAATCCGAAAGCCGTCTCCCAGCCCATAAACCATATGCAGCTTCTGAGAGTCCACACATCCGGTAACAGCCGCCACCGCCCCCTGGCTCTCCGGTTTTCCCGCCCGTTTCCTGATAACCTCCCTGATATTGCCGTATTCCGCCAGCTCCTGAAGCGGCGCCAGTAATGCCTGCATTGTTGCCTCCTACTTTCCTGCCTCGGAATATCTCCTGCAGGATCCTTATGATTATTCCGAAGCGGAAGCTTTTCCCGGTCTGCCTGTCCTCCGCCTTCTCTCAACGGCTCTTTCTGCCTCCTGCTGTCCGGACATATCTGCGAATCTCCCCCAAAAGCCCCCGCTGCCTGTTACGCCCCGGTAGTCAGCGCCGCCTCATCGTCTCCGGACATTGCCCCGCCTGCTGCCGACCTCTCCGGCAACAATTCTACCCTCTCTGAACCGGGTTTCGATGCGGGACCGGGTTCCCCTTCGGAACCTTTGTCCCTTCCGGAAGAACTCTCCGCGGTGCCGGCAGCTTTCTTCTCTTTCTCTGCGCCCTTTTCTGATTTCTTCGTCCCATTATAATGATTCATGGCGGCGTCCGGCCCCTTGGCGATAATCATTCGGACGGCATCCGCCGCCCGGTCCGCCGCTTCGTCTACGGCCTCCCGGTCCTTTGGGGAAAATCTGCCCAGCACAT
>OFHM01000807.1_pt1 | contig 23711 bp, 40 predicted proteins | sample 1521311 | NCBI WGS metagenome assembly OFHM01 (sample SAMEA3504083, study PRJEB24116) | mouse gut metagenome | biome: mouse gut; feature: mouse-associated habitat; material: faeces | place: Denmark | collected 2011 | reverse complement strand
TGTTATCCTGCCGCCTGTTCTTTTCTTCTGTTTAGAAATTTTTCTTTTGCAGATTCCTCCGTATACTTGTTATCTGGATACCAGTATGACTGATTGATTATCCAATAACCTAAATCATGATGTACTTCTCTGATTTCCATGTCATATATTTCTACTGTCATATCCTTCTCACTTTCTCCCTGCATTACCCGGCAGGGACGGGATTGATTATTCGATTGACTTTTGAAATTCATATCCCGGTGCGTCCCCGGTGATTGTTTTACCATTCTCCCTTGCCCATTTCTTGGCATTTCGCAGAGCATTTTTATAGTTTTTCGCTCTAAATACTACCCCGGCAAACCCCTCTTTGTTTGGAGAATAAACAAAATGAAATTCGGTGATTTGGTAACGGTTTCCAAAATTCGGTCTTTCAGCGTATTCAGCCGGAAGAATGACGGTGATTGTCTTCTCAGCCTTGTCATAATCTCCCAGAGTTTTGCATTCTGGATATTTGGTCTTATACTCGTAATACTTCATCTTCTTGTAAATCACGTTCTCTGGCGGAGTTTCGCCGGTATATCCTCCGGCGGTTCCGTAATATCCGTATGCACTTCTGCTTTCCAACATATCTTCCTTTCTTTCTCCCGGCGCAACCCCGCCGGGTGGGTGGCGTGGTTATTATGCTAATCTGAAAACCGTATATAAACAATTTCCGTTTTCATCTGATATGGTTTCAACCTTTGTCAGTTCTTCTAGTGCCTTGCTCATTGGTGTTCCGTATGTTCCTCTCTCCCAAAGACCAGACCTTTCAGCCATATCCCAAAAGCACCCAACCTCAATTCCTCTACACTGTTTCTTCTCAAATGTTTTCTTAATAAAATTCATGCACCATTCAACTTTTATATTCTTCATATTCCATATCCTCCGTTCCTTTGATAAGTCTAATTATATACTAACGTCAGTATAATGTCAAGCACTTTTTATACTTGCGTCAGTATTTTTTGTGTGGTATGATATTTCTATCAAAGGAGGGTAGTTATGGCATATTCAGAAGCACAGAAAAAGGCGAGCATGAAGTACAACAAAAAGAACTATGAGCGCATATATATGTACGTTTTTCCGCAAGAAAAGGAGGAATGGCAAGCGGCGGCGAAAAATGAGGATATAAGCCTAAGCGAATTTATCAAGCGGTGCGTGAATGAAAAAATCTCCCACGACAAGGGGCGGCAGTGATGCCGCTCTTTTGCTTTAAGTTGGTACAACAAATATAGAAAAATATCCTACAATAGAACTATAAAAAGAAATGGAGGATACGCGAAATGAAAAAGAAAATCGTTGCTGTCGGAATGGCTGTCATGCTTGCGTTGGGAATGACCGGCTGTGCTTCATGGAATCGCATGGTTACGGATGTAAAAAGTGATTTTGCTGGAGGTATGCAGAGGACTATCAAAGTTTATACTGCCAACGGTGATTTACTGGCTGAGTATGAGGGTAAAATTGACCTTTCATCGAATGAGGGAGGCTATGTTAAGTTTGACTATGACGGAAAGCGGTATATTTATTACAACTGCTTTGTGGAGAGTATTGCCGACATAGATTAGCGTATAACTTGGTACAAATAATTTTAGAAGCTGTGGTATGATGTAAATGGTTGAAAAATCTGACAAGAGAAACGCAGTGTTCTAGTCCTTATAGCTTGGATGGGCGGTTCAATTCCGTTAGTTGGTAGCTCCGGCAGATACTCCTCTGTAACAGCAACCCTGCACAGTCCTTGCAGACAGAAAATGGACAAAGGGTTTTCGCAGTCATTTAGTTAGTGCGCATAGACTGTATGACTGACGGAATTTATGAGCAGACACGAGAGGCGGTTCAAGTCCGTCAAGCCTTTTTAGACTGCATGGTGCTATCCGAGGATGGGGGTTTCGCAGGTTCGATTCCTGCCTGCTCAATGTTGCGTAGTCGCTCTACGCTAGACAGGAGCAAGCGGTCACTGCCCTGTCGAAAACAAAATAACTCTGATAGGGGAGTTTTCCCCTGTCGGAAACCGAAAAAATATTGGAGGGATAAGGAATGGAGATTAAAGAAATGAATTGTAAAGTTTGCAATCATCCACTCAACATAAGCAAAGAAAATGTTTATGTAGCAAAGGTAGAAAATGTGTTTTTCCATACTTCTAAAAATTACAGCGCTACCGATTGCCCATATTGTGGCTGTCAGAATTTATTACAGGAAAGATTTGAGAAAGCGACAAGATAGTTTATCGGAAACCGCAAAAGGGAGGATATGGGAATGTGTGAACATTGGGAGTGTCCATATAAAGGATGCAAATATCATGAATTTTTTGATGAACAAAAGCACGAGGAATACAAAGAGCGTTCTTACAAATTCTTCCCTGATAATGGAGAAGAAATGGAGGATTGCACTCTTTATTTAGACGTATAACTTGGTACAACAATCTCACCAAACTGCGGTACAATATAAGCATAAAAGGCATTAGGAAATGGGCGCGACATAAGGTAAGACCGAAAAAGAAAGTAGGCACTGAATATAATCAAAGACAGGAACAAATGTGAAGCGTTTCCTGCGGTACTAATGCTTTTTATAAATGGAAATCGGGAGGGATAGGGAAATGGAAGGATTAAAACCTTGTCCGAAATGCGGAGGGGAAATTGATACCATGTGCGGAATTATGAGAACACCACAAATTTATGCAAGGTGTAAATCGTGCAGAGCAGAATTTGATTTGCCAAATGTAAAGTTGAAAACATGGAAGTCAAATCCTATCCGAATATCTAAAACAACAATAAGACAGGCAAATGAAGCGTGGAATAAATTGGCAGGAGGACAGTCATGACACAATACAAATGGGTATTCTGCCCCATCTGCGGCGGCAAAACCCGAACGAAAAATTGAATAACATAACCGGCTGATAATCGGAATCAGTCGCTAACCTGAAAAAAATACAGGCAGATTTGCAAGGCATCTCTGCTATGTGGAGGTGTCTTTTTATTTTGACATTATCTAATTTTCGATAAATCCTACCCTCCTTTCAAGAGGGTGCATCCGTCAGTAATGGGCTGGTCTGGATATGATGGCGGTTCGATTCCGCACGGGTGCATTTGCGCTTGTGGTTATGCTGTCTGCTTGCAGGTGGTCTATGGCGCAGGTGCAACATTTCCCTATCAAGCGTCTGCCCCCTTGTGGGTGGGCGCACTCCCTTGCCAACGTATGCAAACGGTTATAAGCAAGCTGTCTTGAAAACAGATGAGCCGAAAGGTCTGTGGGTTCGAATCCTACCGTTGGCGTTTAAATCACATATTGCCCATGTGATTTAATGTGAACAGCAGTAACCGCTTTAGGCGGAGAGCGGCGGTCTGATAAACCGTGTGGCTTGTATGGGGCAATCGTGCAAGTCATTCACATGGAGTATTGGCGTAATGGTATCGCAGCGGCTTGCTAAGCCGTCCAACAGCAATGTTGTGGGAGTTCGATTCTCTCATACTCCGCTACCCCGGCAGTGGTTCATCTGCCTAAATCCATACAGCGGACACGCTGTTAAAAACCATGTTAGGAGGATAACGACACATGAAAAACATTGAACAGATTTTGAAAGAAGCAGGAATTGAGGTTACGGACGAGCAGAAAGCGGCGGTCAATGCGGCGGTGACGGAGAACTACAAGACCATTGCAGAGTTTGACAAGCAGGCTAAGAAGCTGACGGCAGCAGAAGCAGACCGGGACAATTACAAAGGGCAGCTTGACACGGCGAATGAAACCCTGGAGAAGTTCAAGGACATCGACCCGGAGAAGCAGGCGGAGGAAATACAGAAGTATAAGCAGGCAGCAAAAGAAGCGCAGGACATGGCTACAAAGCAGATTTTGGAGCGTGACCAGCGGGATTACCTCAAAGGCGAATTTGACAAGCTGAAAATCGAATCGGGGCGCGTCAGGGATTCGCTTATGCGTGAAATCATGGGCGAGGACGGTTTGAAGTGGAAGGACGGCGCATTTATGGGGCTGTCGGACTATCTGGCTAAGGAGAACGAAAAAGACCACTTCTACCAGACCGAAGCTGAAAAGGCAGAAGCCGAAGCCAAAGAGAAAGCCGCCGGAAGTGCGCCGAAGTTTACGGACAAGTCTACCGGGAAACCTGCTGGGGGTGATGATAAGCCCACTTTCAATTTCGGATTCACCCCGATAAGGGAAGTTAAGAAAGGAGATTAACAATGGCAGAACCATTGAACTATGCAGAAAAATATGAGCAGGCGTTGGCAAACGCATATCCGCAGGTACTTCACTTTGCAGCACTTCGCAGCACGGAGAATGACAGCCGTTATACGTTCCTGAACGCCAAGACAATCCATATCCCGATTTTGTCCACCACTGGCCGGACAAATGCCAGCCGGGACGAAATCACGGGATTTTCCCGGAACTTTGAAAATGACTGGGAGGACAAGACCCTGACATTCCATCGTGAGTGGTCTACTCTGGTTCACCCGATGGACATTGACGAAACAAATCAGGTTGCGTCTATCACTAATATCACCCGAACATTCAACGAACAGCAAAAATTCCCGGAAATGGACGACTATCTGGTGTCTAAGCTGCACTCTGACTGGGTGGAAGCTGGCGGCGAGGACGTTACCACGGAACTCACAACGGCGAATATCCTTGAAGTGTTTGACACGTTGATGATGGATATGGACGAGGGAGACGTTCCGGCAACCGGCAGGCTGTTGTATGTCAATCCAAAAACTTACAAAATGCTGAAAAATGCGGAGAAGATTGGCCGCAGCATTTCCGTCAATGGACAGAACGATGAAGAAATCAACCGGCTGATTGCAAGGCTTGACGAGGTGCAGATTGAAAAAGTCCCGTCCAAGCACATGAAAACAGCCTATGACTTCACGACCGGCTCTAAGGTTGGCGCAAGCGCAAAACAGATTCAGATGTTTCTGGTTCACCCGTCTTGTGTGATTACACCGGAAAAGTATGATTTCGTTGGCCTGTCTGCCCCAGACGCAAAAAGCAAGGGCAAATGGCTGTACTACGAGGAATCCTATGGTGATGTGTTTATCCTGAATCAGCGGATTGCCGGACTGCGGTTTGTCACCGAGGGAACCGGCGGATTATCATCATAGGAGGTGCAGCATGGCAGTAGGAAATATGCTTAGAGTATTAAAGGGGAATCAGGAAACACTGATTTCCCCGGCAAATAAAGATGAATACCTGAAAAAGGGCTACAGTGTAATCGACGAGGACGGCACTGTGCTGGAAAAAGGCACAAAAACCAAACACGCTGTTGAGGAAGAACTGAAAGCAGCCAATAAGCGGATCGCTGAACTGGAAGCGGAATTGAGAGGATATAAAGAATCTGATTCTGCTAAAAGTGAAGCTGCTGAAAAAGGTAAAGATTCCGGGCAGAAGAAAGGCGGAAGTAAGCTGACCGGGGAGTAAGAATTAAACCGGCATGGGATATGTAAAGTATTTCATGCCGGAAACCAGATTGGAGGAAGATAATGGATAATGGAATACCAGTAATTACAGCAACAGATAAGGAAATTGTGATAAAGCAGATTCCGGGAGTGGATATTGACGCAAAGGCTTTGAATGAAACGCTACTGACACTTCCGGCAAAGACATATCTTGCGCTGTATCACGAAATGCACGTAAAGGTTTATGGATATCCGCCTCTTTCTGTTTATGGCGGATGTTGTGGCACCCTGGGTGATGCGGAGGAAAGTAATGTCTGAATATGTGGCAGTTTATAAATGCCGATTATGTGGAGAGGTGCAAACTGATTCTCTTATTTCAGAAGATGAAGCAAAGAAATGCTTGAAGATGTTTGAGAGAGGGAAAATGCGATATCCATCACGCTCTGGAAGAAATGATGTTTATAAGTACAAAGGACATTATTGCTGCAAAGACGGCTCTTTGGGAGTTGCTGATTTTCAGGGATTTAAGAGAGTGAGTGAATAGACTATGGGATATGTAACCTACGAATACTACAAAAGCATATATGGCGAGGATTCTATGCCGGAAGCCGACTTTAATCGGCTATCATGGGAGGCTTGCTGCCGAGTGGACACTCTCACGCTGAACAAGCTGAAATTCGCATACCCAACTGACGAGGATTCCTCGGAAGCTGTGAAGCGGTGCGTCTGCAATCTGATTGAGATTGCCGGGCAGATTGAAGCGGCAAACAAACGGGTATCAGAGGGACAAGGGTACATAACGGACGAATCCGGCACACTCCGGGGGAAAGTGGTATCTTCCGTTTCCTCCGGCAGTGAATCCATATCATACACGGCAAAAGCAGAATCCGGCAGTACCCTGATTGACGCTGTTTTGTCGGACAGGGCGGCGCAGGAACGGCTTTACCGTGATACCGTGAGGGGATATCTTTCACTCGTGCCGGATTCCAACGGCGTGAATCTACTGTATGCCGGAATCCCCTACCCTGTCAGAAATGCCCCGATAAGCAGACCGCCAGAGGATAAGCCAGTGGAGAAGCCAGAGGAGCCAACGGAGCCGGAGGAAGAATTGACATGACAACAAAGGAATTTCGGGAAATCCTCAAGAGTAAACCAGAATCAGAAATGGACGCACAATTTTTTCTTCATATTCTGATCCGGCATTTCTTAGGCGAAGATTGGTATTCCATATACTGGTTTCAAAATGACATCAATGCGGACGCTGTAATGGATATTCTTAGAATTTATCCAAAGCCGTCTATCAAAAGGGCGTACCGAAAGATTTTTGGCAGTCGGAGGAAATAATCATGGGAATAGGCTATGTTGACAGCGTGGTTATTTACAACCGCTATGTAAACGGACTAATGGAAACCGAACAGTATTTCGGAACACGGTTTGATAATGTGCGGATTGAACTGACGCAGGGGGCAAACCAAAAGGCAAGCGGCATGGAAAACGCCAGCGTGTGCGTGGTTAAAATCCCGAATGTCAATCTGCCGAAACCGTACAAAGCCCCGGAAGTGTGGAACGACCTCACCACTGATGAAATGCTTGATAGCTTCACACTTGACACAGAGGGGAAGAATTTCTTTGTGATTGTACGGAAAACGGAATTAGGTATTGACATTGATGTGCCTGTCGGACTGATAGACCAAGACGAAACCAAGTACCCCGGCGGATTTTTTGAGTATATCAAGACAAAATTCGGCTATGCGTTCAGCGTTGATACGGTGGACGTTTATACGCTGATACCGAGGTTTGAGATTGGAGGAAGATAATGGAAGAAAAAAGAGAAGTTCCAACAGTGACAATATCCGTTGATGAATATTTTGACCTGCGACAGAAAGCAGAAATGAACGGCTTTCTCATGGAACGTATTGGGCGTTTTGAAGGACAGCTTATGGATATAGATAGACGCTTGTATGAGTTGGAACATCCGCACAAGGGAGAGTAGCCTATGCCCGAAGAAATCAAAGAATGCCTGTCAAAAACGGAATACGATAAGGTCGGGGAAATGCTGCTGGAACTGATTGCGGAGTGTCCGTATATACCGGCAGGAGCAAACATCAAATATAACTCTAAAGATGTTGGCAAGTGCGTGTATATCATAACCGCCGGAGGAAGCATCAAGAAACGAAACGTGCTTGGCGGATTCACGGCGGAACTGACTATCCAAATTGCCTATCAGAGTTTTCCACAGGGCAACGGGCAGATGATAAATGCACAAGCGGTTGTGGACAACATTACCGGGTGGCTGGAGGACATTCAGAACCTCCCCCGGCTGACAGGAAACAGGACAATAACAAAGATTACCGCAGGCGGCAGCTTCCCGGATGTGGAAGAGGTTGAAGGGGATAAGTCAACCGTGTTTGCTGCTAATGTGGTGATGGAATATGAAGTTGAGTAGAAAGGAAACGCACAATTATGCTGAATATGGGTTCTATCAATGTAAGCGGCACAAGCCAGATTGAGGATAAAACGGTTGTCTATTTTAATGCTTCCAACAATGGGAGCCAGGACAAGGGCTATTCTTCCACCAAGAACATCAGCGATATGGACGCATACCTTGCCAACCAGGTGCAGTGTGATAAGGACTATGCGGAGTTTGATGCAGCTGCTATGGAAATAATGAGCCAGATCGGCAATAGGTAATAAACCGAAAAAAGAAAGGAGAAATATTATGCCTGAAACAGGAGGAACCCCGGCAACGGGGAAGATTTTGAGAGGATGCCGGGCGTTCTGGCTAACGTTTGACAACGAAAACTGGACATGCCTGGGAAAAGACACGGATGATTTGAGCATGGAGCTGAATCCGGACACGGAGCAGGTGAAGAACGTGCAGGGCGAAGTGACATTTGTCAACAACGGCTACACGCCCACGCTCAGCAATGACAGCTACATAGCCCGGAGGGAAGATGCAATCTATCCCCATATCCAGACGATCGCCGACACCCTGGCAACGGATGATGAGCGGACTTCCGCGACATTGCTTGTGGCAACTTTGACAGAAGAGGTAAAGGAATCCACCACGAAGACCCTGACAGGAAAAGGATTCACTGTTCCAGTAAAGGTCACGGTTGACAGTGATGGTGGCAGCACTTCTGGATATGCCATTCCGTTCACGGTATCCGAGGACGGCGGCAGGACGCAGGGGACAGTATCCGTATCAAACAAGGTTCCGACATTCACGCCGGAGGGCGGAACATCCCCAACAGCATTAAGTGAACCGGCGCAGACAAAATCAACTAGCAAGAGCAACTTAAGTTAGGTATTAAGGAAACTTAATATATCGGGGTGCGTGCCTTTCCATCGTGCCCCGATTTGGAAAGGATGTTAAGTATGGAAAATTATAAATTTAAAGAGAGCGAAGTAAGTCTTGCCAAAATTGAACTGAACAGCCAGGGCGATTATGTGATGGTGTCCACGGACGATTCCACCCTGTTTGACCGCTTTTCCGCCGGGTACAAGCATATCGCGGAGTTGGCAGATTCTATCCCGGCAAAGCTGGAGGAAATCGAAAAACAGTATGAGGGGAAAGAGGATTTCCCGTCCATCATGGAAAAGACCGTGGCTATGTCCAGGGTAAATGTTGGCTTCTCCAAAGAGGCTGTTGCGGTGGTTGATGGAATTCTGGGAGAGGGTACCGTCAAGAAGCATTTTCGTAGCATTTATGAGGAAATTCCAGAATTCCTGCCGGATGCAGATTGCTTTATCGCATTCCTGGAGGAACTGACCCCTGTCATGGAAAAGCTGTTTGACCGCAAGCTGGAGCGGCAGCAAAAAGCAAGCAAGGCCCGGATGGCGAAATATCAGCCGCAGGACCATAAAAGGAAAGGCGCAAAATGATAGGCGCATTGACGGAGGTGTTGACGGTGGGCGGCGAAGATTATCCTATCAGAACCGACTACCGCAATGTCCTTCAAGTCTTTGAAGCGTTCCAGGATCCGGATCTGCAACCGGAAGAAAAATGGATTGTGGCTATATATCTGCTGTTTGAGGACTTTTCCTGTGATGATGATGTGCTGCAGGCGGCACAAAATGGCTTTGACTTGGAAGAGCAATGAAACAAATATCATGGTTCATTTCTGCCGGGCAGCCGGAAAAACAGGTGCTTGAACAGCCAACATATAACTGGACGCAGGATGAGCAAATGATATTTTCCGCGATCAATAAGGTTGCCGGCCGGGAGACAAGGGAACTGGAATACTTGCACTGGTGGACGTTCCTGGGATATTTCAACGAAGTGGGAGAAGGGACATTCTCCTTTATTGTAAGCATAAGAAATAAGCTGAATAAGGGCAAGAAACTAGAAAAGCACGAGAAAGAGTTCCTTTCCCACAACAAAGAACTGGTTCTGATGAAAAAGCCACTGACAAAGGAAGAGCAGGAGCAGGAGGATGCTTATAAATCATTGTTGGACGAGGTGTTAGGATGACAGACAAAGAAATCGGCAAGACTGCCCGGGAGATTGCGGAGCGGGGCAATACTGCGGAGGTCAAGCGGAATAAGGACGGGATTGTGATTCTGGAAGTTAGGAAGAAGATTGTGAGGAAAGATAATGTATCGGCAGACAAAGAACTATGAAAACCTCCAAAAGCGTATGTTTGATGGTGTGGGAGAATACGGCATACCGCAGATAGAGCCAACACAGTACAAAGAATGTGACTGGATAGGCTTCAACTATGCCCGGAGCGAAAAGGACAGAACCAGAAAGGGCGTGCATTTCTTCCTTGATGATTATCAGTTCAATTCAGTCTGGCAGTCCCCGGACAAGTACCTTGACATGTTCCGGCAGTTCACGCATGTAATGACCCCGGACTTCTCTACATACACCGACTTTCCGAAGGCCATACAGATATACAATCATTACCGCAAGCATTGGGTAGGTGCATATCTGCAAGAAAACGGCGTAAATGTCATTCCAACAATTTCATGGAGTACGCCTGACAGCTTTGAATGGTGCTTTGACGGGGAGCCGGCAGGCGGCGCGGTTGCGGTATCTTCCGTTGGCGCGACGAACAGCCGGGAAAAGAAAGTGCTGTTCCTTGCCGGATATAATGCTATGATAGAGCGACTGCATCCAGAAACTATTCTCTTTTATGGGAAAGTGCCAGAGGAATGCCAGGGGAATATTGTGCAGATACAACCGTTTCATAAGCGGTTTGAGAAAGAAGTGTGAGATATGGGTGGCAGAGGAGCAAGTTCCGGGATATCAGATAAAGGCAAAAAGTATGGAAGCCAATATAATACGATTTTGCAGGATGGAAATATAAAGTTTGTCAGTAAGAATGAACGGACAGCTGAAACGCTTATGGAGACGATGACAAAACGGCGTATATATGTTACAGTAGGCGGAAATGATTTGCTGGAGATTATTTATTTTGATAAGGAGCATAAAAGATTCAAAACTATAGGCCTTGATCATCCGCATAATGGAATAAAACCGCATACACATCATGGATATTTACATAATGAAAATGACGGGCCTATGGGAGCGGCAGAACCGACGGTAAGTGAGAAAAAGATGATTGATAAAGTAAAAAGAATATGGTATAATTATCAAAGCAAGCGGTAGTTTAAGTCGGGGAGAACACATATACTTTCAGTGCCGGTTTCGAGCCGGAAAATGAAGCGATGCGGAATACTTTGCTGATGATGTCATGAGAGACTGGCTAGGCCAGTATTTTTAGCAAAGCGGAGTTCTGGAGGGAATCTATGGGTTTCGGTTCAAATCCGAATGCTTGCTAGGGCATGACTTAAGGTTGTGCCTTTTTCTTTTGGATGAAAGGGCAGTAGAAATGCTGCTCTTTTAATTTGCGCATCTTCCCCTTTCCGCCAATATCTGATATAGTGTAGGTATTGGGAAAGGTGGGGAAATGTATGCAGATAAACAACGAATGCATCAGGGATATTTTATTTGTTATTGAGAAAAAAGCTAATTTTGAACATGGGTGTTATATGATGGGAGCATATCGGAAATACCCGGAACTGGAAAAGTATGGAGGAAACGGGGTGATTCCATACCATGTGCGGTATCTTAAAATGAAAGACATGATATTCAATCCAGATCCAGCATTGAAAGACAGTTATGACCTAACCCCTGCCGGCCATGAATTTATTGCAAATGTCCGGGAAGAAAATAACTGGAAGAAAATCAAGAGTGTTTCTTCCAGTATCGGATTTGCGAGTCTTAAGGTTGTGTCTGCAATAGCGGAGGGTGTTGCTACCGCCGCTATAAACAAGCAGTTAGGATTTTCTGAATAAGTCCTGCATATACTTTTTGGCGCACCAGGTAATGAGCCGGTTCATATCGCTCTGTGATGGCTGCTTAAAGTGGTTTTCCTCCATCCATGCAACATAGGCGGTCAGGCCGAGTTTGGTTGAAATCAGCATGATTAAAAGGACTGCAATAATGAGTATGTAAAGTAATGTCATGGTATCCCCTTCGTTTTTGTTTTATTGTACCATAGAGCCGGAGGGGATTGTACCAATTTAACAGGAGGGGATAGGGGAAGATTATGTCATTCATAAGCAAAATAATGGACGCTTTCAAGATGGAAAGCACAAAATATGATTAAGTTTGTGGCAATCTATTTCATTTTGTATGGTTCTTTGGTATAATCTGGAATATCCTGTCGAATCCCCTTGACTTTTCGGGGGGCATGGGATAATGAACAAAAAATCAAAGGAGGATTCAGAAGAGTGGGAAAAGGGAAATTTTATACCAAGGTTTGTATGAAGGGAAAATGTTTATTGGGTACCGTACTTTTGAGTACCGTGCTGATTGGTTGTGGAAGCGAGGGAATTTCACAAGAGGAATATGATAGAGTGGTGGCGGAAAGAGATGAATTGAGGGAGCAGAGTAGGACAAACGAGGATACATTGTCTCATTTCTTTAAATCCATTGATGGGGTAACAGTTTCTGAATCTGGTACTTCAGGACAAAAGGCACTTGTAATTACCTGCTATGGGGGTTCAGATATGGAAGATGACGGTAGGTCAAAATTAGTAGATTCTGTATTTGACAGGTTAGATGCTGCACAAAGTAAAGAATGGTTTGATTATAATTATGTTATGTTGGATTTTTGGAGTGATTCTATTGGCAGGGCCATTTCAATGACAATAGATATGAACAATTTATCAGAGCCGATGCAGATGTATGAATGGTATACAGATGGAACTGGTGGGGATGAAAATAGTCAAATACCAGATACAGATACCGGAAATGAGGAAGAACCTGATAATAGTCAGGCGGAAGGGGCATCAAATGATATTATTGATGTAGATATATCAAATTGCCATGTTAAATATATCAGTCATGAAATTGTTGAAAATATGGCAGGGGATAAGTGCTTGGCAGTATATTATGAATTTACAAACAATGATGATGAGGCAAAAAGTTTTTCGTATACTATATCAGATAAGGCTTTTCAGAATGGCATAGAATTGGATACATCAATGTTTCATGTAAATGATGACAGTAAAAACAGCGGGTCGGAGATAAAGCCCGGTGTAACGATTACCGTATGCAGTGGATTTGTACTTAGGGACGAAACAGCAGAGGTTGAGTTGGAAGTAGGAGAGTGGATAACTCTTAAAAAATCACCAGACGCTACCATGGTGCTTTCGTTGGAGTGATTATAAAGCAGGCTGTACTTAGCGATTATAAATAAAAGGAGAAAAGGGATATGAAGGTAATTGGAATTTTACTCATTGTTTTGGGGGTAATCGGAATTTTAATGGGGCTTATGATGTTCGGAGACATCGGGATTGCCTGCATAGTCGGGGCATTGGCAGCATTGCTTTCCGGAATAGGCTTTATGATTACAAATAAGAGAATGAGCAACGACAACTGAATATCGAGAGAAAAGGGCAGAGAATGAAAAATTTCTGCCTTTTTTTATTTTGGGTATTGACTATTGCTGTAGATTTTTCTGTTAGATTATGGTATGCTAGAAGAAATTGGGAAAGGGGATGGGAATATGGGAAAATTAAAATGTCCAAAATGCAAAGGGACGCACATTCAGCTATGGAATAACGATATTAATATGAAAACGACAACAAAAACGTCATTGAATCTTAATCCGCTAAAGCCATTTACAGTATTCAACCACAAGACGGAGAAGAAGGAAAAAACGTCTGCGGCAAAAGTAGGTCTCGCATTAATGACAGGAGGAACTTCTCTTTTGGTGACAGGGACGAAGAAAAAAGCTCATAATGAATACTATTGTTCGGATTGTGGAAACAGGTGGGTAGGAAAATAAGAAAACTGAATATTGAGGAATAGGGTGGTGAAGAAATTCATCACCTTTTTTCATTTTAGGTATTGACTTGTAACTCGTAACAGTATATAATGTAACTCGTAACAAGAAAGGAGGTAAGTAAAATTCCACCAAAAAGCAGAGCCGATTATATGAAGGAGCGACGGAAAACAACAAGGAATTTCAGCGTTGAGGTTGAGAGAGAAAAATTTGATAAGTTGGAAAGCAAACTGTCAAAGAAGAATACAACCAAGAAAGAGTGGCTTAATCAGAAAATCGACGAGGAACTAAAGGAATAGAGCGTTTCTCCCCTACCACAGTTTGAAAACGCTCTACCAATCACACACACCAAAAGGAGTATGCCTTATTATTGTATCTCCTTTTGGTGTGGTTGTCAAACACTGAAAGGAGATTTTTTTAATGAATGATTTAGTAGTAAAGTCCGTTGATTTGTTCGGAGATAGCGTAATGGCTGCAAAAGACAGAGAGGGCAATATCTGGGCAGGAATCAATTTCTTTTGTCGTGGTCTTGGAATGAGCAAGCGACAGAGGGATTTTCAGGTCGAAAAGGTGAAGTCTGATAAGGTGCTTTCGAGAGGGTGCACGTTATTACGGGCAGGGGTATTTGACCCGGCAAATGAAGCGTATGCCTTGCGGTTGGATTTTATTCCCATTTGGCTTGCGAAAATAACTATTACGGACAAAATGCAGAAAGAAAATCCTGGACTTGCCGAAAAACTCTTACAGTATCAGTTAAAGGCAAAGGACATTCTTGCAGATGCTTTTCTTCCAAATCGAAAAGGCGAATTAGTAACAATCAATCCTTTTGAGATTCCTCTTGGCGAACTTGCCAGTTACCTTAAGGCAATGGACAGAGTAGCGCACCGCCAGAACCTTGCGCCACACAAGATTGCGGAGAATTTTAAAAAGGTTTCGGCGCAGTTCGGGGTGGAGCTGACGGAGGATTTTGTCCGGGTGCCGGAGTATGAGCAGTTGACGATTGAGAGTATGGGGAAGTAGGGGAGGAATAGCTATGGAATCAATCAGGAAGTATGTGGAAAGATTTTTTTCAAAGACAAAGAAGAATTCTGAATATGGAATGTCATTTAGCGAAATGGAGCATGGAATGGAGGAAGTTTTCTCTGCTAGTGATTATAACGGAGCATTCAAGGTTATCACCACGCTGTTTGATTTCGGCTATGCCAAAGGCTACCGGGCCGCAATGGCAGAGATGAAGAAAGGCGGTGCGGCATGACAGATATGGAAATAGCGTACATGGTGGCTGTCCTGGTACTGATGTCAGCAGAGCATTTCAGAGAGTGCGATGATTACGTGGAAAGAACAGACATGCTCCCGGAAGAGCGGCGGTTTATGGAAAGAGTGGTTTCCATTGCCGGGATGAAAAGGAAAGCGAGGGCATTTGCATGAACATGGAAATAGATGAAGTGGTATTGAAGAGCGCAATGAGCCGGAAACAGCCCGTGGACAAGGAACGGCTTCAGATGATTTTCACCTTTGTCCAGATTCTGGTGGCAGAGATATGTGTATTCATCTTTGCAGTGGTAGTTATTCTGGCAATGGCGGGATTTTTTAGCCGGTAAAACTTGGTACAACTGATTTAAAGAAGTATGCTACTATTAATTTGTCGATAGGCGAAATGCCAGTTCATAGAGGGTGACGCATGGTGGGGTATGCTCCCACTGCCCTCTACAGTTAGAAAGTAGAGGTAAATTTATGAACGATTTAGTTGTGAAAAGTGTTGATTTGTTCGGTGACAGCGTGATGGCGGCAAAAGACAAGGACGGAAACATTTGGGCGGGAGTGAGTTATTTCTGCAAGGCTCTTGGTATGAGTAATAAGCAAAGAGACAACCAGGTGACAAAAGTACAGTCCGACAAGACCTTGAAAAAGGGCACCCTGAAATTTCAGGAGGGGGTATTTGACCAAAATAATGAAGCTGTGGGGATTCGGATTGATTTTATTCCGCTTTGGCTCGCAAAGATTCCTATAACAGAACGTATGGAGAAAGACCACCCAGAACTTGCGGACAAACTTTTGCAGTATCAGCTTAAAGCAAAGGATATTTTGGCGGCGGCGTTCCTGCCGCAGACCGCACAACAGCCCAGTGATATGCAGTATACAAAGGCAGATATCCCCGTGGGCGAGGTTGCCCGGTTGTCAACGGTCATGGACAGGGTAATGGTGCGACAGAACTCCAAACCTCACGATATTGCGAGGGCGTTTGAAATGCTGTGTGGACAGTTTGGTATCATGTTGCCGGATAACTTTGTAAACGTGCCGGAATACGAACAAATGACATTGATGAACATATAAAGAAATGGGGCGGCATCAACCGTCCTTTTTCATTTTAACTTGGTACAAATCCATTCTCAAACAATGGTACAATAAAAGAAATAACTTAACTGAATTATCGGCACACCGCTAACTAGGGCGGTGGAAGGACTAAGAGGTGTCATGGATGCGTGTAATGCGCGTCTGTGGCATTTTTTTCTTTTTCTGGGGAGGTGAGAGCGTGGCGCAAGAAGATGGTGCAATTAGAATAGTTACTAAAATAACTACAAAAGATGCAGAAGAGTCTCTTGACAGTCTGGAATATCAAATAAAGAAATCTGCAAAGTATATGGATACCTTGCGCCAGAAGATGGATGCCCTTAAAGGACAAAAAATTCCTACACGAGAGTACAAAGACTTACAGGCGGAACTGGCAAGGGCAGAAAAGGAACTCCAGAAGTTAGTTGCACAACAAGAAGACTGGGAAAAAATAGGGATTACCTCTGGCGGAGCATGGGATACATTAAGCGAAGAAATCGAAAAGGCTGATTATAAAATAGATGACATAAAGGCCAAAATGCAGTCTCTGACCGATGCGGGAAAAGATTTCACACTGGGAGAAGAGACATTTGAGTATAAAGGGTATGAAAGGCAGCTTAAGTACGAAGAAGAGGCGATAATAAAAGCAGGGGAGCATTATAAAAAACTTGCATCTGATGAAGATAAGCTTTCCGAAATAAAAAAGAATTCAACTGTTGTTGACCAGAAAATGATTGATTTACTGGAACAGCGGAATCGGTTGGCTGAAAAGCTTAAGGAATTAGAAAAAGCCGGAGTTGCAGAAGGATATGAAGAGCATAACCAAGCATACATAGAGTGGAAGAATGCAGCTGATGCGGTTAAGGCGTATCGTGCAGAACTTGACAAGCAGACTGATTCCGGTCAGGCAAAAATAGCCCAACAGGAAGCAAAGGCAGCAGAAAAAAGGGAAGAGGCACAACGCCGCGCAGAAGAGCAGGCAGAAAAGGCTTTACAGAAAGAAAATGCCAGAATTCAGAAAGAAGTTGAAAACCAGGCAAAATTAGAAGCCAAAGAGGCAGAAAGGAAAGCAAGGGAAGAGGCCCGTATAAATGCTATTCAAGCAAAAGAAGAAGCAAAACGGGCGAAAGAGATCGCTGCGATTCAGGCCCAAGAGCAAGAAGAACAGCGCCTTGCAGCTATTCGGGAAAATGCTGTTGTCGGAAATCAACGGATTGTGGAAATAATGGAACGCAGGAGGCAACTGGCGCAGGAAATTGCCGATATGGAGCAGGCAGGTGTTGGGGTTGGGTATCAGCAACATGACACAGCAAAGCAGGAACTTGCCTCACTTGACCAGGAAATAAAAAATTATGCGGATGGAGTAGAGGAAGTTAAAGAAAGCTATAGCAGACTTGGACAGGCAGCTAAAAAGGCATTTTCCATTGCACATTCAGCAATAAGCAAAGCTGGATCCGGATTAAAAAGGTTTGGTGGATTTGTAAAAAGTGTATTTTCAAGTCTTACCAAATCAGCGCATAAATCAAACAGTTCATTGGGGGCACTTGGCGCCAGGTTTAAAAGCCTTGCGCTGTCTCTTCTGATTTTCAATCAGATTAGCAAGGCATTTAACGCTATGATTTCCGGAATGAAAGAGGGTTTCGGAAATCTGTACAACGAGGTCAGCTCATTTCAGTCTGTCATTGACGGACTGAAAGCAAGTTCCTTGACGCTGAAAAACTCTTTTGCTGCAGCATTCCGTCCCTTGGTGGAAATTGCCATTCCTTACATACAGAGGGCCATAGATGCCATTGCGAGCCTGATGAATATTATCGGGCAGTTCACGGCAGCGATCACCGGGCAGAAGACGTACACGAAAGCCGTTAAGCAGACCACTGCGGCAATAAAAGAGCAGACAGGAGCGCAGAACAGGCAGCTAAGCAGCCTGGACAAGCTCAATAACTTAAGTTCTAACAAGGGCGGTGGGTCAGGCGGGAGCGGCGCCGGCAACATGTTTGAAGAGGCGCCGATTGAAAGCGGTATCCTCGGAGTATTCGATAAATTAAAAGAACTGATCGAAAATAAGGATTGGGAAGGCCTGGGCGCTTATATAGCAGAAGCCATAAACAAAGGCCTGCAAAAGGTATACGACGTAATCAACTGGAACAATGTCGGCCCGAAGGTAACGGCTTTTGTGGATGCATTCACCAGGACATTTAATAGTCTGGTAGATCACCTGGACTGGGATTTACTGGGGCGGGTAATCGGAGCCGGGATAAATACCATAGTTAATACTCTGAATCTCCTGATAGAGGGAATAGACTGGGAGAATCTGGGCGTAAAGATTTCCACCGGTATGCGTGGGCTGATCAATGAGGTGAACTGGGGGAATCTTGGGAACCTGCTTGGAAGCAAATTTATGATTCAATGGGACATTTTTACTGGTTTCGTTGATGATATGTGGCGGAAGAATGATTTTACAAAACTGACAGGATGGGCGGAGCTTGGAATATCTCTTGGAAACGCCCTAAATGGAGTATTTGAAAAAGTAGACCTGGCGAAAATCGGAGCAACCCTTGGTAGGGCAGTAACAGGAATTTTCCAGTCAGTAATTTATCTTTCTGAAACATTCAGATGGAAGGAGCTTGGAGATAATGTAGCAAATGGCATTAATAATTTCTTTTCAGAGACAAACTGGGCCACAGTCGGACAGGGGTTCAGTGATTTTGTCATAGGTCTTTTGGATGCTTTGATTGCAGCAATCGAAGGAACCAATTGGAGACAGATCGGTGAAGACATAGGAGAATTCCTTGCAAATATTGATTGGAATGGCGTTGTATCAAGGATAGCAGAAGCCATTGGGGCGGCATTGGGCGCATTAGGTGCACTTTTGGTGGGAGCGATTCAGGATGCTGTAATTTCAATAAGAGATCATTTTCTGGGGTATCTTGTTGATGCAATGTCCGGTCTTGATAAAGATGCAAGCATCTGGGAGATTGGTTGGGCAATTGTCCAAGGAATGTTTAATGGGATTGTTGATACCATTAAGGGTATCGGAAACTGGATATATGAACACATTTTCCAACCTTTTATAGACGGATTTAAAAATGCTTTTGGCATTCACTCTCCATCAACTGTAATGAAAGAGATGGGGAGATTCCTGATGGAAGGTCTCTTTAATGGAATCTCTTCCTTGGTTGATAAAGTTATTTCCATATTTACCAACATAAAAGAAAAAATATCCGAGGCATGGGGGTGGATAAAAGAAAAGGTCACCGGGACCACAACAGAACTGCGTGGGCATGTATCTGAAGATTTCACCGGAATGCATGACAAAATGGCAGAGACATTACGATCTTCCCGGCAGACTACCGATACGGAATGGAATGATATAAACAGGAATGTAACTGACCAAATGGGGCACATGAAAGGAAATTCAAGAGATGCCCTTGACAGTATCGGAAAACACATCCGTGACACCTGGACAAATGTGGAATCCAACACCCGAAGCACAATGGAGAAAACCGGACGAAAGATCGCGGATACCTGGGATGAGTCACAGCGGAATACCGCCAGGACATTTTCTTCCATGAAAAGCACAGTTGCATCCAGTACATCAACAATGGCGAGCAACATGAGTAGCCGGCTTACCAACATGAGGGGAAACATAAACAGCTTTTCCACAAATGCAAGGGCAACATGGTCAAATACTTATGAAAATATGAAATCAAAGAACTCTGCGTCGTGGAATGACATGTCCAGGGTATCGAGTAACGGCATGCGAAATGTAGAGAATACGGTTTCTTCCGGAATGAACCATACGAAGAGTATCTGGGCAAATATCTGGGATGCGATGTCCGGGAAAGTGAGTAGTATTCTTAGTAGCATAAAAGGCGCCGTATCGTCTGCGATGGATGCCATATCGGGAATGATAAGTGCCATCAGCGGGGCGCTGGACAGCCTGTTCTCAAAGGCGGATTCTGCGAGTAAAATATCGATTCCGTCAAAAGGAAGCGGCGGTAGCTCCGGAGGAAAGAATTCAAGGATGGCAGCTGCAGCTCCCTATGCAGCGGAGGCGCTTGCGGCCCTGGCGGATACGCCAATCCCGGGATATGCAAATGGACAGGTGATACCGACAAGCATGAAGAGGCATCTGGCAATCCTGGGGGACAACACCCGGGAGACTGAAGTGGTATCGCCGCTGTCCACGATGAAACAGGCGAATAAGGAAGCCATTCTTGAAGTACTGTCAGAATTAGGACTGACTGGTGGAAAAACGAAAAACTCTGGAAACGAGACTTTTGTATTCCAGGTGGATGGAAATACATTCTTTGAAATAACCAGAGAATATGCAAAAGAGTATTTTAACCGGACAGGCAGTAGTCCGTATCCGATTTAGGAAGGAGGGGAACATGGCATACGAAAGGTATTTATTTCAGTTCGGGGAATTCGTGTTCCCCATGAAGTACATAAAATGGGACAGCTACGACAGCGCCCCGGGGCAGCGCCAGAGCCTTGACGCATACACGGACGAAAACGGCGTGACCCATGACAATGCTTTGGAGCATTCCAAGACGGAGATAAAATTCACCACCCTGCCCATGTGGCAAAGCGAATGGGAATCCCTTATGGCAAACATGGTCCAGAACTATATCAATTTCAATGCCAGGGATGCCATGTGCGTGTACTTTGATTTCGAGACCTGCCAGTATAAAAACGGACACTTTTACTTTGATAAGAGCTTCCGGGCAAGCGCGAATGAGATAAACGGGAAACTGAGATACAACGAAACCACATGGACATTCATCGAGTATTAGGAGGAATCATGGTTGATTACAAATATGCAGACCTGTTTTACCAGGAGAATATGGATAAGCAGGCAAAAATCGAATACAGCGGCGGGGTGATGACGAACACGGAGCTTTTCCAGAACAGTGAAGAAGTGAAGGAGAGTTTATGCTCTGAAAAGGAGCTGCGGTTCGGGTGCTGCGAGGCGTCCTCCTTTAAGTTTAAGGTGGCGAATATTGTAAAGCCCATGACGGGTGAAACAGTATCATTCAGTATTGTGGTCAATCACCATGAAGAGGATCCTTTTCTGGTTGGAAGATACAAAGTGGTATCTGACAAGGAGACGGCTGACCGCAGGTACCGGGAGCTTGTAGCTTACGATGCCATGTACGACATCCTAAATGCCGACATGGCGGCATGGTATAATTCCATTCTGCCGGAAGAAAACAGCACAGTGTCCCTGCGGCAGTTCCGTACAAGCTTCATCCGCCACTTCGGGCTGACGGAGGCGGTGCCCCAGGGTGGCCTTGTCAATGACAGCATGACCGTGGAGCGGACCATAAACCCGGAGCAGATCAGCGGCAAGGACATCATTAATGCAATCTGCGAGATCAACGGATGCTTTGGCCATATCGGGCGGGACGGAAAATTCCATTACGTATATCTGCCCCAGGCGATAGAGGGGCTGTACCCGGCAAACGATCTGTATCCTGACCACGCCCCCGAGTGGATGGTCCAGGCGAAGACCGGGCACCTGTATCCCCAAGACCCGAAATCAACTCGGCTGGGGACCGGCAGGTATATCAAATGTCAATATGAGGATTATCGAACAAAGCGCATTACAAAGCTGCAAATTCGGCAGAAGGAAAACGACATTGGACTGATATATGGTGATGGGGACAATTGCTATATTATCCAAGACAATTTCCTTGTATATGGGAAGTCTTCGGAGCAGCTGAAAGTAATAGCGGAAAATATTTTCGGGAAAATAACCGACATCGTATATCGTCCCTTTGACGCAACCTGTGTCGGGAACCCATGCCTAGAAGTGGGAGACCCAGTGCGGCTTCCTACAAAATATGAAATTGTGGAAAGTTATATTCTGAAGCGCACAATGAAGGGAATCCAGGCCCTTCGGGACAGTTATGCGGCAGATGGCGTGGAGATGTATGCTGAAAAACTAAATGGTGTACAAAAATCCATAATCCAGTTAAAAGGGAAAAGCAATATCTTGGAGAGAACGATAGAAGAAACCAGGCTGGAAATGCGGGATGAAGATGCTAAGCTGTCTAACGAGATAACAGTCACCGCCAAAGAGATTCGGGGAGAACTGAAAGATGAAGTTAATGGGCTAAACAATACTATATCTGCTACTGCCGGGGAAATACGGGGGGAATTACAGGACACAAAAGCCGGTCTTGAAACACAGATTTCGGTTACTGCAAAAGGCCTTGAAGCCAACATACAGGATACAAAAAAGGGCCTTGAAACGGTGATAAATGCTACTGCAGATGGGATAAGGTCAGACGTGTCAAAGACTTACGAGACCAAAACAGGTGCGCAGATACAATACAATTCCTTAAGTAGCAGCATAAGACAGACTTCAGAGGAAGTTTCGGCGGAGGTGAACCGGGCGACTGCGGCAGAAGGCAATCTGTCATCGCAATTGCAGCTCCTTGGAGGACAGATTGTGCTAAAGGCGGATTCCAACGGACGCATGGTGATGGTAGCACTTAATGCAAATCCTGCGACAGGTTCCGAATTTAAAGTAGACGCAGACAACATAAATCTATCTGCAAACGATGTGATAAATTTGCTGGCAGGAGGCACGCTGAACCTGTCCGCTATGAACATAAATATCACATCCAATAACTGGGGTGTAGATTCGCAGGGACATATGTGGTGCAACAGCATTAATGCGTTTCAGATTACCGGGGAGGCGGTAAACCAGTTCAACAATACCCTGCTCAACTCAGCCGCAATGAAAAGGCTGGAAGAGATTCTGGCAATCTTTGAGGGGAGGATGACAGACGTAGAGAAGCTCTTGACCAACAATAAGGTGTATTTCGACACTTTGGATGGACTTCAATATGCTTGGAGAGGCGCGAACCAGCAGCCAATGGAGTGCACAGGAGGGTGGAGTAATACAGTTGATTGTACCGGGTATAACAAATGTATTGTTCGATGTAAAGGAGATATTGGATATGATTCTTCTGACGGTATTGCTTTTCACAGCTATATTACACTGACGTTTTCAAACGATCCAAGTACAAACAATCCTGCGACACCAACTTATCATGTAGTAGTTGCAGACTGGGGTAGTTCTGTTGAAAACAAAGTTTCAGGACCTGCTCATAACCAATGGTACAACTGCGTTATAGATATTTCCCAGATTTCCGGAACACAGACTGTAAAAGCCTTCTCTTGGGGGAGTGGTCACTGTACCAGCGCCTTACTGTATGTATCAAAAATCGAAATGACGAATATGTAGAGAAAATGGAGGATTGTTATGAATAAATGCTATTACCGTATTATATGGAAGAATTACCCCGATGACGGGACACCCATAAATGAGCAGAATCTGAATAAGGTTGATGTGGCTGCGGATGAAATGGACAACCGGATTATCTCCCTGGACTCCACAAAGTTTGACAAGTCCGAGGCACAACTGCTTGTTAAGTATATAGAGTATGATGAAGACACGGGAATCTTTAAGATTACTCATTACAATGGTGCAAGTTACACCATCGACACATTGCTGGAAAAGCTTGCCATTAACTTTGACTATGACTATCAGAACCAGCGGTTGATTATCACGCTTTCGGATGGGGAGGTAAAGTATGTTGATGCCCGTGTTATAATAGGGCTAAGTTAGAAGAAACCCAGTAAAATCAAGGGG
>OFHM01000805.1_pt1 | contig 23750 bp, 21 predicted proteins | sample 1521311 | NCBI WGS metagenome assembly OFHM01 (sample SAMEA3504083, study PRJEB24116) | mouse gut metagenome | biome: mouse gut; feature: mouse-associated habitat; material: faeces | place: Denmark | collected 2011 | reverse complement strand
CCAAAAAGGAGCCATTTATTTCCAAAAACACAAACTTATTTACACTACCCTCTGTTCAAGACACCTCTTCGTGATGGCGATCTTGAGAGACCTGATGATCCTGCTTATGCAAATGCTTACTTCATCAATGCCAACAGCACTACCGCACCTGGCATCGTAGATGCAGACCGTCAGCCTATCCTTGAAAGATCCGAAGTGTATTCCGGAGTATATGGCAGAGCCAGTATCAATCTCTATGCCTTCAACAGCAATGGTAATAAGGGCATTGCCTGCGGTCTCAACAATCTCCAGAAGATTCGTGACGGTGAGCCTCTCGGTGGTAAATCTCGTGCTGAGGATGATTTCGACACTGAGGAAGATGATGATTTCCTCTCCTAATAACTACATGACAACTAAGGCGGTAGGACAAGCCTGCCGCCAATTCAAAGAAAGGTATGGTGAAAAATTATGAAAACAGCTATGGAACTAATTCTGGCAATCGCTCTTCTTATTATTTGGGGAAGCACAGGAATATCCTTATTCCTCTCTACTATCCAGGGAATAACCTATGAAAAGAAGCGTGAAAAGCGTGACCTGGAATATCATGCAGAACGCATGAAAAGCTTGCTTGACAAGCAGAACGACTAACTTTTGAACATTTCTATCTCACTATTTAAGAAAGGTCCAGGTGACAACCTATGACAAAAGAATTATTGAATGAATTTATGAATGCACTTATTGATGGAACTCTTTTCGGCATCTGCTTTTGCTTCTGGATGATGATCGTAATAGCGGTATGGCGTTGGTTCCTCGGTATCGTTAAACGATTTCTTCACTGGCTTAATCCAAAGTGGTTCAAGTCCAAAACTGAAAAAACTGACAAGAACTAATCACCAGGCGGCGGTACCTACAAAGTGCCGCTGCCATTTTTGTAAAGGAATGATTTTATGATAAAAGAATTGTCAATAGATTTAGAGACCTATAGCGATGTTGATATCTCCAAATGCGGAGCATACAAATACGCTGAGTCTGATCATTTTGAGATACTGCTCTTCGGCGTTTCTGTTGATAATGGGCCAGTAGTAGTCTATGACCTTACTGCAGGTGATGAAATACCAACAGAAATCCTGGAAGCACTATCTGATGAGAATATAACAAAATGGGCTTTTAACGCCTCCTTCGAAAGAGTCTGTTTGTCCAACTGGCTCCGGAAGCATCATCCCGAATACTTCAAATCTTACAATTCAGAGGATGATCCTGTACACAACTATCTGGATCCATCCTCTTGGAAATGCACAATGATATGGTCTGCCTATATGGGCTTGCCACTCTCACTGGAAGCTGTTGGTGCAGTCCTGAAGCTTCAGGATCAGAAAATGAAGGAAGGTAAGGACTTAATCAAATACTTCTGCTGCCCCTGCAAACCTACCAAGGCGAATGGTGGCAGAACCAGAAATCTACCGGAACATGCACCGGATAAATGGGAAGGCTTCAAATCCTACAATCGCAGAGATGTTGAGGTAGAGCTTTCCATCAAACAGAGATTATCAAAATTCCCGGTTCCGGATTCCATATGGCATGAGTATCACATTGATCAGGAAATCAATGACCGGGGAATTATGCTTGATATGGATATGGTGCAGAATGCAATCTCATTTGATGAAAAATCAAAAGCAGAGCTCATGATTGCAATGCAAAATATCACGAACCTTGACAATCCCAACAGTGTCATCCAGATGAAACAATGGCTCGCTGATAATGGCGTGGAGACAGAATCCCTTGGCAAGAAGGATGTTGCCGGACTGATCAAAGAAACCAATGGTAGCATTGCAGAAGCCCTCAAACTCAGACTTCAGCTTGCCAAATCCTCCGTCAAGAAATACCAAGCAATGCAAAATGCCGTCTGTAAAGATGGTCGTGCTCACGGTATGTTCCAATTCTACGGTGCCAATCGCTCAGGCAGATGGGCTGGCCGGCTCATACAGCTGCAGAACCTGCCGCAGAACCACATGCCCGATCTAGGGGAAGCTCGTGAACTGGTTCGTACCGGTGATTATGATACTATGAAAATGCTTTATGATGACATACCGGATACTTTATCTCAGCTTATTCGTACTGCCTTCATTGCAAGACCGGGATACAAATTCATCGTAAGCGACTACTCTGCTATCGAAGCCAGAGTACTTGCACACCTTGCCGGTGAAGCCTGGCGTTCCAAAGTATTTGCCGAAGGAAAAGATATCTACTGTGCATCAGCCAGCCAGATGTTTGGCGTTCCCGTTGAAAAGCATGGTGTAAACTCTCACCTCAGACAGAAGGGCAAAATTGCAGAGCTTGCCCTGGGCTATGGCGGATCAGTCGGTGCACTGAAATCCATGGGTGCACTGGAGATGGGATTAACAGAGGAAGAATTACAGCCGCTGGTCGATTCCTGGCGAAATTCAAATCCTATGATTACAGCCTTCTGGTGGGATGTTGATTCTGCAGTCAAAACAACCATCAAACAGCGTATTCCTACAGAGGTTCGTGGCATAAAATTCTGCTACAAGAGCGGCATGCTTTTCATCAGGCTTCCTTCCGGCAGAATGCTCAGCTATGTAAAGCCTCGTATCGGTGAAAATAAGTTTGGTGGCGTATCTGTTACCTATGAAGGTATCGGCTCCACTAAGAAATGGGAACGTATCGAATCCTATGGTCCGAAGTTTGTAGAGAACATCGTGCAGGCAGTATCCCGTGACCTTCTCTGCTACGCTATGCAAAACCTCTCAAACCAGCAGATATGCGGACATGTCCATGATGAACTGATTATCGAATGTCCTGAAAATGCCGATGTCAGCAGTATTACTTCTGTCATGGGTAAGTCTCCAGAATGGATGCCGGATATCCTGATCAGGGGCGATGGCTATGAGACCAAATTTTACAAAAAAGATTAAAAGATAGCGGCTTCCGGTGTTATTCCAGAGGCCGCTTTTAATAGTTTACAAAAACAAATTCATTTTAGGTTGATTATTATAAACATCCGCTTTCTTACTTCTAGCTGCATTTTTTAAGCCAAATCCAATCGCCATCTCCATTCGCATTGCATCTGGCCCATTTGAGTTAGCATATACTGTGTATGCCATCTTCAATTCCTCATCCCAACTATTCCATAAATCAGGACTTAAAACCACATTTTCTGATATTAATGGCAACATCATATTGAAATAGAATTTCACCTTATCCTCAGATGCAGCTGATAATTGTTCAAAGAACTTTTTATATATCTTATATTCTGCTTCTAAGCAACTGACCAGTATCCAAGAATGTTGTTCTTCAGGGAAAACGGTAACAGCAATACGGTGCATTATCCCTTTTTGTGTATGTTTTATTCGGTCACCATTTAAGTCAAATGATGGTGCAACATATGCATAATCAGCAAACTTGATCGGCATATTCAACTTAATAGCGCACGTATATACTCCATTGTATGTCCCAGCCATTATCTCATCATCAAAATGTTTCTTAATCGGTTCAAACTCCTGCTTCTTTAATTGAAGCGTTCTATAAATTGCTACTGATTTTGCATCTGTAAAAACAGCCGGATTTTCCTTAAAACAATCCTGAAAAATTTCCCAAGATGTACTTTGCTTATAATACTCAAAGATAAAGGCTTTATATGCATAAACAAACTTCATTTTTTCATTTGAAGGATCGAAATCCGGTGCTCCAGCCTCTATTATTTCAAACGCCTTTGTATCATGTATCTCACAAAAACAAGTTTCTGTTGTAGCATCATTAACACTGACTTTACTTACTTTAACAATCGGTATTGTTTCTCCATTTTCCATTGGAATCAACAATGGTTTTTTCTTAGAATCAAGCAAATATACATGACGTTCTTGCCCGCCTAATACAGACATGATTTTATTATTCTGCAAAGCATGCGCATTCTTGATCGTCTTTTTGCAATTCGCTTTGTCTGGATGAAGACAACATTTTCGCATTGACTTTCTCATTTTCTCCATCAACAAAACCTCTGCAGGCTTTTTAGTCTGTGCAGGAATTTTCAGTTCAATTCCTTTGCAACAATCAGCATACATCTTTCCACTTCCACAAGGACAAAGCTCTTTGTCACTCAATTTCATTCTAAACAAACACATCCATCTCCTTATATATCTCTGGCTTCATATCCTTTAATCGAATTGAAAAGCCTCTAACTTCCATTCCTTTATCCAGGCATGTTCTAAACAACTGACAATATCTCCCAAATTCATTATTTAGTCCTATTGATTTCACTTTCGAATTCAAGGACATTACGATGTAAACGACATTATATCCCATGTCCAAAAGCTCTGATAATTTCTCCAATTGCTGTTCTGCACGTATTGATGCCATTGATGGAAAACTGCCTTCCTCTTCAAAGGAAAGCAGCGTCTTCACCTCTATAAGCGTATCTGTGTCCTCAATATACAGATCCGTCTTGTACCCTTCTATTACCTTTTCTCTATATATCTTCTTTCGCTTTCCTAAGAAAGAAAAATATCTTCTATGCAGTTGAGCTTCCAGTACACGATTAGCCTCTGCCAGATTAAGAAGAACGTAATATCTTCCAAGTCTGGCCGCATACACGGAAAACTTGGTTCGAGCATTTATATTCTCTACAGGTTGAAGTACAACCTCTTTACCGGTCAAATCAACCAGCTTACTAATTTTACAAGAAACAGGGATATAGCATTCTACATCTTTGTTATCAACAACAACATCGCACAGAAACCTTGTCTTTTGTTCTCTTAAAAAAGTCCCTTTTATGTACTCCACGCGAATTACTCCTTCAGAGTAAAGGATACTTCTCCACCGAATCCAGTCATAGTATATCTGTCTTCATTCATCAGCATCTCTTTACTAACCTGGTACTTAAATGGAAACAGAATATAAAGATTTCCAAGCTCTGTATAAGAATAATAACTACTTCCGTCCAACTTCATTCCCTGAGTAATTACAAAATTAAGTACAGCTTCAGTCTGAATAGGAATCTTATTCAGTATATATCTTGTCTTGGTTTCATTACGAAGAATATCCATCTCCTTAAGCGTCAGAGTGATTCTTCTTGTGGTAGCCTCAAGAGTTCCTCTTTCACCCCAATCATCATAAAGCTTCTGCTTAAGCGCCGGATTTGTAACCGCTTCCTGAAATTCAAAAAGCTTCCCCATAATCTTACATACATCTGCAAATACCGGATACGCAAGGCACAGCATGCAGTACTGAATTGCTGCAGACTGCTCCGGGTACTTATCTAATAAAGTTCTCGCCTCTGCTCTTGTCGCATCAAGTTCCTCTGACGGGTAATACCAAACATTCATCAGAATCTCTCTGGTTTTTCTAAGCCTTGTAGGACTATCTATCTCAAAGGAAAGATACTCATTCATTTTTTCTTTATATTCAGCTTCAGGAAGACTTTCCTCCAACATCTGCACTGCCTTGTTTAACCAAGGTAATCTTATGCTGCATGCATATCCAACCATTTTAGCCATTATTATCCACCGCCTTTATCTTAATAAACGGAACAATCACTTCATCGATAGTAATTCCCCCGTGACTCATCACTTCATCACCTTTGGCATCAAAGGATTCTCCAACGCCACAGATTATATAATCAAACTGCTTATCCATATAATACCCAGGATACTCAATCAGATTCTCATATTTTTCAAACAAGCTATCCTTATTAGCAAAGTCCTTAAGAACAATCATTCTTCGGCTCTTGGTTTCAGTTTCAACGCCTGTTTTCATCAGCTTACCCATACCAGTACACGGTGTATTTCCATGATCCGCGCTGATATAAACATCGAAGCCCTGTGCAAGCATTCTCCTTACAGTGTCTACCAGCTTATGCTGATCAGCAAGAACCTTGATATCGTTATACATACCAAGTCTGCCCTGCAGCTGTCCATGTACCATATCATCCACATCATTGATGATAATTGCTGCACATTTTACAGCCGCACCAAAGTCGGCATCATACCCCCGATCATAACCAATCTGAGCCTCTGTAAATCCCAGGCTCTTTGCACATTCAATAAATTCCTTCTTTTCCTTGCTCTGACTCCACGGATTCTCCAACTCCTTCGGAAACTTATTCGACAGCAAACACTGTCTTGAAATAGATGTTACCGTAGGAATCATTGCCATTGACTGTCCTTTTTCGTAATGGATACCAACAAAGGACTTGGATATAATGCGCCAGTCAAATTCTGACATGCCATCCATTATAATAAAAACAAACTTCTTACTGTGGTCTGCGATATACTCCATCGTCCTGCTAACGAGAACCGGAGCAGAAGGATTCATCTCTACAGAAAGTTTTCCAAAACCTTTCAGCACAAAATCCACAAAAGAATAATTCGCCTCTTCCACATCTACCGGAATCCTGTACTGTTCTGATAGTACGTGAATCTCAGCTTTCAGTTCTGCAATTGCGAACCAATCCTTGTAAGTCTTAGCATCATTCACCGCATCCTTTAGTTGTTTGCAAAGCAATTTCAAATATTCTCTAATGTTGCTCTTGCCATAAACAACTTCTTCCAGAAACTCCTTTGTATCTTCAGCGACCGCCAAATCGGAAAAATTCTTCTTATAGGCCATACAGAGCAAATCGTAATTAAGTTCTGGAGCATTCTTAACAACGGAAGCATTCAACTTTGGAAACAGATTTGCAAGGCTTACTTTGAAAGTTCTAAAACACTGCTGGACATCATAAGGAATATAGACTCCCGGGGATGCCAACATAAGGATTTTTGCTTCTCCTGCCTTTACAGCTTCCTCATACTTTACTCGGTACACCAAATCATTCTCATATCGAATAATCTGAAAACCTTTTCCGGCAAAATAGACGCAGTATTCTGTTTTGTCTTCTAAAGCGTCCTCTTCGATAAGAAGAACATGTTTTTCATAGGCTGCTGAGGATTTTTCATACAGCAGATCTGCAAACATATCTACGCCTCCAATCTAACCAGTAATGCTAATCGGAAATCAGGATATACCTGCTTCCCTTTTTCAAAAGCCCTTTCTATTTCTTCGCGCTCCTTCTCTAAACGAGTCAGACGTGACTTCCTAATATTCTCAATTCCAATATGATCCGCAGCCTCTGTTCTTAACTGTAGCGCATATTTATACTTGTTATAGCTTTCCTGGTTCTTCTGTAGTTTCTTTTCTTTTAATTCAACAAAAGAATCATAAGCAAAATCCATGCTCATCTTCTCAAGTCTCTGATAATCCTCTGATGAAAGATTAGAAACTGTTTTAACAGTAAGTCTGGAATGTGCATCTAAAAACTGTTCCATTATTCGCTTTCCAGCCATCGGTCTCAACACAAAGGATTCATTCACAAATACAGGAATAACCCTCTGATTACTTTCATCATCGGAAATCGATAATTCCCAGAGCATAAAATAGCCTGCTTCATTTGGAAAATCTTTGATGCCAACGGATAAAATAGGTGAAAACTTATCCTGAATAATATCCGTCTTAAGATGCCTTGTAATCTCTGCATCAGTCATCCCGATGCGGTCAATCAAAGTAGACTCTACGCCCTGCCAGCCATCATAATAAGCAAGCATAAGGCGAAGTGCAGCATCCACATCAAAATTAGATTCCTGACCTACAAGTTCCGTGAGATCTTTTTCTTCTCTGATGACATCTTTATACTCTCTGGAGTACTTTAACTGCTGCCTCATCTCTGTCTCAATTGGCTTGATGCTTTCTTCCATCTTATAAGGCTTCGCAATAGTGTTCATATAGGCATCAGTAAAGTCGCATTCAGCCACTTCACTATCCAGCACATCTGAATATTTATCTACGCCCATTTCCTGTAAGATAACAGACAGCTTTTCTTCCAATACATCACGGACACGATTCTCAACTGTGTCTGTAATAATGAAATTGTAAATATGGACATCTCTCTTCTGACCGATACGATCAGCACGACCACAACGCTGCTCAATCTTCATCGGATTCCAAGGCAAGTCATAATTGATAATGATATTTGAAAACTGAAGGTTCAAACCTTCGCCACCGGCATCCGTAGAAATAAATATACTGGTCTTTTCTCTAAATTCTCTAAGAGCCTCATTTCTCTCATCAATGCTCATACCACCATTTAAGATAGTGACCGTATAACCTTTATTTACAAGCAACTTCTGCAGATACTTCTGTGTTGCAACAAACTCGGTAAAGATAATAATCTTCTGGCTTGGATCCTCTGCCTGAAGTGCATCTATCGTATTAGTAAGATATTCCACCTTAACATCCGGATGCTGAAATTCAGCCTGTTTTGCAACAGAAATAATAAGCTCCAACTCCGCAATCTCAGCCTCCATATCAAGTGAAATTGCTTCCAAAGCCTCTTCTACACCATCCTCAATATCAAGTTCTGCCAAATCTTCTTCTGTAAGATTTCCAAGATGTGTACTCTGTGTTTTCAGAGCCAATAAACGACGCTCCAGACTTTGACGGACAGCCGCTGTACTACTTGTAACCATTCTCTGCATAATTATCAGCAGAAAGATTAGGCACATATTCTTCTTGCGATTTCTTAAAGCTTTGTTATATGTCTTTGAAACATAATCTGTAACCAGCTCATATAATTCGCGTTGCAAAGTATGTCGCTCATCCCAGTTGAGCGAAACAAGATGCGTCACTCTATTCTTGAAAAGCTTATTACCATTGTTATCAATCGCCTCTCTCTTCTCGGTTCTAATAAGATATGGGGCAACCTGCTCCTTGACAATAGACTTCGCATTTGGGAATGCTTCTTCGTCAAGTAGTCTGACCAATCTTAAGAATGGCTCTGTCTTACCATTATGTGGCGTAGCTGATAACAGAAGTAAATAAGGACTCGCCTGCGATAACAAATATCCAAGCTTATATCTTGCAACTTCTCCTGAAGATCCAGCCACACGATGGGCCTCGTCGATAATTATCAAATCCCATCCACTATTAATGATTGAATAGATTCTTTCTTCGTTATATTTCTCAACCTTCTCCGCTGTCCAACCTGTATGCTTTTCGATTGGCTTGATGGAATCCATCGGAGAAATAACCTGATCATACTGTCCGTATACATCTTCATTATCCGTCAGCCTGCGGATAGTATCATAGTCTGAAGGCAAAATAACATTGAACTTCTCATGGAACTTCTCCTGCATTTCTGATGCCCACTGTGTAACCAAACCTGTAGGACACACTACCAGGACACGTTTTACAAGTCCTCTTGCCTTCAATTCTTTGATAACCATTCCGGCTTCGATAGTCTTTCCAAGACCTACCTCATCAGCCAAAATGTATCTGATATTATTGCTTTCCATTGCACGATTAAGTACATGCAACTGATGCGGAAGCGGTATTACACCGCTCGCCAAGGAAGACAGCAAACCACCTGCTGTCTCATTCTTTATCTTAGATAATAGCGTTACATACCGCAGATAATTTTCATCATAAGTATTCGTGCCGCCATCTTTATTCAGCTGTTCTTCCGTAGCCTTATATACAATCCCTGTTGAAGGATTGAAAACCCGGTAAGATGTATATCCCCAGGCTTCAATCCTTTCAAGGACTTGTACATTGGCACCGGTAACCGAATCAAACGCAAAATCACCGGTTTCTAACACTGTTATCTCCTCCAAATCTTATACTCGGCTTAAGCTGATGTCGTAGTACATCAGAATGTTAGGATCTTCCTGAACGGTTGCCTCCGGAAGTCTTTCAGCCATATCAACGATTGCCTGATAATTTTTCTCCTTCCACAGTTTAGCAAAACCGACTCTAATCGCTTCTGATCTAAACTGTTTTAACTTGCCTTTTGATGCAAGGTATCCTTCAAATTCTTTAAGAAGATTCTTTTCACGAAGTTTTGCAACGTCACCTTCTTTTGTAATGTCAGGAATATACCAACGGCCCTTTTCATCTTGGAGGAAGTTTTCTTCAAGAATAACCTGAAGCTCAGGCATCGCTTCATACTTATCTATTTTCTTAACTTCTTGCATAAACTTTGGTTGAATATCCGCATAAGTTTTTGGACCACCATTCTCTTCGCTTAATTGCTGATATAACCAAGAAATTGCTGTCTTTTCATTTGTTACAAACAAGCTAAATTGAATAGGTTCAATATCGTTAACTATTCGAGCATTATCATATTCATTAACTTGACTAGAAAGGAAATACATACTATCTCGAATCAAGAACCTTTCATCCAGTCCTTTATAAAAATCTGTAGCATCTACCGGAACAGGTATTCCTTGCATAATATGGTATGCCACCATTCTGTCGTATAACAAATATGCCTGTCTCTCAGCTATTACTTCTATTTTTCCATTCTTCACTACAACAACCGGAATATTTGACAGATGCTGCCTAACAAACGCCCAAGCCGTCTCTTCAGTTCCAGCTTCATTTATAAACGTTCTTTCTAAACTCTCTTTTGGCTTATATACAGAAATTACCAAATCTTGCTTTACGGTAGTATTACTTACAATCTGTCTAAAGCTTCCTTGTTTTTTATCAAGAGTTCTTACATCCGCAATGATAAAACCTGCACGCAATAGAGCTTCTTGTATCGCATTCCATACAGCATTTTGTGAATTATGGAATTCCACCGTCATCCAACGATTGGGCTTTAATACTCTATAGTATTCTTTGAAGCAATCTGCCATTAACTGCTGATATTCTAATAATCCTTTACCCTGAACCGAATTCATAATAGCTTCGGAAGAATTATTTGTTAAGATTTCATGCCATCCTTCCCACATAAAGCTCAATTCAGAATAATTCAGATTAGCTCCGAATGGAGGATCGGTAAAAATATAGTCAATACAATTATCTGGTACTGTTAATTCTGTTGTTGAACCGGTAGAAATAATAAAGTCTCCATCTTCTCCATCAATAACAGAGAATACTTTCCCTAAGGTGTTAATTTTATTTTCGATAATATATCTCGGTGTAACTTCAACGACTTGCGAGCCAATATATAAAGTTCCACTTAAATACTGATTAACCTGCGAATAATGTGAAGGCACATATCGTGCGATTTTAGCCATCCCCATTAATATCTGTTCAAATGTAAAAACCATTGAGGCTCTTTGTGTTTCATCAAAAGCACGTAATTTTTCATAGATAGTTGAAATTGTCAACAAATTCCTATGTGTATAAAACTGATGGAGATACTCCACACCGTGAGACTTTCGAGGCTGATCGGTATTAGGACCGGCAGGAAGTTTTGTAATAGGAACTCTATACTTTACTTTTGTTTCACTAATCCTCCTAATCAGTTCCAAGTCATCCTGATCCGGTACCTTCTCATATCTTTTCCCACCAAAAGTATAATTAATCAACACCGGTACCTGCTTGGCTATAGAAACTGTCTTTTCCAACAAATCATCGAAAACAATTTCTTTTGCACGTTCACAGTCTTTCTTTTTCAGAATGCTATTGCAATTCGAACAACAAAAAGCGTCTTTCAGACTGCCTTCACTCTTTGCCATAGCCTCAGTAAAAATAATCTCTTTTCCACATGTTGGACATACAAAAACATCCGACCAAACTGTATAGTTAATTCGTCCTTTATTACCCAATGACGCATTCATGCTTAGCTGACCGCTCTCTGGATGATGTTCTGTCTCATACATCCAGCCATATTCTTTTTCACAGTCTAAAAGAAACTGAGTCGCGTTTTTATGATATGTTTGAGCATTTACTTTCCTATTTTGGTTATAGGTAATAAAGGTTGCCGCAGGGGATAAGTCATTTAAAATTACTCTTCTTTTTCCCCATTTCAAATCTGGTTGCTCACTTTTAAGGAGCAACATTAGTTCACCCATGTCTCTACCACATGATTGCGCTGCAACACCCGTCATACCAGAACCACTAAATCCATCCAAAACAATGTCTCCTGGCTTCGTGTAATGCAGAATATATCTCATTACGGCTTTAGGCGGTACCTTTGTATGATAATTGTGAGCTGAATAAATAATATCATTTTTACCTTCGCTAACATCTGCAGCAAAAGGTTCTCTATGATACTCATCCGATTCCTCTACATATGGAGTTCCATATTCTTCTATATAATCCTTAATAAAAGGATTTGGACAAGCCGTATAATACGGCGCATCAGACAGCGCTATTATGCTTTCATCGCTAGCAATAGGAAATCCCTCTATTTCTCTAACCAAGTCCAAATCAGACTTAGTAAGCTTCCTTTTTTCCATTTTTATTCCTCGCTTCCTCTACGCTTAACAACTATACGTAGCTTACTGGTATCTTTACCTTTAACATAGGCTGCCACAATATCATTAATCTTCGACTTAAAAGTAGCTTCATCCATTGGCGGCATTTCTTCCAACTTTTTGATGAAATCATCTGTATCAATAACAACTGGTTCAAATCCCTTAAGTAATGCATTGATGCTCTTTACAAAGAAATCATCAACCTTCTTAGGCAAAACTCCTGATGCGACAAATTCATCAATTGCCTGTGCTTCCTGGGCTTTCAGGAACTTCTTCTGATCAAGAACAATTGGATCAGAAATAGTATCCAGTAGCATCTTTGTCCATTCTGCAACCATATCATCGATACGAATTTCAAGGCTATCCAGCTGACCCATTACATTCTTTGCCTTATCTTCCAGGCTGTAACGGCAATGAGGACAAATAGGACTTGCCTTCAATTCAGTAGGCGTTAACTCATAGCAAACCTTAAGTCCAGCCATATCCTGTTCTAATTCTCCCAGCTTAGCTGATGACAGGATTTCAATTCCACGAAGCTTACGGAGATTTCCAAGAGCAGCACTTTCCTGAATCTTGCCTCTACGCTTTGCGTCATCAATTCCAAGTCTCTTTTTCTTATGCTCCTCGAAATAGATGTCAATATATTTATCCTTAATCTTCTCCAGTTTAGCAATTACCTTCTGAGCCGCAACATCACCGAGTGTGCCATCCATAATGCTATCTCTTATCTCACGGAAAGCAGCCTTTCCATTTTCAATATCAGACTTCATACTTGCGCCAAGCTCGATAAACTCAATATTTGCAATGTATGAAACTATATCAGAACAGTCTGTCTTAAAGGTTGTATATTCAGGGATCAGTTTAAGAAGTGCAATCTTCTTTCCTAATTCCTCAACCTCATCATAAGAAAGACTGAAGTTATTAAGCTTAGCAGGCGTATTATACTTAGCTGCATAGTTACTGAATTCATTCTTTACTGCCGTACAAGCACTGCGCATCATGCTAACCTGCTGTGCGTTTGCAAGAGGCTCTCCCCAAAGTTCAAATCCATCTGTCAGTCTTCTCTCAAGAATAACCGCATTATTGCACATCTCCTGAGCTTTCTTAAGCAGCTCAGCAACTCCCTTCTCACGGTCATTAGGGTTATCTAAAAGTGCAGGATTGATATCTAATACTTCAAACAGCTTCTTAAGCTCTGCCATTGAAATCTGTGCAGGTCTTGAAATATATTTGAATTCATATAAATCAAATACACTCATCTTAGGAACCCTGTCCAGATTTGATGCGGTAAGTGTGCTTCCATCTTTCAAGGCAATAACAGCATAACCTGCATACACTAAAGATAGGAAGATAATCGGTGTAAATAGATAATTTATCTTAAATTTCTTGTCTACGAACATGTCATCGTTAGCTGGCTCAAAGATATCAGAGTAATTCAAAACTCCCTGTGGTTGAAGCTGCTTTACCATATCAATATAGTAAGACGCATACATTGAGCTTTCCGGTCTAATCTTATCTCCATCAAGAATTCCAAAGCTCTGAAGCATCTGTGTAGACTGCTGGTTCTTACGACCTGCAAAATGGTCAAACGCAGATCTTACTGCATCGGCCTGGTTCTTTCTTGTAATCTTTGTTTTCATCACTGGATAACTAGGATAGATGGTTCCAAAATATTCATCCAGGCTAATTGATGCTGCCAAATCAATCGTATCCTTAAATGTCATATCTCTATTGTATTTACCCTTAAGAACTTCAATCAGCTGATGCATCACGCACTTATAGGTAACATTAAAGCAAGTGTTCTTATTCTCGCTGAGATACTTAACAAGTTTCTTTTTAAGCATCTGCGCCTTTCCAAGATATGCGTCCTTATCCTTACCTTCGCTGATATCTGCCTGAGCATTTGCAGCAGCAAACATTCTAAGCATTTCCTTAAACTCATCACTGCCTCTGAAATAGAAATACACTTCATCATCCAGATTGTGCGTATCGGCGCTCACATCACCAAACGGAGGCATGATGTGAATATAGAAATCCCTTTCCGGCTGAGCAGTGCTTCTCTCTCCAGGAAGTCCCATAAAGAGATAACCTTCACGGAAGATATTGTGAGAATCCCAGTTCAAATCGTACTGATAAATATTAAAGCCATTTACATACTGACGAGCTTCCCACTCTAGGCAGCCATACACAACTGTATAGAAGTAACGATTAAGCTCTCCCTCTGCCATCATGGAAGCCTTCTGCTTAATACGTTCGTCATAGTCAACAACTTTGTCTACATCGATGTAATACTGGTTATTTGCATCATTATGAATAATAAACTGACCGGAAACCGTCTTCATAATTTCCTTTAAGGTTGCATTCACAGCACCAAGAAGGAAATCTGCATCCTGCTCAGGCATAGGAAGATACAAGCACAAATCATCCTTAAGGTTCTCAGCAGTAAGACCAAACTGTACATCCAAACCGTTAGTAGTCAGTCTATGTACGCTTAAAGCATAGATGATCTGTAATGCCATAGGCTTGTAAGCAGCCTTAGTAAAGGAACGATTAACAATCTCCTCCAGTTGTCCGCTGGCACCAACAACACGGCTGATAGTAACATCACTCTTCAGCAGGCCGTTAGACTTGATTGCTGGCCAATAATCATCAAAGGAGATTACGCCTGGCTTATCTGCTGGAACTTCCTTATTGAAAATTTCCTTGATGGTTAAGGAAATATTCTTCAATATATGTCTGTTCTCAATCAGATAAATCTTATTAAACACTTCAATGTATGAAGGATGAATAGGGAATAAATCAACAAAATCATCCATCTTAGAAGACATTCCTGCATAGAGTCCACTGAACTTCTCAAGATGCTGGCGTATCATAGCCTTCTGCTCAGGAGTCTTCTTTAAGATACGTTCAGATACAACATAGGCTGTAGCTTCCTTAGTGATGATAATCTGTGTAAAACGGTCACCAACCTTCTTTAAAGTTTCACTTACGAAACTAAATCTCGGATTATCAAATACCTTTTCCTGAACACCACAGATAAGTCGAATCTTGGATTTTGAGCACATTTCAGCCATAGACTGAAGGAAAGCAAGATCCAGAACAATCTGTCTCTCATCTCTTGATGTAAGATATGAAAGCAACTCGTCGATTACAATCAAATATCCCTTATCAGGATACTTAGACTGGAAGGCCTGCATTACCTCTTTAATCAGACGGGCATTGTCTCTTACGTTATCCAGATTTGGTACCGTATAGTCGATACCTCTGTTAGCGAAATCATCCTCAATCTCAGCCAGGATTACTTCACGAAGAGGCATTGTAAGACCATCCACCTTAAGGCGAAGTACTTCAAACTTGCCGGCAACAATCTCCATGTCCTTTCCGAACTTTTTATTCTGAACAAATGACGTATTATCTGCATCTGTTGCAATTGCAGCAATAACAGACATCAGGTGTGATTTACCTGTACCATAGTTACCAACAATCATAACTGCCTTGTTATCGATAACCTCTTCCATCTGCAGCTGATCAATTACAGTTGCCTTTAAATTGTCTGCCATAGTATCAGACATAACATAGGTCTGTACCATATCCTGAGCAACCTTCTTATCAGCTGTCTCCAAGAGCTGAATGGTTGACTCAATCGGCTTAAAGCTAATTAACTCTGAATACTTCATTTGCCATATCCTCCAATCACACACGTAATGTCATAATTTTCTATATTGTAGGTCTTATAGTCTGGAAATCCTTCCTCGCCATATATTAATTTTCCGTCTTCACATCTTCCTGGCCAAATTACGCTGTAGCGTTTTCGTTTTCGTGATGCCATAAGTATCTTAAGCACATCTACTTTGTAATCAGGATTGAACATAACATCAATATCCTTGATCACAACACCGTCCGGAAGCGTGTCCAGCACATTATTAAAAATCTGCTCCAGCTTCATACTTCGTCGATTTGGCTTACATGCCAACAAAGCCTCAGCCAAAGGCTTGCTAACAGATCTCGGTTCATGCATCTTCTGAATTGCTTTCATATATATCAACAATCTCGAAGCCATAGCTGCATCATCCGGCAACCTGCTTATTTCAATAATTGTTCCCATTTTGTCACCTTCTGCGTCACTCTAATTCTACGGTTTTAGCTGTCCGATAAACAGCTCAATGAAGAAGTTTCATTCGTATTAATTGCTTCTTCATTTTCATCTGGTACTGTTTCTGCTATATCACTAAGATTACAATTCAGTGCCTCACATATTCTTAAAAGAACATCTGTTGTAACATTTTCGTCTTTTCCAAGCTTTGCCAATGATGATGAACTGATTTTTGCCTTTGTTCGCAAATCTGATTTTTTCATATCTCTGTCAATCAGGAGCTTCCATAGTTTCTTATAACTCATCTTCATTTTTAAGACCTCTCTATATTCCAAGACTCTCCATAAAGTTCACAATTATTGTTGGAGAGTTTCAACACCATGTTATCCACCAAAATCTTTTGTGTCTCTGCTCCATATGCATCCTGCTTATCAAAAGCAATAAACACCTGTTTCTTACTTTGAGCATAAAGTCTCATTATCCCGGCAATAGCAACGTCACTAATATTCTTTAATATCAATGAATCATGTGCAATAGCAGGTAAATCTGTGCTAAACAGCACTGCCAAGTCATACATAACAAGCCCTTTATAATTCGAACCAGTTCCCGTATCATCTGGAGTTTCAAATTTATAACTATCATATCCTTTAATAGAAAGATGAGGCGCCTTTCTTGTTTCTGTAAATAATGATGCGTTGTACTCCTCCATCTTGTCATTAATTTCTTGTTCAATATTTCGAAGAATGCTTCCCATAGCTTCCTTAAGAACCTCATCAACCTTCTTCTTTGTCGCCTGAAGATCCTTCAATGTCAAATATGATTCATTCTGTATGCGCAAGGCATCAATTTTCCCTTTAATTTCAGAATGTCTATCCAAAAATTCTTTTGAAAAACTACCAACATACCCCAACTGTTGAATTTCATTTTGTAACCCTACAATCTGTTCTGTAGTCAACTTGATTTCGCTCTCGATTTGTTTCTTTTCCTCTGCAAATTTCTCCTGTAGTATTGCAGCTAATTTCTTGTGATATCTTTCCACTTCATATATTTTTCTTAAATTCACTTGTGGAAAGAACTCCTGTAAGTCAGCCAAATCAGTTTCTGTTGGACATAAACCATACTCTATACTCATGTCTACAAGCTTAAGTCGTCTTTGATATGACTGTATTTCTGTTTGAAGTTGCAATATTTCTGCTTGAAGCTGAGATTTTCTTTGTGTCTTCTCAATGTCACTCTCCGAATACTCCTGTACCTGTTCCTCGGTAAGATTTTCAAGTTCTATCTCAAGATGTTTAATTCTCACAAGATTCTCTTCATATTTTTCATCTCCGCCTACAAGATCAGATACAAATCTATATTTTCTTGCTTGTCGAAAAGCCGCTAGTTTTTTCTCTGCATCGTCTAATTCCTGCCTATAACCATCGATATCTTTATATCGATTGAATAACCTTACAAGCATTTCTATAGACTTTTGCATGTTCTGGGCTTGATATCCTTTTAATGGGCGGCGCTCATCCAGATTATCCTTACCATACACTCTAAAAAAGCTGGTCATTGTTGTTCTAAATGATAAACCAACAAAATCAATCTTATACTGTTTCTTCAGCCACTCTACAAATTTTGCCCTTGTCCACACATCTCCCTTTAGATCATAGGATCTAGTGCAACAAAAAACTTTTTCAGAATCTCCAGTGTTTCTCGCAAAACTATACTCGACACCGTTAAAGCAAAAAGTAAAAAATATCGTATGATGCCCCATATGCTTTACACCATCGCCATCTATATATACTTTCCCTCCAAACACAAAATCTATTGCTAACAGAGCTGAAGACTTTCCTATTGAATTCTCACCATTTTCTTTTCCAAGGATAACATTTAACCCTTCCTTAAACTTAATAGGCGGTCTTTCTTTTCCTTTTTCTATGAATACCGGAGATTTCATTTCTACAAGCATATGAACACCTCGCCTTCGTCAGTAATATCAATCGCACGCAGTGCGTATAGACAATCCATAACCGCCACAAAATCTGAAGCCTCTTCTAATTCCTGTTCCATGTCACGGTATAGGTCCAACACAGACATCTGCTGAATTTTTAATATATTAAGCACTTTTGGTACTAAAGCCAAGGTACTTCTTTCATATGAATAAAGCTTATTAGGTAATTGCATCGAACACCTCACAGCTCTGGATAAAATACGAGACAACAATCTGGCAATATATATCTTCCTGAAGACTCACCTTATGAATTTTTTCAACAATCTCATAAAATATTTCTATTCGTGATTTATTAGCTTTCTTCAGTTTTCTATAAATTGCTTTCATCTGGTCTTGTATATCCTCATAGTCAATCACACCTCGTTTATCAAGATTTATCATTATCTCCTTTACCTTAAGGAAATATGTACTTACATAATAATTGACAACTCCATATATAGCCATATCAGCATTAGGGTCAAGTTTCTGCTTGATTTCTTTTGGATCCAGAGAAGCTCCTATAATATCTTGTTGCTTCAAGTCCTTTATTTTTCCAATAACACCGATGATTCCCTTCTCCAGTGCCATATCATCCAATAATTGAACGCTTCTATGATGTACCGCCAACGTATTCTTTGCAGCTTTAAGCTCTTTGCAAAGTTTCTTATTATCATCCATCAAATATGTCGAATAGCAACGAGGGCACAGTGCAATTAGATTATCAATCTCATCCCCTTTAGCTTTATCCACCTTACTTACAGAAAATAACGGGCTAACTTTTGCCCCAACATATACATGAAGTTGCTTACCACATCCAGGGAATGGACAATAGCCGCTTGCCTCTTGAAGGAGATAATCTCCATACTGAGATTTTAGATGTAATTCTCTCTGTTCTTGTTGTTGCTGTTTAAGACTATCTAACGGAAGCATCCCCGCTGACTTTTGTATTATTTCGACCAAATAATCTGATATTTTTTGTCCAACATTGTCTGCATTTATTGCTGAATCATAAACCTGTAAATCCTCTGCCAGGATTTTGCGAGTATCATATGGTCTCTTATCAATTCTTTCTGTAATCACTTCTGGTGTCAGCCTATACACAATTGCCTGAGACAATTTTTTTGGCAAAGTACGCTTTGTATAACTTCTAATTGTGTTATCACTTAATTTCTTTGCTGAAGGATCTTTACTAGTTCCCCACTCTTCCTCAGTCACTGTAGTTATCATGGCCATAAGTTCACGAAAGAAATATGGAACGTCATCGCCGTCACCTAATCTGTTTTTCAATATTGAAAACAATGTATTGAATTCCACGAAGTATCGTCCCTCCTCCTTTTATGCACCATGATGCACCAGCATGCACCAAACCCTCACCATATCTATCATGTCTATTTTCTATAATGAAATCACCATTTAGGAAAGGAGTAACTTATCTCCTAAAAGGTAAAAAGTGCCTTATGTATTATATCATAAACATGTCCATTTTTCAAATTGAATATTTGCGAAAAGGACATCAAAATAAGCACTTTATTTACCCAGTTCTTTGCTATTTCAGGGATTATGCGCACCCTAACCAATAGTCTTAGCAAAGACACCACCGCTGATTTATTGGTTTCAGCTCATTTCATTAATGAGGTAAAAACAATGCAAAAATCAGAACATAACAACTGGCTCATCAACATCGAGAACACAGCTGCAGAAGTGGCTGCAAATGTTGGACAGGAAACTATGGATTTTGTTCTCAGCAAGTACGGTGCAAAAAGCATATATGCCCTGAAATCATCTGACATTTCAGAAGTATTCAGTGAACTGTACGCAATCGCATCTGACAACTAAATAGCGAGTCCAGGGTATGACACTAAACTACTCCATCACATTCAGTTGCCGGACGCGGTACTTCTTAGAACTGAATTGTGATGAACCTATTAACCGCATCAGGGGCTAAGAAGCCTGATTGCTTATTTACCGGAACGGAGACGTGCCATGAATAAGACAATCGATGCAAATCTGAAATTCATATCGAACCCTTCGTTCCGCACACAGCAGGCGGAGGCCGCAAGATATGAAATTCAATGAAAATGTACAGACAAGTACTGAAAATCAGCAGACAACCAATGACAACCATAACTACGATAACCGTCGCAGTTACAACAATTTCCCAATTCATCCAGGCGAATGCCTGGTACCGATTCGTGTAACCTGGGAAATGGTCAAGCACTTTAACATGTGCCGAGACAACCTTGAGACCTGGCATATCGGACCTAACAAAGTCCTTGTTGCCTTTGCACCGGTAGCAATTGAGGCAAAAGAGGCATCCATCAAAGCCTTCTATCGTGATGTACGCGAATACTTCGCATCCTTTCATACTGATGATACACTTTCCTTAGATCAGTTCCTGGAAGAAGCATCATCAGAAGATGGCAAAGGTTTTGAACCTGCTTCACCTGAGAACCTTGAAGAAACCGTTTTGCTTCGCATGATTATCAATGACCTCATTAAACAGGTACATATCATCAATCCGAAGTACGGTCGCATCTTGGATCTCATTTGTGAAGATTACACCAAAGGGCAGATTCTCGAAGAATTGCACCTTGGCAAATCACAGGGTTATGCTGATATCGAGGCTGCACAGGCACTTGCCAAGAAACTTTATTTCGGCGAATAAGTTTCTGACTTAACCCGAAAACAGCGGTATCCTCATCACGAAGATACCGCTGCTGTTTTTATGTTATACGCATTTTCTTACTTCCAACTGATACTTATCATGCCCCTTTATACTTCTCACTGCCTGGTTCAGAGTATTGGCTCTGCCATGCTGATGATAAGGGCACTTGAAGAAGTGCTTGTGAAATATGATGAGTGACTGCTCTGTCGGATACTCCGTACAATGCAGATACCAGTAATGACCGGTATTCCGGCTCTGAATAGTGATATCCCTATCATCCATCAGAATGATATTGAAGTACTCCGAATCGATTTTCTTAAGGCTACTTTCATCAAACATCGGCACCATCCTTCCCTTTATGGAACCAGGCTTCCAATGCCTGCTCTACAATACTGTCCACCTTATTGGGATCCATTCCAACAAAGTATTTTTCCACAATTCTTGCAGGCACCTTATAGCATTTCTTCTTTACCGGCTCCGTACTGAGATACCGTCTTACCATTGCATCCGTCAAAGCTCCAGAATGGCTGCGAAGCTTCATTACCATATCAATCGTAACCTTGGTTTTCTTTTCCTGCATCACATTTAACACCATATTCTGTTCTTCCTCCGGAAGGAATGCCAACTGCAGAGCAACCTTTGTATAAAGGGCACCTCTGTCCACCATATCCTTAAATGGCTTGATAAGGTCATTGAGCTTCAACAATCTCCCCACAGAACTTCCGGACAGTTCATATTCTTTTCCAATAGTGTCCCTCGTTTTCATCCTGTGGTCACCGTGACCACGAGTGACCTCAACCTCTTTTCCTTCAAGTCGAGCAATTTCTTCGATAATGTCATTTCTTCTTCCTTGACAGGATTCCTTCTCATACCTCGCTTTCAACACTGCTGCCTTTTCCGATATCAGTAAATCCGAAAAGGACCTCTGCATCAGATTTGTCTCAATCACATATACATAAGCCTCTTCCTCAGACAAGCCAGTTTTGACGATTGCTGGCACTTCCTTCAATCCGGCAAGCTTTGCTGCATTCATTCTGTTGTGCCCGGAAAGCATTTCATATCCGCCATCAATCTTTTGTACGATTACCGGATTTAGAATGCCATGCTCCTTTACACTTGCGATCATATCCTCCAGACGTTCTCCCTCATACAAATGAAACGGATGGTCATGAAATGGCTGAATATTTTTAATCTGAATCATCTGAATCCCTCTTGGTACTTCTCTCTCTTCGATTTCATCCATCAATAAATCCACCGCGTCACCAAATACTTTTCTTTTATTATTAGCCTTCATAAGCAATCAGCTCCTTTGCAAATTTTCTATATGCGATTCCTGCAGATGCAATTTTACTGTATAGCGCAATCGGCATGGAATAATAAATGCTCTCTCCCACCTTTACCGTAGCTGGTATCCTATTTTCAAAGATTCTTATCTGTCCCTGAAAGCTTCCGGTCACTTCCTCTGTCAGCACCTTGCAAAGTGTGGTTCTGCTTTCGCACATGGTAAGCAGAATACCTGCAACAGTAAGTGTAGGATTGATGCGTTTCTTAATCTTACTTACCGTCCTAAGAAAGTCCTGCAATCCCATCATTGCCAGAAGCTGAGGATTAACCGTGATAATGACCTCATCTGCCGCCGCCAGCGCATTGATAGTGAGCATTCCAAGCGAAGGGCAAGTATCGATAAGCACATAGTCATATCTGTCCTTAATGGGTTCCAAAACCTCTGCCAGCATTCTTTCCGCTCCCATTTCCGTTCTGAGCTTCGCATCCACCACTGACAGATAGATTGATGAAGGAATGAAATCCACACCATCTTTACTCTGAATAAAAGCTTCCAGGCATTCCGGAGCATCCTCTTCAATCTGTGCCATCATCAAATGACCAATTGTATAATCCAGTTCATTTGTATCTTCCACTCCATAACAGGTCGTAAGATTCGCCTGACTGTCAAAATCAATCGTCAGCACCTTCTTTCCCATACTATGAAGAGAATATGCCAGGTTCAGAGTGGTCGTGGTTTTACCCACGCCACCCTTCTGTGATCCAATAACAATAACCTTACCCATAACTACTGTACCTCTCTTTCTGCAGCGTACTGTGGAGCCTGCTCTGCTACAAACTGAGCATGAATCATTTCCTTTTCCTTCTGGAACTTCTTCTGAAGCTTCTTCATTTCTTTCTCCATGAATTCCGCTTCTGCCTTTGCTATTGCAGCCTTCTCTGCATCCGGTGTAATAATCAGCTTCCCATCCTCACAGCTGACGCTGATGTAATCTCCAATCTCAAAGCCCATCTCCTGAAGCCACTGACCCTTTAAAATGATGGTAGGTGTTGCCTTGTAGTTATATCCGCTCTGTGCATGTACCTTCATGCTCCTGTTTTTCTGATTTTTCATAGATTGTCATCCTTTCAAAAATATAATTTTTACATAGTCTTATGTACTAACCTGTGCTATACTTTTTACAGGCATGTCTATGTCAATACACTTCCGGAGGACTGCTATGAGTGAAGAAAAAGCTGGTTCCTATAAAGGCCTTACCGAGGCTCGCAAAAGAGCTAATAAGAAATACAATGATAGATTCGTTGAAATAAAAGTTCGTGTTACCCCAGAGAAGCGTTCCATCATTAAGGATCACGCTGATGCAATGGGTGAAAGTGCAACTGCCTTTATCAATCGAGCCATCGATGAAGCCATGGAGCGAGATAAAAAATCTAACCCTGAAACGTAAAAAAGTGTCTTCGACACTTCAACCCCCTAGCCCCCATTCATGGGGGAATTAG
>OFHM01000803.1_pt1 | contig 23831 bp, 14 predicted proteins | sample 1521311 | NCBI WGS metagenome assembly OFHM01 (sample SAMEA3504083, study PRJEB24116) | mouse gut metagenome | biome: mouse gut; feature: mouse-associated habitat; material: faeces | place: Denmark | collected 2011 | reverse complement strand
ATTTTCATCCAATAATACCAGACTATAGCTCAATTGTCCACCCATTTGATTAAATGCATCGTATCTTACCAGACCCATCTTCTGATAAACAGATTCCATTCTCTTGAAAAGTGTGCGTATATCTTCTCTGTTATTGTCTGTACTGTTTCTTAAAAACTTATTATCTTCAAATAAGTTGATGATATCCTGTTCCAGGCTTGTACCATCTTTTCCTAATAAGAACTGATCCAATCGTTTTTTCAATTTACTGGTCTTATTAATCTGAATTATCAACAAAATTAACAAAACCAATACAATGATTGCCAAAACAAGCATCCCTATTACCATATAACCCAAATCAAAGGAACCTAATCCTATTTGATTCAGAAATTCGCTTCTTCCCTGTACTCCCATATTTCTCCTTTGGTATATATAAATTTAATTGTTTCCTATGATCTCTAGCAGTCTGTCCAAATCTTCATGTGTATAAAATTCAATTTCAATTTTACCGGAGCCCTCCCCTTTTGAACTGACTGTTACTTTTGTACTGAGTCTTTGTTTCAGCTTTTCTTCTATATCCTGGTAAATAACCTGCATCGTTTTATTTTCCGTCTTTTTTTTCTCTTTTTCCGGTGCATTCAGCTTTTTTACCAATTTTTCAACTTCCCGAACACTCAGTCTTTCATCAAAAATCTGCTGTGCAAGTATATATTGTGCTTCCGGATCTTCCACCGCCAAAAGTGCTCTTGCATGTCCGGTACTAATCATATCATCTATTACCATCTGCTGTACTCTCTCGTTTAATTTTAATAAACGGATAGAATTTGTAACGGCAGCGCGGCTTTTCGATACTCTTTCTGCCACCTCATCCTGCTTTAAATTAAACTCTGTCAATAAGCGTTTGTATGCCTGTGCTTCTTCGATAGGATTTAAATCTTCTCTCTGAATATTCTCGATCAAAGAAATTTCCATTATCTCCTGATCTGAATAATCACGGATGATTACCGGAATTTCTTTTAGACCGGCCATTTTAGCGGCACGCCATCTTCTCTCACCGGCAATAATCTCATAATGATCTTTTCTATCCTGAACAAGGATAGGCTGTATCAATCCCACCTGTTTGATTGAATCACATAGTTCCTGCAAAGAATCCTCATCAAAATTTTTTCTCGGCTGTTTTCGATTCGGCTCTACCATCGTGATTTTCACAACAACTTCTGCTGCCTTTTCTCCGGAGCCAGTCTCTGAAACCGATTCTTTATTTGTTTTCGCCTCTCCTACTACATTTGGTATCAGGAGATCCAATCCTTTACCCAATCCTCTTGCCGGTTTTGTCGCCATGATTTTCCTCCCTTATTCACAAATAAAGTATTTATTTACGTGTTACTGATGACCTCATCTGCCAATAACATATAGCTTTCCGCACCGGAAGACTTCGCATCATATATATTGATAGGCATTCCATGGCTGGGCGCCTCTGCAAGCTTAATATTTCTCGGAATCAAAGTATTGTATATTTTCTGGTTCAAATTCTGTTTTACATTTTCCACAACCTGCATTGACAAGTTTGTTCTGGAATCATACATTGTAAATACGGCGCCTTCCATCTCCAATTCCGGATTTAGTCTTTCTTTTACCAGATTAATTGTATGAATTAACTGACTCAAGCCTTCCAGCGCATAATACTCACATTGAATAGGTACTAATACACTGTCGGCAGTTGTCATAGCATTAATTGTCAGCATATTCAAGGAAGGAGGGCAGTCAATGATAATAAAATCATAATCTTCTTTTATGTAATCTACTTCCTTTTTTAATATGTATTCCTTCTTATCTATACCAATTAATTCTATTTCTGCCGCAGCAAGATTTACATTTGAAGGCAATACGGAAATGTTCTCAATTACATTTTTAATAATACAGTCGCTGATCGAGCACTCTCCTAATATCAATTCATAGATTGTCGTCTCCAAATTATTTTTATCTATTCCAAAACCGCTTGTTGTATTACCTTGAGGGTCTGTGTCAATTACAAGAATCTTTTTTCCCTTTGCTGCCAGACATGCTGAAAGGTTAATGGACGTGGTTGTTTTTCCCACACCCCCTTTTTGGTTTGCTATTGCAATTGCTTTTCCCATGGTACACTCCTTTTCTTAACTTATACTCAAGAACAAAATATTTTATCAATCAGCAGACTATATGACAAATGAGTGTTGCTGTATGTATCACTGAGCAAAAAATAAATCTGTTCACGAATATAGCTTTTTTATTATAGCACTTCTTATAAAAGATATCTATATCTATATGAAATATTTTATTTTAAATTTCAGCCAAATTTAAAGAGTACTATGTCACCAACACAAAATGCTACTGACATATCCATGTAACATGTGATAAACTTTTCTTGTTCAGTGTTCGCCTATTCTTTGAGTTTGTCTTGTGACACCTTGCTTATTTACATAGGAGGTTTTATGATATTCCCACCACCTTTGTGCTTACTCTATTCTCTTCCCAACGTTTCTGAGGGATTAGGACCTTTCTTTAATCTGTTCATATTAATAGATAGAACACTGTACCAAATAAGCAGTAACATTACATACAATCTTTGTTCAATTATTTATAGTATTTTGTAATATATACTCACTTTCCATCTAAAATGTATAACAATTGAAATAATATAGTATTATCATTTTAGATTCATAATAGAATTTATTTTTGGATTTTATAATATAGAAAATTACAACATAATAAAATCAGTGTTCCTATTTATCAGATAATATCACGCTTACCAGTATCATTTGCAAAAATATTAAAAATTAAAAAAAGGTAATAATTAAGTAATTTATAGAATAATTTAACATATTTATTCAATTACATGACGTTTCACGGTTTAATTTAAAATGTTTCACAGTTTTAATCCATATCTTGTATCTATATGTTTCATGTGAAACATTATATTGTAATTCATTACTAAGAAGGGAAATGTTTCACGTGAAACATTTCCCTTCTTAGTAATATGCATTTTATTAATTTTTTTACCAACTATTTTTTCTATTTAAACAACACATCATACATTATGACGATATTCATAAGGCAATACTTTCATTTGATTATAAGCCGGACAATCCCTAACCCACTCAAGTGACTCTTTTATAATAGCCGTCTGCATAGGAATATTATTTGGCTCACCTGCATTTGATCCGATAGGCACATGAGGAGCCGTAATTCGGGGAGCGCCCTGTTGCCGTGCAATAGGAGGTAATGCAGCGATCACCACACAACTCATTCCCAGCTCTTCACAACACCTGGTAACAATCGTTGCTGAACGATGACAAGTTCCGCAGCCGCCTGTACAAAGAACAATGTCCACACCTTGATCCTTTAATTTTCTTGCAATTTCAGGTCCGGTTTCCCCTTGAAACTTTTCCACATTTCCGCCGCCACCCATAAAGGTATATGTTTCATCTGCAAGGGAACCTATAAAACCTTCTTCGACAAGTTCATGTAAACGGTCAATAGGGAACATAGCATTAACGTCTTTATTAATATCAGAATTATCAAATCCTCCATGAGTTACCATCAATTCACTAGAAGGAGTAGAAAATTCAATCGTACGATATGAAAAATCTCCTGATGTATTAAATGGTGTCTGGTTCTTCTTATGTATTCCGCCGGCAGTAATAAAGGCAACCTTACATTCCTCTAATGGTTTCTTTAATTCTGTAAAAACCGGCTTCGGTGTAACCGGAACAAAAATTTCTGACTGCATTCCTTCTACTGTAGTTAATTTCATATTTATACCTCCTGCCCGCTTTAACAGGCATCAAATCAATAGTTTGAAAGAAACTTTCAAACTTTACCTCGCTTCTGTACTGTTTCTTTTCTACAGATCATACCGCACTATTTCTGACCTGTAATCTGCTTTTCTACAATCTGCATGGAACTAAAATAGAATTCAATGTTCAGCCCCACTTCTAACACAAAATCTGTAAATACCCACCGCCTGGGGACAGTTATAAAACCTAACTGCTCCATGATTTCCATTTTAACAGCCGTATCGTTTACTTCAACCAATTTACCACCAAGCAAAGATGGAATCATTTCTGTCGGAGAATCCATAGCTGCACTATCATAATCATATGGATCCCTTACCACTTGAAAGTAACTAAAATAAAATTTCACTTCATGGCCTGGTACCAATTCTTCTGTATAATGAATTATTTTTCTGGAAACTGTAATTACACCCAATCTGCCATGCAAATGTACTTTTATTTTATCTTCAGCAACTTCCTTTATCAATCCTCCCATCAATACAGGCTGAATTATATAATCAATCAATGCAGCGTACCATTATCCAACAACTTTGTTTCAGGAAGTCCAAGCAATCTATTATTTGAATTAATGACACCATTGCTCCATTTTTTCGGAGCGGGTTTAATTACAACACCTGCCATCTTGTTTTTCAACATTTGAATTGCCCGTGCAGCTACTTCCTTTGTTACGCAGGAACATCCGGCAACATTATTTTCAAAGCCGCCCATATCCATATTTTCCTCAACCATGGCATCAGCATACCGATTTCCAACCACCAGCTGTCCCTGATAAGCACAGAAAGATACTCCCACCACAGGTATACCTCTCTTTCCGGCCTGTCCGATATGTTGTACGAAATCAATATGATTATTACCAAAACCTTCCGTTGTAATAATACAGCCGTCAATATCCAGAGATTCCAACATGGATCCCAATCTTTCGGAGACCCAAAGTTTCTCATCGTTTACCTGAGGAGAACCAATAAAAATCACACCGACAAGATCCAATTCCGAATCCATAGCCAATCCTTCTACAAGAGGCTCACGGATATAATGTCTTGTCATTTCCTTTGTAGCCGGTCCTATACAAGTCAAAGCATGTATCGAACCATCCCTTACCTGATTTGGCGTCAAAATAATAGGCACATTTCCGCAATCCACATTTTTTTGACCGCCTAGAATACCGCAAGGCTCTGTAGGACAGATTACATTATCATGCATTGCTCCCTGCCCCATAATTTCCTTTACCAACACAACACGGGGATTTCCCTGACGACGTACATCTTCACAAATTTCTTCTCTTACAACCTCTCCGTCATATTTCTTCAGTTCCTCTCTCACTGCCTGAATAATATAATCCTGACACTTATGTGCTGCAAAGGGACCTGGTCTGGTCATACCGGATAATCTTTCAATCACTACATGGCAGCGAATAATAATATCATTTTCATCGGCACAGCCCGGATGTCCGAAATACATCTTTTCATCCAGATACCCTTCTGAAGATCCAAATTCATGTACCTGTACACCATCCTCATCCACACCTGTCAGCATGAAGACCACGCCATCCGCAACTTTTGTAATCCCTTCGCCCAACTCTCCTTCTATCTTTGTGGCAATAGGACACACATCCATGATTGTCTCTGTATAAACATGTCTATTCTCCGGACGAATTACAGAAAGCTCTATACTTTTACAGAGAGGATCCTCCAAAACTGCCTTTTTCGTTATATTACCGTCAATTGTAATTTTTTCATTCCGAATAGAAGTCTCCGTTCCGATTTCCACATCCGTAATTTTGATATGTTTTTTTGTCAAGGTGCGAATGACCCTTTTTTGGTCTGTATGGAATAGTTTTACATTTTCTTCTGCATCTGTATGATCTTGAACCGATGATTCAACCGGAAGATTTTCTGCCAATCTCTCACCGAATACAGGTATATCCAGTCTCAATCCTTCCAATTTCTCCGCTTTCTCAATCTCAATATGAATCATACCGTTTCCTCCTAAACCGATTCCGATATTCGGATGTATTATTTCTGTCAAAGATTTTATACTCTGTTGACCTATATCTTCCGCTTCTACCGTATTCACCTTATCCAAAACTTCTTTTGTAATAGGCGTCAGCGCTTCCACATCCTGAATCAGTTTACACCCCAATACTTGTTCGATCCGCAAACCATTTTCACTCAATTCCAATAAACCTGCCTCCACCATATCGTCAAACAGGGCAGGGTCTTCCAAATCTGCGGCCCCTATCACAAGTCCTTTTTCTCTCCGGCAACAGAAAATCGCCGGATCTTTTAAGTGAGCCTGCAATGTGTTCAATGTAATCGACATCTTTTTAACCTCCTGAACTTATTTTTATATCAATGTATTCTCCTTATTAAAGGATGGTTCACAGCTCTAAGAGCACCGTCCGTACAATGATAAACAGCAAGTCCCATCTTCGGAGCACATGACATTACAGTATTAGAACAATCTGTACAATTACTGATCAAAACTGCCTGGGCTCCGTTTTTTTTCAAAGTCATGACTTTCTGTACCTGACCGGGACAGCGTCCCGGATTTTCACATTTTCTGGTATTTTTTATTTCTTTAGCCTGTTTGCAATATTCTATTCCCACTACCTGAGAACCAAGATCGGCCGCGATTTCTTCCAACCGTTCCCTATCCGCACCGCAGGCACAAACCAATAAACCTATTTTTTCCGGACCTTTCATAAAACATTCCGCTGCAATCAATGCCCCTGTGGTCTTTACAATAGGTGCCTCCAAGGAAGTTCTTTTTCCGGTAAAAGGTCCGCCCATAATAATTTCACCATATTCTTCAGCCACGCCACCTGCCATTTCAAATACATCTCCTACTGACATACCCAATGGTACATCTTCAAAAACCTGTATCAAATTTTGATTTCCTCTGATTTTTCCGCCTACCGTCAAATTTTTATCAATCAAAGGTTTTTTCAAATCCACAGCCTCCTGTATTCGACATACAGTTTCAGCATTCAAAACAACTGCATTCTCTCTTATAGGAAGGCTATCCACTGGTAAAAGATCTCCCAATACTTCCCGAATAACGGCACGTTCCTCTCCCATAGGATATAAATCAGGCAAGAGGACAATTCTTATATTTTTTTTCGTATTTATAGTATTGCTTAACCGTTCAACCGCCTTCTGATGCTTTTCTTTTATCGCTACTACGCCATTCTCTGCAGAAACAATCTGCATTGCGATTTCCAATCCCCTCAACAGCTTTTCCGGATCTTTTTCTATTGAGAGAATATTATGGGACAAAATCGGTTCACATTCAGCCGCGTTTACAATCACGGTTCCTCCTTGTTCCAAAGGTCTCGCCAACTTCGCATAGGAAGGAAAACCTGCGCCGCCCAAACCGACAATGCCGGCCTCTTCCACCAGCTCCAGGGGTGTATCCGCTTTTAAAGCCATATAGCTCCGGCTTTGTTCTTCCTCTGCCAATATGGATATTTGTTCTTTCCCTACCTCTGTAACCACACCGCTGACACTGGAAAAAAGATTTGCTCCCAAAGAATTTTCCCCTTTAGACGCAATAAGCTGCCCGCGAACAATTGTCTCTCCTTTGACAATCGTCGGAACAGCTGCCTCTCCGATATTCTGTTTTAAAGGAAACCGATACATTTTTTTCATATTCGCCCTCCTTGAAATACTTCTATTTTACCTGTAATTTTGATATTTGTAAAACGCTTCTTTCAAGAAGTTATCATGATAAAATTTCATGTCTGTCACATCTTTGATAACAATTCCGGTAATATCTGTTTCGTTATCTCCAGAAACTTGACTGCGGCAGGCGACATATTTACTTTCGATTTCACCGCAATTCCTAAATCCCGCGAATAATAGGGTTCTAATAAATAAGAAGAAACCTGCTCGTCAAAATGATAAAGCATTAATTGCGGAAGTATACTCACACCCAATTTATTGGCCACCATTGCAATAATGGTATGATCATCTGTAGCAGAAAAACGCATATCCGGTTTCACTCCGGACGTTTCCAATGCATAATGAATGTCATAATCCGTTCCCATAGCAGATATAATAAAACACTTTCCCTCAAAATCCTTTATGGGAAATACACCTGATGCAGGAGGCGGATAATCCTTCGGCAATACTGCCACCAAAGGATCTTCACAGAAAGGAATCCATTCCATAGACTCCATATTTCTATGACTTACAAATGCAAAATCCGCAATATCCGCATTCAACCATTCTACAATATCATCTGCTCCCCCCTCCATCAAACTGATATCAATTCCCGGATATACTTTCTGAAAACGATGGATGATAGGAGGCATCCAATTAACCGAAATACTGGAGTAGGTAGCGATCACCAACCTGCCTGTCTCTAATCCGTTTAAATCATTAACCGTCTGTTCTAAAATTTCATATCTGGAAAGCATCGAACGTATAAGCGGTAATATAATCTCCGCATTCTTAGTCAGTCTGACTCCCTGCTTATTCCTGATGAAAAGAGGAAATCCCATATCTGTCTCAAGAGATTTCAAAATATGACTGACACCTGACTGCGTATATCCCATTCTCTCCCCGCTTTTTGTAAAGTTATTGGTTTCCGCCACATCCACAAATAACTGAAATTTCTTGATATCCATTTCTTATTTCCTCACCCATAGCATAAGCCTTCCAAAATCCTGCCTTCCAAACTCAATATAGCATATCCGAAAACTGAATGCAATACAAATCAGACTTATGGAAAACTCCTTTCATGCCAAAACATCATGATATCTATTCCAAAATTTGATTTTACTTATTTTCATACTGAAACTATAATATAATTTTGATAATAGAATTATCTTTTTCATTCTATATCAATCTGCAAAATACTATTATACATAATTTATATGGAAAGGAGGACTTAATATGGAATTAAAACCAAACCTTCTGCCGAAAGATCATATCTTCAAAGCCATAGATTCACATACAATGGGAGAACCCACCAGAATTATTTATGAAGGATTCCCTGAGCTGATCGGTAACACAATGATGGAACGAAAGGAATATCTGGAAAAGAATTACGATCATTACCGGAAAGCACTGATGTTGGAACCCCGGGGACACCGCGATATGTTCGGAGCTCTTCTGACAACTCCTGTTCACAAAGAAGCCGATCTGGGCGTTATCTTTATGGACAGCGGCGGTTACCTGAATATGTGCGGCCACGGGAGTATCGGCTGTGCAACCGTTGCTGTAGAAGCCGGTTTTATACCGGTAAAGGAACCATATACAGATGTTGTTCTGGACGCTCCGGCAGGATTGATCCGCGCCAGAGTCAAAATAAAAAACGGCAAGGCAGAGGAAGTCAGTATATTAAATGTACCTTCCTTTCTCTATAGAGAAAATATAAATTTGGAACTGGAAGAATACGGAAGGATTACTTTTGATATTTCCTTTGGCGGAAGTTTTTTCGCTTTGGTTGATTCCGAAGAAATAGGTATTCCAATTTGTCAGGAAAATCTGGAAGCTTTGACGGATTTCGGAATGAAACTGAGGGAAAAAATCAATCAGTCCATAGAAGTACGGCATCCTTACCTGAATATCAATTCCGTTGACCTGGTAGAAATTTACGGCCCTCCCACCAATTTGGAAGCCGACTCCAAAAATGTAGTAATTTTCGGAGATGCACAGACAGACCGCTCTCCCTGCGGCACAGGAACCAGTGCAAAGATAGCCGCACTATATACCAAAGGAAAATTGTCTCTGGGACAGGAATTCGTCTATGAGAGCATTACCGGCTCCCTGTTCAGAGGAATGGCTACAGAAGAAACCACTGTTGACGGAAAAACGGCAATTATTCCCAGAGTAACCGGAAGTGCTTATATAACCGGATTCAATCAATGGATGCTGGACGAAGAAGATCCCCTTCGTTATGGTTTTTTAATAGGAAACTAGATCCTTTCATACAAAAAAGAGGTAAAATACAGATATGAAATCCAAAAAGAGATTAATCTACGCCATAGCAGGCACTATAGTCTATGCCATAGGCATGAACATTTTCATCGTCCCTCTGGGTCTGTACAGCGGCGGTTTCATGGGAATCGGTCAGCTGATCAGAACTTTTTTTGTCAGCTTTCTGCACTTAAATGTGGGAAGCCTGGATATTGCCGGTATCGTATATTATATTATCAATATCCCGCTTTTTATCCTGGCTTACAGAAAACTTGGTAAATCCTTTTTCTGGAGCAGCATTATATGCGTTACTTCCATGACTGTCTCCCTTACCATAATTCAGGCGCCGATAGAACCGCTGATAGAAGACACTCTGACATCGGCACTGATCGGAGGCATGATCTGCGGGGCGGGAACTGCTCTTACATTGATCAACGGAGGGTCCGGCGGAGGACAGGATATACTGGGTATGTACCTCACCGGTATTAATCCTGCTTTCAGTGTAGGAAAGATCGGCATTTTAGTCAATATTTTTGTTTTTGGCTGCTGTGCTTTCATGTATGATATTTCAATCGTGATCTATTCCCTGATTTATTCCGTGATCTATTCCCTGGCCACGGATAAGCTTCACTCACAGAATATTAACACACAGGTATTGATATTCACCCATCAGGAAGAGGATGTAGTGTCCTTTATTCATAACATGCACCACTCCGCCACTCTCTGGGAAGGAAAAGGCGCCTACACGAAAAAAGATGTATCCATTGTATTCACGGTAATTTCAAAATATGAGGCCAATCTGTTGAAAAAAAGACTGGAACAGGTGGAACCCAATGCCTTTGCCATATTTGGGGACAATGTCTCTGTACAGGGGAACTACGAAAAACATTTGCTGCCCAAATAAAATCGAGTATGGGTGATTTTCTCCCTACTTGCCGCCTGCATGCTGCATCAGCATCAAATTTCCATATGCACGCCTGCACAATATAAGAACCGGCATTGATTATTCAATGCCGGTTCCAATGCTTTTACATATGCTAAAACCACCCAATATAGAATACTTACTGTGCCCAGGCTCTGTCATAACGATTCTGGTAAATCTCAATCATTCTGTCAAGTCCGAGTTCTTTAAGATCATTGATATAGGTATCCCAGTCATATCCGGATTCACATATCGATTCTTCAGAATATTGAAATAAAATAGAAAATAAAACCAAAAAGGTGACACACTATAGGATTAATGTGTCACCTTCAATAAAAACGATTTACCTGTCAGTCTTTCATACGCAGGCTAAATGAAAACATAAACTCATTTTCAGTGAACTGATACTGCTCCTCAGGACCCGGTCCGCAGCTGTTGGATCCGATTCCGTCCTGGGTGTAATCGATGCAAAGCACGGTATAAGGACTGGAAACCAGCTCAAAGTTATGTGCCTTCTGAGTCAATTCTTCCTGTGTATACCGGGAAGCATTAAAGGAAAACGGCTTCTTCGAAACCACAGAAAGAGTTTTATCACCTTCTCCAACCACCACATAACTTACATCACAATGACTTCCGTTCTCCTGCGGGAATATATAATCCTCATACAGAGAGTCTACTGTCTCCTCAAATCTACCATGCCAGGAAGCACGCCGTTTATCCGTATAGCTTTCCACAGGGCCCAATCCGTAATATTGCACCTTCACCATATCCTTCGGCAGCATCATACGGACTCCGAATCTGGGCAGCCTGGGGTAAACGGGATTTTTCTTCACCTGCAGATTAACATCCAGGCTGCCATCCGCCCATACACGCCAGAGAGCATTGATATCCAGAATACGCTGCCTAAACACAGGAATCAGAGAAACATCACTGCGGATTTCCACATACGCTCTGTCGTTTTCGCTCCCTGTGCTGTATTCCGTTTTGTAGCATCTGGTTATCGGACGATCATATTGCGCATCCTGCCACTGATACCGAATATTCCGGTCATTGTCCGTGGGCGCTCTCCAAATATTATATTCCATAGGCAGTTCCAGCAAAGTTCTGTTATCATTTACCATCTGGTCAAAGATCCCGGAAAGCTTGTTATATACATAACAGAATCTGCCGGACTCCACAGTGAGATAACGGTCATCTTCCGCCACGCTGATTTCCGCAGCCGGAGCAGCCGGAGCTTCCTGCGGCTTTTTCAGAAGCTTCTCTGTCAGGACACAGGTACTATTCTCTTCCGAAAGAAGAATTTCATCAAATCCAAGTTCCTTCCCTTCTAATAATACGCCTTTGTCTTCCTTCAGAATCCATTTCAGCTTCAGGTAGCTTCTACCTTCCACTGCAGGAAGATTCTCCAGTTTTATTTCACCTTCTCCGTGAGGCGCTATATTTAAGCTCTCGGACTCCACCGTACCCTCGGCCATCTTCACGCCGTCACTGCTTACTTCCCAGGAAATCCTGCAGTAATCCTTCAGATTTGTAAAATCCATATAGTTATGGATTCTTGCAATTCCCTGCGCTATATCATAGGAAACCACTCTGGCAGGACGGTACACATTGCCAAACTCCATCAATCCCGTATGAGGTCTGCGGTCCGGATACACCAGTCCGTCCATGCAGAAATTAACATCATGGGGAAATTCACCGTGATCGCCGCCATAATAATACATTTTTTTGCCTTCTACATTACAGCCTTTGTCTATGGCATGGTCACACCATTCCCAGACCATCCCGCCGCAGGCCTTGTCAAATTTTTGAAATACTTGGAAATAATCTTCCAGATTTCCGGGTCCGTTCCCCATGGCATGGCTGTATTCACACAGATATGCAGGTCTCTTTGCAACAGCCGCATAATTGTGATCACTGTCTACATCCGTAGATGAGGCAAAATACTCTTCCATACCTTTTACACTGGTATACATGGTACTATACAGATCCAGATTGGAATAATCATATTCCTTATTCGGAAGCACATGATAAGCATTCTCATAATGTGTAATCCGACTGTCATCATAGGATTTCGTCCACTTTAAAGCCTCCTCAAAGGTACATCCATATCCGCATTCATTTCCCATGGACCAGCTGAATACGCAGGGCCTGTTTTTATCCCGGATAACGCACTTTTTAGTACGGTCTACCGTAGCTTCTATAAATTCCGGATTATCGGCAATCCAGGCCGGACTGTCCCCATATACCTCTCCATATCCCCATTCCGTTCCATGGCTCTCATTGTCAGCCTCATCCATCACATAAAAACCGTATTCATCACAAAGCTGATAGAACTGGGGCGCATTGGGATAATGGCTGGTACGGATTCCATTGACATTGTATTCCTTCATCAATTTCAAATCCCGGTGCATCTGTGCCAAACTAATGGTAAAACCTGTCACAGGATCACTGTCATGACGGTTTACGCCGTGCAGCTTAATTTTCTCTCCGTTAAAATAAAGAACCGCGTCCCTGATTTCTACCTTCCTCAATCCCAGACGCTCCACGATTACTTCCTGTGCCGTCTCTATGATCATGGTATATAGATAAGGATCTTCTGCATTCCACAAATGGCAGTCTTTCAAAGAAAGGATTGCTCGGCTTCCGGCCTCTGTTTCTGCCACGGTATTTCCTTCTGCATCTTCTATGTATACATGTACGGGAATCTCATTTTCCAGATAAGAAAAATCAATCCTTACTTCCGCATCCTTTGTATCCAGATTCAGATCAGTCTTTACAAAGTAATCATAGATACATTCCTCCGGACGTTTTAACAGATATACATCCCTGAAAATACCGCTCATACGGAACTTATCCTGATCCTCCATATAACTTCCGTCACACCATTTCAGAACCAGAACAGCAAGAATATTTTCCCCTTCTCTTAAAAAAGAAGTCACATCAAATTCACTTGTGGCATGAGATACCTGGCTGTACCCTGTATATTGGCCGTTTACCCATACATAGAAGCAGGAATCCACCCCTTCAAAATTCAAAAAGGTCCTGGGGGCTGCGACATCCTTGTGCCACACAAAAGAATACCGGTAAACGCCGCAGGGATTTTCCTGGGGTATATAGGGAGGATCCAGGGGATAAGGATACCTTACATTCGTATACTGCTGTCTGTCATATCCATGCATCTGCCATACGGATGGTACGGGAATTTTCTTCCAGCCCGTATTTTCTTTATATCCTTCTTCATAGAAAGCTTCCTGCAAATCATAAATACTTTCATAATAACGGAAATCCCAGTTCCCGTTTAACAGAATGAAACGGTCGGATTCTTCCCTGTGCTCCACCAGATGATCCATTCTCCTGCCTGCAGGTATATAATAAGATCTGTCAGGCATCGTATTCTCATGCAAAATCTTTAAGTTCTCATAATGTCTTGGTACTATCATACATTTACCTATATCTTTCTTTTACACATGTCAATTGCTAAGCCGTCCATGACCACGGGCAATGACTTTTTCAGCAGCTTACATATTTCTTTGAATTTTTTTGCGCAGGCCCGCATAAAGTGCACTCCATGCACTTGGAAGTTTGCTGCCAAGGCGGCATGCGGGCCGCGTAGCGAGTAGTGGAGAGGAACATTCCCCTACTCGATTTACACAAGCTTCAGAGTCACTACTTCATAAGGTTTCAGTACCACAGAGATTTCCTTTCCATTGACTTCTGCCTCTGATTCTGTCTCCTCCAACAGATTACATACATATGCCTTCGTAAAGTCCGCATTTACAGTAACCTTAGCTTTGGTCAATGAATTTTCGGATTCATACATACGAATAATTGTACCGTTTTCATCTTCCGCCCTCTTTACGGTCTCCAAAATCACATTTCCTGCATTCACGCAAGCGAAGGAATAGCTGTCCTGTCCGTTATTGCCTGCATGAATATTCGCCAACAGAGGCTGGTTCAATTTGTAAGCCTCTGCAACGGTTCCTGCAGCTCTCCATCCTTCTGCATGAGGATACAGTGCATAGGTAAAATCATGCTCCTCCTGATCCGTTACCGGATTGGGCTCGATTCCGGATTTGATCAAAGTGAGGGCCATATTGCTGTCCTTCACAGAATGGCCGTACTTGCAATCATTTAACAGACTCACGCCATAATGGCCTTCGGACAGATCGATCCATTTCTGACCGCAGCTTTCAAATCTGGCCATATCCCAACTTGTATTCGTATGCACCTTTCTGGTCAGATTACCAAACTGTACATCAAAGGTAGCTTCATCCGTATGAACCGCCACAGGGAAATGAACCTTCAGCAGAGTCTGATGCTCCTTCCAATCTACGTGGGTCTGGAATTCGATTCTCTTCTGCTGTGCATAGAAGATGATCTTCTGTGTAATGGTAGATTTACTCTCTTTTCTGGTAATCTCCAAAACAGCACGGACATTTCCGATTTCAGTCCACTCCATACGCTCGATTCCATTTACATTCCAGCTTTTTTCCGTATAGAAGATGTCGATATCCCAGTTATCGTAATAAATAGGCTTATCTTCATACATACACATATGATTCAGCGTCTTGCCGGGCTGTACAATCTCTCTGTCATTCTCCTTATCATAAATCCGGTCAAATTCTCCGTTTTCATCCAAATGCACTGTATAATAAGGAGTCTCCAGCGTATATTGATCTACCAGCTTAAAAGCCCTGCTTTCTTCTTTCTCCGCCCCAGATACACCCTTATGGAATCTGCGGTAGCCTTTGGAAGGAATCTGTTTCAAAAATGCAACTGAACCTTCGGATGTCTTCTGTACGGGATACCTGTTTCCGTCTCCGTCTGACAGATAATCAGCATCGCATTCTCCCAGATATACCACGTCATCTCTCAGGATACCTGTGGTATTCATTACCATAACATCCTCACCGTTTCCGGCCAATGCTTTGATTCTTTCCTCTGACAAGTTCTCCATTTCTTTCTTTATCTGCGCATATTCTTCTTTGGTCACTTCATAGACCTGGTGAATGGAAGAACCGGGCAATATATCATGGAATTGATTAATCAATGTCCTCTTCCACATGGAGTCCAATTCTTGTACGGGATAAGCAAGTTCCTTCTGCGTCAAAACGGACAAAAGCTCCAAATCCATTAATCCCAATTCTGTCTTGCGGTTGGAACGCTTATTACGGCCCATGGAGGTAAGGGTTCCTCTGTGATATTCGAAATAAAGCTCACCCTCCCATACCGGAAGCCTTCTGTTACCGCTTACTCTCTCATTCAGCTCATCGAAGAATACTCTTGCAAATTCCTGACGTACCTTCGGAATTCCCTTTACACCCTTCTCCATACGGATAGAGGTTTCCAGCATTTCCCTTGTAGGACCGCCGCCGCCGTCTCCGTAACCATAGCTGATCAGAATGTCATTGTTGATATCCTTATTCTGATACCGCATCCATCCGCCCATAATGGAATCCGGATGCAGCCTTCCGTTATAAGTGGTAAAGAAATTCTTCACCGGCTGACCTACATCCAACGTGGTAATCAAATGTGTCAAAACTTCCGTTCCGTCGATTCCTCTCCATCTCATGGTATCATAAGGAACCTTATTGAACTGATTCCATGCCAGCTTTGTGGTCATAAAATAGTCTATACCGCACTTTTTCATAATCTGGGGCAGTGCGCCGGTATATCCGAATACATCCGGCAGCCACAAAATCCTGTTGTCAACGCCGAACTCTTCCTTGAAAAATTTCTTTCCGTGCATAAACTGACGGACCAGAGACTCTCCGGAGGTTAAATTGGTATCAGCCTCCACCCACATACCGCCTTCCGGCTCCCATCTTTTTTCTTTTACTCTCTCCTTCACCTTTGCATACAATTCCGGATAGCGCTCCTTCAGAAACGCATAAAGCTGGGGCTGGCTGGACATAAACCGATAGCCGGGATACTCCTCCATCAGCTTCAGCACTGTGGCAAAGCTTCTGGCTGTCTTCTCTCTGGTCTGCTCTACAGTCCACCACCATGCCACATCAATATGTGTATGCCCGATACAGGTAGCGATGACATCTTTATATCCCGCCATATCAGAATACAAAGCCTTGTCAATATAATCCGAAGCCTCCTTCAGACTTGCATAGAATGCGTCGGAATATGGAGTCCTCAGATCCAGTAAATTGATGGTATTGTTCAGAATGGTTTCGATATCCTTTCTGTTCTTGTCATCTTCATCCATTCTGGGGAAAGCAGCAAGGGGTACCCACAGATCATAATACAGCTTTGTAATCTTCTCATCCATCTCACACATATTTGCTACCAGCTTAAATTCGTCATGCAGCGTTCCTGTATAAGCCTGAAGCTCCAGCAAAATCTCTTCTCCTGCCACAGCCTTCTCCCGCAGAAATACTTCTCTGTGGTTCATATCGATTCCCTGAGTGGCCACGCCATTGACAAATAACAGAAACTGCGGATTTTTTGCATCATCCCACTCATTAATATTTGTCATAACATACATCCACAGTCTTTTGCCATCCAGCTCCTGCGGCACTTTATACACCGTCTTAAACCAATAATGGCGATCCGGGCCATACCAATGCATGGTCTTTCCATCGAAATCCTTCCATTCTTCACTGGCCGCTTCCGCATCCTGAGGGTGTATGTAATTGCCCTCCTTACATTTCCAGTCTGTCACCGGAAAATTCTGTTTTCTCTGCAATTTTCTCAACTCATCGCAGATTACCTTAATCCTTTTGTCTAAAAAATGCATTTCTCCTCCTTTTTTTGCCTGTCTTATCAGGCCCTTTCTTATTATGGATTTGTTTTTACATTTTATACTTTTTACCTTTTCACGCTAGATTTTATCATATATGGAAAAATAAGCAATAGAAAACTGCTAATTTTCTATTGACAGACTATTTTTTACTATATTCTAATTTTATTATATTTTTCGAAAAGTTGTAGACGAGTATTACATATTTATGTTATTATAATATTATTGAAAAAAGTTTACGAAGGAGAAAAAATTATGATATCTGACCGATTATTTGCCCTTGCCTTTGATTATAAAAAAACAAAGTTGTGGAAATCTCTTTGGGATACCGAAATTTTCGCTTTAAAAATGTCTGACGGGACAATTGGCTATGTCAGCATCATGGGAGCAGGCGGAAGCCATCAGGCAGTCGGACTCTATCTTGGAGACGACGGAATCAACAATCTCCGAACAATGGCTGATACCAATGACCTTTTGGAATCTCCCTTTAAATCTCAGGAAAACATTTTAAGACAAGAATGTCTTCAGTGTGTATTTGAAAATAAGGATGAATTGACCGAAAAAGAATTAACAGAAACAAGGAATTATACCCGTACACATGGTATCAGACTTTCCGGTAAAAAAGCATTTCCTCAATTCATAAAGTATCCTCCCTACCGAACCCCGTGTTATTTACAATCCGCACAAGATCAGGAATATCTTTGTGAGGCCCTGGCCGCCTCTATAGCCCTGGCCGGGATTCTGAAAGAAAAAAAACCTTATATGATAGGTATCGATGCGATTAATAAGGAATCGAAAGAGATTCTCATGCTGGAAAAGCAGAACGGACAATATACACTAAAAATGATAGAACTTCCCGAATTTCCTCCTGCAGAATATCCAACCCCGGATATCCTGAATGACATCAGCATGGCAAAATTAAAACGGTATAAAAAATTCGGTACCTGGGAATGTGAAATTATCCGGTTCCCAAAACCGGTCCAAAGCGAAGAAGAGGAACTGCCATTTTACCCCATTGTTCTATTGGCAGTGGAAACAGGCAGTAATTACATTCTTCCCATGTCACCGGTAGCAAATTATGAAGAACGTCCTGAACAATTGATGGAACTGTTCCTAACCTCTCTTGTGGAGGATAAAGTCCGTCCGAAGATTATGAAAGTAAGAGATGAACGTACCTTTCAATTCTTTAAAACGTTTTGTGAGAAACTGAAAATCTCCATATCCATGGAAGAATATTTGCCTTCATTGGAAAATGTAGAACAAGTTCTCTGGGATAAATTGAATCAAAGTGAAGAAAGCGAAACAGAAGAAATATTGACCATACTGGATACGATATTGAGTATGGACGAAAAATATCTCAAAGAGTTACCTGATTTCATGATCGAGCAGCTCTCTGCGGTCTTAGAAAAAGAGGAAATTTTTTTACCGGAAAATGTAGAAGAAAAATTATTTCAGATTCTCGATAAAATAGAACGATCCCGACAGGATCCGGACTAAATTATCCTTATGAAAAAGAGGCTGTCATTCCCGACAGCCCCTTTTATTTTGTTCTTTATACCTGATCTTGTGTATGTTCCATATCCTCTATGGCATCCTCCAGATTGTCAAACTCCTGTTCCCCATTGGAAACTCTCTCTCTTACCTTTGCAATTTTGGCTATTTTTACACCATCCTCCAGATCCATCATTTTGACCCCTGATGTAATCCTTCCCAAAGTAGAGATATCCTGCATCCGCAACTGAATGATAATCCCCTCTGTGGTAATCATCATAATTTCATTTTCATCTACCACAGCCTTTACGCCGACGACACTGCCTGTCTTCTCGGTAATCTTATAACATTTGATTCCCTTTCCTCCGCGATTCTGAACATTGAACTCATTCATATAGGTCCGTTTTCCAAGTCCGTTCTCCGATACAATCAACAGGGAATCTCCCTGACTCTGAAGCTGCATTCCAATGATTTCATCCCCATCCGACAAATTCATTCCGATCACACCCATAGAACTGCGTCCTGTGGAACGAACATCTGTCTCCTTAAAACGAATACAGATCCCCTGTCTGGTTACAAGGAAGATTTCACTGTCCTTCTCTGTCACCTTTACCTCAATAAGTTCGTCGTCATCCTTTAAATTAATGGCAGTCAATCCCTTCTTCCGGATATAGGAAAATTCCATCATGGAAGTTTTCTTTACAATTCCCTTTTTGGTTACCATAAACAGATTCTTATCATGGTCATATTCCTTGATGGGAATCATGGCCGTAATCTTTTCCTCCGGCGCCATCTCCAGTAAATTAATAATAGCCGTTCCTCTGGCCGTTCTTCCGGCTTCCGGTATCTCGTAAGCCTTCAAACGATAAACCCTTCCAAGGCTGGTAAAGAAATTCAGATAGTGGTGGGTAGTGGTCATCAGAAGATCTTCAATATAATCTTCATCAATGGTCTGCATCCCTTTGATTCCCTTGCCGCCTCTGTTCTGGGCCTTGAAATTGTCCACTGTCATACGCTTTATGTAGCCTAGATTCGTCAACGCAATCACAGTATTTTCATTTGGAATCATATCTTCCAGAGAGATATCAGACTCGTCATAGCCAATCTTGCTGCGTCTGTCATCCCCGTATTTTTCAGCTATTTCCGTAATTTCAGTTTTAATCACATCCAGTAATAGCTTTCTGTCTGCCAAAATCGTTTTCAACTCTTTTATTTTCTTCTGCAGCTCGTCGTGCTCAGCCTCCAGTTTCTCACGTTCCAGACCTGTGAGAGCCCTCAAACGCATATTGACAATAGCAGTGGCCTGCGCCTCCGATAATTCGAATCTCTCCATCAGCCGTTCTGTGGCAATCTGAGCATTCCGGCTGCTCCTGATAATCGAGATCACTTCATCGATAAAATCCAGAGCCTTCAAAAGTCCCTGTAAGATATGATCTCTCTCTTCCGCCTTATTTAAATCATATTTTGTCCTTCTGGTGACCACATCCTCCTGATGTCTGATATAATATTTCAGCATATCCAGAAGATTCATGATCTTCGGTTCCTGGTTCACCAGAGCCAGCATAATGACACCAAAGGTATCCTGCAGCTGCGTATGCTTATACAGCTGATTCAGGATGACATTGGCATTGGCGTCTTTACGCAGCTCTATAACCACTCTGATTCCTTCTCTGTTCGACTCGTCACGTATATCTGTTATACCGTCTATTTTTTTTTGTTTTACCAAATCTGCTATTTTGATAATCAGACTTGCCTTATTTACCATATAGGGCAGTTCTGTAGCTATGATCTGACTTTTCCCATTCGGCAGTGTCTCTATATTTGTGACGGCACGCACAACGACTTTGCCCCGCCCCGTCCTGTAGGCTTCGCTGCAGCCTCTGGTTCCCAGTATCATTCCTCCTGTGGGAAAATCAGGCGCCTTGACAATGGAAAGAATTTCGTCAATAGAGGTATCCCTGTCTTCACTTACCTTATTGTCTATAATCTTGACAATGGCGCCTACAATTTCACGCAAATTATGAGGCGGTATATTGGTGGCCATACCCACGGCGATTCCCGTCGTACCATTTACCAGCAGATTCGGATACCTGCTGGGAAGCACTACAGGTTCCTTTTCCGTATCATCGAAATTTGGTACAAAGTTTACCGTGTCTTTATTAATATCAGCCAGAAGCTCCATGGATATTTTGGAAAGTCTGGCCTCCGTATAACGCATGGCAGCAGCGCCGTCCCCATCCATGGAACCAAAATTTCCGTGTCCGTCCACCAGCGGATATCTTGTAGACCAATCCTGAGCCATATTCACCAAAGCGCCGTATATGGAACTGTCTCCATGGGGGTGATATTTACCCATAGTATCACCTACGATACGGGCACTTTTACGATGAGGTTTATCCGGGCCATTATTCAATTCGATCATGGAATAAAGCACGCGGCGCTGAACCGGCTTCAAACCGTCCCTTACATCCGGAAGAGCTCTGGATGCAATTACACTCATGGAGTAGTCGATAAAAAAGGACTCCATTTTCTCCTTTAAGTCTACTTCTTCAATATTATCCATCTCCGGCCGGTTATCAAATATGTCATCCTTCATATATTGCCTCTTTCATAAACTCTAAAGTCTCAATTAATATCCAGATTCTTCACAAACCTGGCATTTTCTTCAATGAATTCCTTCCTCGGCTCCACCTTGTCCCCCATCAAAGTAGTAAAGGTAAGGTCAAGCTCTGATTCCATCTCCTCGTCATAATTTACCCGCAGCAAAATCCTTCGGGCCGGATCCATGGTGGTCTCCCAAAGCTGCTCCGCATCCATTTCTCCCAATCCCTTATAACGCTGAATCTTATTATTCTGGTCTCTGCCCACCTCCTGGAGGATACTGTCAAGCTCCTCATCGCTGTAGGCATACCAGATCTTCTTATTCTTCTCCAGTTTATACAGAGGCGGCTTCGCCAGATATACATGCCCTTCCTTGATCAGATTCGGCATAAACCTGTAAATAAACGTGAGCAGCAAAGTACTGATATGCGCGCCGTCCACATCGGCATCCGTCATCAATATAATCTTGTCGTAACGAAGCTTCTCAATGTTGAAATCATCATGTATCCCAGTACCAAAGGCCGTAATCATAGCTCTGATTTCCGCATTAGCATAGATTTTGTCAAGTCTCGCCTTCTCTACATTCAAGATCTTGCCTCGAAGTGGCAGTATAGCCTGAGTTGCACGGGCACGGGCAGTCTTCGCGCTTCCTCCTGCGGAATCTCCCTCCACAATATAGATTTCACAGTTCTTCGGATCCTTGTCGGAACAATCCGCCAGCTTTCCGGGCAAGGCCATACCGTCCAGGGCAGTCTTTCTTCTGGTCAGGTCCCTGGCCTTTCTTGCCGCCTCTCTGGCTCTCTGGGCCAAAATAGACTTCTCACAAATCGCCTTTGCCACAGAAGGATTCAATTCCAGAAAATAGGTAAGTTGCTCGCTGACTATATTATCAACAGCCCCTCTAGCCTCACTGTTGCCCAATTTCTGCTTCGTCTGTCCCTCGAATTGGGGATCCTCGATCTTTACACTGATGATAGCCGTCAACCCTTCCCTTATATCCTCCCCGGACAGATTGGGTTCGCTGTCTTTTAAAAGCTTTGCATTTCTGGCATAATCATTAAAAGTCTTAGTCAACGCATTCCGAAATCCCTGCAGATGGGTACCGCCCTCCGGTGTATTGATATTATTGACGAAACTGAATACACTCTCATTGAAGGAATCATTATGCTGGAAAGATACCTCCACATAGACATTATTTTTCTGTCCCTCAAAGTAAAGAATATTCTCATACAAGGGCGCCTTGCTTCGGTTGAGATAGGCTACAAATTCCCTAATACCGCCCTCATAATAAAACTCAACCTTCTTCTCCTTCCAGACTTCCCTGCCGCTTTCCTGTGATTCCTGTGTTTCTTTTCCGGAAAAAATGTCTGCTTCTGCCCCTTCCTCTTCCCTGTCGGCTTCCGCGCGCTGCAGCAGTTCGTTGATTTGACGGTCCTCATGAGAGGCAATTGTTTCATCCGTCTCAATTTTTTGCACGGCTTCCTTATTTTTTCTGCCGTCTCTCAAAATAATCCGAAGTCCCTTGGTCAGGAATGCCATCTCCCGCAATCTGATTTTCAATATATCGAAATCAAACACCAATGTCTCCGTAAAAATCTCCCGATCCGGAAGAAATGTAATCTTTGTCCCCGTCTTTTCCAGAGGACAGGTACCGATTTCCTTCAGAGGATAACACACATGTCCCCTCTCATATCTCTGCTGATACACCTTTCCGTCCTGGCATATCTCTACCTCCAGCCATTCGGAAAGCGCATTTACCACGGAAGCGCCCACACCGTGCAGGCCGCCGGAAACCTTATATCCCCCGCCGCCGAATTTTCCTCCCGCGTGCAAAATGGTAAAGACCACCTCCACAGCAGGAATGCCGGCCTTATGATTGATACCGACAGGAATGCCCCTCCCGTTGTCAATCACTGTTACGGAATTCCCCTCATTGATTCTCACATCGATAGTATCGCAAAATCCGGCCAGGGCCTCATCCACGGAATTATCTACGATTTCATAGACAAGATGATGCAGTCCCCTGCTGGACGTAGTACCTATATACATTCCGGGACGCTTTCTGACAGCTTCCAACCCTTCCAGAATCTGAATCTGATCCGCGCCATATTCATGTTCTACTGCAGTGTTGCTGATTATTTCTTCACTCATATTTCCCGTTTCCTTCCTCTCTCAAATCCAAAATCATCTGCCCTTAAGACAATTCCTGATTCATACAGAGAACACTTCCCTCCGACACCTTATAAACTCTGTCTATCTCGAAACGATGGTTCACAAATTCCTCCAGACCGGTACAGGTAATAATCGTCTGTATCTCCCCTATGCTGTTCAGC
>OFHM01000801.1_pt1 | contig 23874 bp, 18 predicted proteins | sample 1521311 | NCBI WGS metagenome assembly OFHM01 (sample SAMEA3504083, study PRJEB24116) | mouse gut metagenome | biome: mouse gut; feature: mouse-associated habitat; material: faeces | place: Denmark | collected 2011 | reverse complement strand
GCTTGCTGCCTTTGCGCTTGCCCTGGTTCTTGATCTTATCGTCTGGTTTTCGTTCTTTTGCTTTGGGCATGGCGTCGCCTCCTTCATCAAAAATAGGACGCGCCCCGCAAGAGACGCGTCCGGTCATTGGTTCAATACTTCACTGATCCCCGCCATGATATACCCGGCGCAGGGCAGAGCAATAGAATTTCCCAGGGCTCGGTAACGCTGAACCCCGCTAATCTCCCGCCCGTCCGCTCCGTACTTTGTCCAGCCGTCAGGCAGGCCCATGAGCCGTTCGCTCTCCAGTTCCGTGGGGTAACGGATACAGCCGCCCATGGGATCGTCCTCATACCAGAAGGCGAACGGAGCCACGCCGCCCGCTAAAAGAGTGGGAAAAGGGTCATCTGCGAATCCGAAGCTGTCCCGGAATTGGACGTGGTATCGGTCATTCGCAGCGCCGCGCATACGGAACATTTGAAAGGGTCGGACGACGGGTACTCGCCCCCCTGCTTCAATAACAGGGCCTCGATGATCCTGGGCGGCGGGCATCCCGCCTTCTCCGCGAGACGGAGGAATCTGGAACATTGGGCGGGGCTTAAACAGTATTTCGTGAGCACGCCGCCCTCCAAAATCCGCCACGATGAAAATTCTCTGCCGTCGCGCCAGGCGGGGGCTTGCCCAATATTGGGCGTCCATGAGCCGCCAGCAGAGGTCAGGCCCTCGGCCTCGCACCATTCCGGCGTGGGCCCATCCTCCAGAAGCAGGAATTGGAATGTCGGTATCTGTGAACGCCCGGAGCACGGCCGCAAAATCAAGCCGGTCGCTTGATGAAAGGCTTCCCATGACGTTCTCCCAAACAGCGATAACTGGAAACCGTCCATCAGTTGCATCCCTCATTTCCTTTATAATTCGTATCGCCTGATAAAACAGGCTGGATTTTTCTCCGGCAAGCCCTGTGCGGTTGCCAATTTGCGAGAGATTTTGGCAGGGTGAGCCGAATGTCAAAACGTGGACGGCGGGTATCTTCCCGCCGTCCAGCTTCGTAATGTCCCCCAAATGCTCCATATCCGGGAAGTGCCGCCGGGTGATGGAAATGGGGGCCTTTTCAATTTCACTTGCCCAAAGCGGCGTGATGCCATGGAGCGTGGCCGCCAGGGGGAATACGCCGATGCCATCAAAGAGACTGCCTAATGTGATCTTCTCCATACTGCGATTCGCGTCTCACCGTGGGATTTATTTCAACCTTCGCCGGGAGTAGTGGACATGAGCCGGTACAGCTCCGTGTCCTTGGGGATGGTATTGGAGAAGGGCACCAGGGAGCCGCCGATCCGCAGGAGGCCGTGTCCCGCCTCGGCGTTGGTGATGTAGCCCATCTGCGTGTCGGAGATATGCAGGAGCTTGGCAAGCTCCGCCCGGTCCGTGGCCGCCTGATTGAACAGCAGCAGAAATTCGGAGTTCGCCAGCATGAGGCGGGCCGTCTCGGATTTCAGACATTCCTCGATATTCTGCGTGGCCGCCGTCATGGGCGCGGCGTACTTTCTGAACCGCTTCCAGGCCCGATAGAGAAATTCCCCGGAGTAGTGGTATTTGAAGTACAAATACACTTCGTCCAGGAATACCCAGGTGTACCTCCCCCGCTTCCGGTTCTCCATGACGCGGTTCTGGATGGCCTCCAGGGTGACGACCAGGGCCGTGGGCCGGAGCTGTTCCCCCATCTCGTAGAGGTCCAGGACCACGATCCGGCTGTCCATGTTGACGTTGCCGGGGTGGGCGAACACATTTAAGCTGCCCTCGGTGATCAGTTCGGCGGCCAGGGCAATTTCCCGGGCCTCCGGGTCCACCTGCCGGATCACCTCGTTCCGCCAGTCCGTCAGCAGGGGCATGGGGGCCTTCCCCCGGCTGCTGAAATAGGTCTGGTAGACGTTGGCGGTGCAGCGGTCAATGATGGACTTGTGGCTGCCGGTGAGCCGCCCCACGCCCATCTGCTGTTCCAAAATGCTGGTGATAATCTCGGACTTCATGGCGACAGGGTTCTCCCCGTCTCCGTAGTCCTCCGTCACTTCCAGGGGGTTGATATGGTGCTTGCTATGGGGAGAGATTTCGATAACTTCCCCGCCCAGGGCGCGGGCCAGGGGCCCGTACTCCCGTTCGGCGTCTATGATGATAATATCGTCATTGGTCGCCAGGGCCACGTTTTCCACAGTGGATTTCATCGCCATGGACTTGCCGGAGCCGGAGACGCCCAGGTAGAAGGCGTGGGGCGAGATCAGGCGCTTGCGGTCGCAGATCAGCAGATTCTTGGAAATGGCGTTGACGCCGTAGGGCAGTCCGCCGGGGTCCTGTATCTCCTGGACACGGAAGGGCATGAGGACGGCGGCGCTCTCGGTGGTGAGGGTCCGCAGGGCCTTCACCCGGCGCAGGCCGTAGGGCAGGACGGTGTTTAAGCCGTCCTCCTGCTGGTAGCGCAGCACGGAGAACTGGCAGAGGTGTTCCCGGCCAATGGAAAGCAAGGTCTCCGTGTCGGCGTCCAACTGCTCCAGGCTGTCCGCGATATGCACCAGCGTCACCACGGCGAACATCATGCGCTGGTCCCGCTCGGTGAGGTCGGAGAGAAATTCCTTGGCCTCGCCCCGGAGCTGTTCCAGATCGTAGGGGACCGTGGCGGTGAAGTTGTTCTTGTCGTTCTGGCGCTGCTGCCAGCGGGTAATGTCCGTCTCAATGCCCAGGATGCGGCCCTGTATCTCCTTCACGGCCTCATCCGTGGGAATGGGGAGGATGTCAATGGACAGCATGAGGTTCCGGGAGAAGTCGGAGAGGTCGGAGATCATGCTGTCCTTGATGTAGCTGGCGTAGTCCTTGAGAAATAGCACCCGGCCTACCTTGTCCCCCATCTCAAAATATCCGACCCGGAACCGCAGCCCGTCCGGGCAGATCAGGTCCCGGAAGTCCAGCCCGCGGCGGACAGCGGCGGACTGGTCGAAGGTAAAATACTGTTCCTCGCCGGGGCGGAAGAAGTCGTGGAGGATACGGAGTCGGTCATGGGTGGAGACAGGCCGGGCGCCGCTGTCCAGACGGCCAAAGCTCTTGGAGAGGTTGGCGTCCACCCGGCGGAAATAGGCCCGGCTTTCCTCGATCTTCCGCTGGGGGATGGAGAGGGTGATGTACTTCTCCTGGACCAGATTGTTGCTCTCCGCCGCCCGTTGGGTGAGGATGCGGTTGGATTCCCGGCGGTACTGGTCCAGGCCGTCCCCCCGCTCCTTCATCAAAATGGTGCGCTGGAAGTCCACGGGGTTGAGGCGGCGGTTGATGATGGTGATCTTGGCGGCGGCGTCCGTGGGCAGGGAGTTGAGGACGCCGCCATAGGAGAGGAAAATACCCCGCCGGTCGTCCTCGGACGCGGCGGCGTAGTTGACATCGGAAAAGCGCCAGGTCCGGCTGTGCTTGCGGCCTACCAGCCAGATGCCGTCTGCATAGACGCATTTGACAGGGATGGACTGCTGAACGCTGCGGGGAATCTTGAACTTGTCCCGCTCGCTCTTGTTGGCGGCGGAAAGGGCCTTAATCAAAGTCTATGGCCTCCTTTCGGTTCAGTATGGTGTAGTAGAAGTTTTCGGAGACAAAGCGCCGCCCTCCGGCGCAAAGCAGCTCGGACTTGAGGAAGGCCCAGGCGAATTGCTCCAGGGTGAGGCCGTTGTAGCTGAAGAACCCGGCCACGGCCATGGGCGCGGCGGCCAGGACGCAGAGCCAGCTTGCGGTCTCCTGGCCGAGTACGGGGCCCAGGCCCAGGTAGACGGCCACGGCGATCCCCACGGCGGCCACGGCGCAGAAGAATTGCCGGGTGGAGAGGCCAAAGAAGATGGTCTCCTTGTGCTGGCGGACTTCTTTGGGAATTTTAATTTCGATAGTTGCTCACCTCGTTTCAAGTTTTGATCCAGTCAATGGTGCTGTCCACCTCATTTCCCCAAACGTCCCAGCCGGGGGCGGGGCGGCGGGCGAACAGCTCCACGCGGGGCACGTCGCCCATCAGGGCTTCAATGCGCCGCCGGGCTTCCTCCGGCTTCTTGCTGTGTTCCTCAATGCGGGAGAGGATGACTTGGTGGATATTCTTCGCTTGGCGGCGCGGGGTCCCCCTGGTCGCCAGCAGGCACAGCTCCGCGTTGGCCCTGGTCCAGTGGCCCATGCCCCAATACACGCTGTCCGCCTTCTGATTCAGCTTGATCCAGACGAAGGCGGCGGTCTTGTAGGAAAAGCCCCACGCCTCCATGACCTCCCACGCCTCGCAGAGCATGGGCATGGTGATCCAGAGGAACAGGGCGCAGTCACCGGCAGCCAGCTCGGAGACGGGCAGGGCCTTGATGTCCTTAATGGTCATGGTGGGATAGTGGCTCTCTGCCAGCCCGCCGCAGCTCCATACCCGGTAGTTCCAGGGAGGGTCGGCATAAATGACATTATACTTTTTCCCTATAAGCCCAACATCTCCTTTACAATCCGGTCCGCCCCCTTCACAAGCCCCGTAAGGATCAGCATATTGAAAATTAACTGTCCAATGTACTGCCACGCCATAGTCACGGCGGGTAAGCTGCTGTCCACGGCGGGGCTGCTGCTGGAGAGGAACGCGGAGTAGATCAGGCAGGCCAGGACGATGACAGCCCCTTCCATGCACACACCGATATAGCTTTTCAGGAACGCCTTGCCGCTGGCGGCGGTGCCTTCCCCGGCGAAGGAGGCCAGAGGCAGGGGCGCCAGGGCCGTGAACATGTAGAGCCGGAAGAACCGGCCATACACCGTCAGCAGCAGGATAAAGGACATCACGGTAATGAACAGGCTGCCCAGCAGGGACACCAGCCACAAGGGAATGCTCTCCAGGAGGCCCAGGCCCTCTATGGCCGTCACGATCTCGCTGGGCAATGTGGCCGCCGTGGAGACGGAGCCGCCCATGCCGCTCATGACCGTCGCCACGATCCCGCCGCATACGCTGAAAATGGCGGTCATGATCTCCATGCAGCTCCCCACGGCTACTTTTGCCAGAATGAAGCGGATGAAATGCCGCAAAGCAAACTCCGGGCGCTGGAAATCCCGAAAGCTGGCGGCGCTCTGGAAAATGCCCATGGCGAAGAACAGAACCAGGAGGCCGTAGCCAACGCCTACCATGGCGGTGTGTATGCCGGAGACAGCGGTCCAAATATCGCCGCCTTTGAAGCTCTGCGGCGTCTGCGTCAGTAGGGTCCATATCTCGGATAATTTGCCGTTCCAGTCCGTCAGGGCGCTTTCTAGGATACTTACGATCCAGTTATCGCTAATAACGATTCCCCCCTTATCAAACGGAATCGCGTCTCACGGTGAGACGCGATTCCTGTTTTTGTTCCGGGCCTGCTCATACCACGCCGATCACGCCGAGAATCTCTTTAGCAAACGCTATCATCAAGCCGCCGAACAGACAGAGAAAGCCCTGGGTCCGCTGGCTGGCGTCGTGGGACTGAAAGCTCATGCCCACCTGCACGATCCCCCAGCCCAAGATGATGATGCCCAGGGCCTTGATGATGGAAAAGATAAAATCGGACAGGTTGTTCACGATGGTGAGGGGGTCGCTGCCTCCGGCGGCGAAGGCCGGAACAGTCAGCGCGGCGCAGAAGGCCAGGAGCAGAACGGCGGAGAAGTAGAGGCGGCGAACCCGGCCCTTCTGCCGGAGCTGCTGGCGGGTGAGATTCGCGCGGGAAGAGGTGTTATGGGAAAGGTAGTTCTTCATATTCAAGGTTCCTCCATATCTTCAAAGATTTCAATTTCGTCCAGGGATGTAAAGGTAAAGTCCAGGTCGTCCGCAGCGTAGAGGCAGCGGGCGCTGTGGGTGTAGGGGGCGGCCCCGCCGTCGGCGGTCCGTTTGATGTTGGGGTGTCGCATGAGGTCATACTTAGCGTCAATGACCGGAGCCTCGCCCCGGATCAGGACCAGGGCAAGGCGGTTGTCCAGCATCCGCACTTCATCCGGCGTGAGCAATTCGCGGCCCGCCGATTGAAAATTCTGGCTGAAGGAGCCGTTGCGCCCCTTGCTCTGGCTGCTGGTCTGTGTCTGGATCGTCTCCTTGCCCAGCAGCTCGGAAATGTATTTGTGCGTGTCTTTTTCATTCCCGCCCAGATAGATGAAGGTATCCGCGTTGCCGATGATGCCCTCCCAGTCGTCCTTGAACAGCGCCTTCAACTGCGAGATATTTTGCAGGATGATGGTGGCCATGACGTTCCGGGAGCGCATAGTGGCCTGGAGCCGGGCATAGCCGTCCGGGAGGGCGACGTTGGCAAACTCGTCAAACATGAGCCGGACCGGAATGGGCAGACTGCCCCCATGCACCTTGTCCGCCTGATAGTACAGCTCCTGGAAGGCTTGCGTATACAACATACCCACCAGGAAATTCAAGGAGGCATCGTTGCTGTCCGGGATGATGCAGAACACCGCCTGCTTCCGTTCCCCCAGCTTCCCCAGCTCCATGGTGTCCCTGCTGGTGATCCGCTGGACCTCCGGCAAGGTGAAGGGGGCCAGCCGGACGGAGGCGGTAATGAGGATGCTCATGGCCGTCTCGCTGGGAGCCTGCTTGAACACCTTGTACTGGCGGAGGGCGATATGGTTCGGGTTTTCTTCCTCCAGAGCCTCAAAGAGCAAATCCAGGGGTGACTGATAGTCCCCGTCTCCCTCCTTGGCCGCGCCGTATTCCAGCATGGTCAGCATCATCTCCATGGTCTGTTCTTCCGGCGGGGCCTCGTGGAGCAGATACAGCATGAGGGCGGAATCCAGGGCGATCTCGCTTTTCTCCCAAAACGGGTCATTGGAATGTGCGTTCTTCGGCGTGGTGTTGCGGATGAAATTGGCGATCAGCTTCAAAACGTCTGCGTCATTTCGGATGTAGTGGAAGGGATTGTAGCAGTCGGAGTGTTCCGGGTCCACGAGGTCAATGACGCGGATGGTATAGCCCTCCCGCAGAAGCAGCGGAACGGCGGAGCGGGCCAGTTCCCCCTTGGGGTCAGTCGCGATATAGGAGGCGTTGGCCTCGTAAAGATTGGGCTTGACCACATACCGGGTCTTGCCCGCGCCGGAGCCGCCCACCACGATCTGCAAGAGGTTTCGCTGGTGCTTCCGCCCGTTGAGGCTCATGCGGAGGTTTTGGGTGAGGATGGCGTTGTTGTGAGGGTCCTTGTCCCGGTATTTCCGGTCAAGCTGGTATACGTTCCCCCAGCGGGCGGAGCCGTGCTCCTCTCCGGGTCGGCGGTTCTGCTTGGAGGAAATGTACAGCACAATGGCGAAGGTATAGACCACCAGCGCCCCCAGCATGAATTTGAGGGTGTAGGGGGTCCAATGGATGGCAAAGGGGCGTTCCAGCATGATACTGAAACGCCCCATGAGGTCAAAGACGGTCATACCTTCCCGATAGCCGCTGGCGAGGGCCGCCCCCGCCCAGAGGACGGGGACGGCCAGCAGGAGCCACGGGAGGGGGCCGCTGTTCTTCTGCTTCACGGAAACCTCCTGTCAATTCGCGTCTCACCGTGGGATTTATTTTTTGCGTTCCACGGTGGGATCTATTTTTAATAGCCGGTCCTGGGCAGCTTGGGCGCGGGGACCTTCTTTCCGTAGACCGTCGTCACCCAGCGGGAGACCGCCTGCACCCAAACGCCGTTATAGGTGCCGCCCACGTCCGCCACGTTGGCAAAGCTGCTCCCCGCGGCAAGGCCGGAGACAGCGGTGCAATGAAGCATGGGGGCCTCCACCTGGCTGAACCCTCCGGGGACCTGTCCGAACACAAACATGATCTCCGTCACCCGTTCATTACTGGCAAGGCCCAGGGCCACGGGAGAGGCGGCGAGGGTGTAGTTCTGGCTGGTGGAGAGGCTGTCCGCCAGGGTCCGGTAATCGCCGGTGTTGTTCACCTTGTAGACGATCTTATAGGTGCCGGGGAAATTGTAGGTCCCCGTGACAACGCTGGAAAGGCGCACGGCGGCGGGCAGGGTGTCGCGCCAATAGAAGGATTGGAGCATCACATTACTGCTGTTGCCGATTTTGGAGAACACATAGCGGACCGGCTGGCCGCCCATAGCCTCCTTGGGTCCGGTCTTGGTGATGGAGACGCCTGTACTCATACTCTTGTTGGAAATCTCCAGCTTGACAATCTGGCCGGAATGCTCCAACACGGCGGTATAGGTTTCCGTGGAAACGCCGTAGTTTGCCGGGGCTTTGACTTCCCGGATGGTATAACGTCCCAGGGGAAGCTGCTTGGACGAGGCAAGGCCGTTGGGCCCGGTAACGATAGTATCCACCTTGTTCCCGGTGCGCTCGTTGCAGATTTCAAACTCGGCCCCTTCCAAAAGTGTCCCGGCGGGGAGGCCGTTGGTGGAGTTGTAGTCGGCGGACTTCTTCACGATCTGAATCTGTCCCCGAACAGCGGTGTTGGGCCAAGTGATGGTGGTGCATCCGCCGTACTCTACATAGAAGGTCTTGGGCACCGTGTCCAGGATATAGCCATCCGCGCACTCCAATTCCCGGGCGGTGTACTTTCCGTCCGGCAGCTCCCGCTCAATGTACACATATCCCTCGTTGTCGCTCTCGTAGGTGCCGACGGGGTGGCCGGAGGCGTCGGAAATCAAAAACTTGACGCCATAGATGCCCTCTCCGGTGAGGCTGTCCACCTTGCGGATAATGGCGCTCCCGATCTGGCGGTTGGTGATCTCCAGAGTGGCGGTGCCGCCGTCCTTCACTTCGATCTGGTAGGGCTGGCTGTCCAGGCGGTAGCCCTTGGCGGCTTTCAGCTCCGTCACCTGATACCAGCCCTTGTCGGCCTGGGGCAGAGTGATAACGCCGGTCCGGTCCGTGGTATAGGTGCCGACAACCTCGCCGTTGAGCTTGCGGATCTCAAACTGAACGCCGCTGATACGCTCCCCGGTTTCCTCATCCTTCTTGATGATGGTAAGTCCTCCAATGGGCGTATTCTCAAAGGTGATGGTCTGGGTGTCGTTGGGATTCACCTGGACCGTCTGGCTCCTGGCGTTGGGGTCCAGAACGTAGCCGGGCAGGGCCTCCAGCTCCGTGACGATGACAGTCCCGGTGATGCCGGAAATGACAATCTGGCCCTCGGTGTTGGTGGTATAGAGGCCGTTGGAGGAAATTTTGCCGCCGTCCAGGTCCACATTGGAGCCGTCCGCATAGGTGATCTTGAATTTCACTTCGGCCAGGGGCTTCTTCGTCAAGGCGTCGATCTTGTTGACGATCAGCCCTCCGGCTTTCTTGTTCCAGAAGGTCATGCTCTGGACTTCTCCGGTTTTGATAGTAATGCTTTGCGGGGTTCCGTCCAGAAGATACCCCGCCTGGGTTCTGGTTTCCCTGGCGGTGATGACTGTGCCGGGTTCCAGGTTGGAGATAGTAATGCGCCCGTCCTTATCGGTAGTGTAGTAGCCGTTATTGGGTCCGACAACGGCTCCTCTCTCGTTCGTCACCAAAAACTCCACGCCGGAGAGGGGGGTGTTGTCGGTGCCGTCAATGAATTTCTGGATAACCAGTGTTGTCGTGGGGTCGTTCTCGATTGTCAGATCGTTCCCTCCGCCGGAGTTTCCGCCGGGATTCCCGCCATTACTTCCTCCGGTAGTTACGCCGTTGCGGTCGCCATTCTTGACCGTGATGGTCCTGGGGGTGCTGTCCAGGACATAACCCTTGGGCACTTTGGTTTCCACCACTACAACGGTACTGCCGGGAACGAGGCCCGTTACCAGGGCGGTTCCGTCCTTCCCGGTGACGTAGCGGCCCAGGATATTGTCGTCACCGTCCTTTACTGTAAACTCTGTTCCTGGAACAGGCTTTCCGCTGACAGAATCCAGCTTTGTCAGCGTAAGAGAGCAAAGGGGTTCATTGAGGAAGGTCAATGTCTGCGTGTCCATGGGGTTGACTGTGACGGTCTGCGTCTGCGTGGACTGGTCGATCACATAGCCGGGGGCGGGCTTCGTCTCCTTGGCGACAATGGTCCCTACCACGCCGGAAACCCGGATTTCTCCCTTGTCGTCCGTGGTATAGAGGCCGTTGCTGGAGAGGTGCCCGTTGTCGTTGTCCACAAAGCCGCCGCCTGCATAAGTCAACTGGAACTCCGCCCCGGCAATAAACGCGCCGGAAACCTTGTCCTTCTTCTGGATCACCAGCGTCCCGGCCCGCTTGTTCCAGAAGGTGAGCTGCTGGACGCGGCCCGCCTCGATCTTGATGTCCTGGGGTGTGCCGTCCAGCACAAAGCCCTCCACGGTCTTTACTTCCCGGACAATGACCACGGTGCCGGGTTCAATGCCGGTCAGGACGATTTCCCCGGACTTGTCTGTGTAGTAGAGGCCATCATCCGGGCCGACAGCGGCCCCGGCTCCGTCCACCACCCGGAAGGCCACGCCGGAAAGAGGCTCGTTCTCGGTGCCCTCGATAAATTTCCGAATAATCAGGGTCGTGGTGGGGGTATTGTAGAAATTGATGGTCTGCGTGTCATTGGGATTCACCACAACGGTTTGGGTCCGGGTGTTGGGGTCGATGCGGTAGCCGGGGATCGTTTCCAGCTCCGTTACCACCACAGCCCCGGTGACGCCGGAGAGGATGATTTGGCCGTTGCGGTCGGTGTAGTAGATGCCATTCGAGGAAATCTGCCCGTTTTTGTTGTCAACCACCTGCCCGTTGGCGTACTTGATCTGGAACTTCACGCCCTCCAGGGGGGAGTTGTCTGCGGAACTCAATTTATTGATGATAAGGTTTCCAAGGGGCTGGTTGAACACCTCCAGGGTATAGGTCTGGTGGTCCTTGATCTCCACGGCGTGGGGCGTATCGTCAAGGAGGTATCCGGGCTTTGCCTGGACCTCCCGCACAATGTAGCCGCCCGGCTCTAAATCCGGCAGGGAGATGAAGCCTCGCTCGTCTGTCCGGTACTCGCCGTTAGAATTTCCTACGACAGTCCCATCCGTCCGGGTGATTTTGAAAATCACATCGGCCAGGGGTTCCTTCGTTGCGGAATCCATTTTCTTTACCAAAAGTCCGCCCAGGGGCATATTGGTGAAGGTGAGGACCTGGGTGTCCGCCTCGCTGACAACGACCGTCTGCGGAGCGGCGTCCAGCAGGTAGCCGTCAATCGTTTCCACTTCGGTCACGACATAGGTATTGGGGTTCAACTTGCGGAGATAAATTTGTCCGTTTTCGTCGGTGGTGTAGAGGCCGTTGCTGGAAGTAAGGCCCTCGTTATCGGGAATCAGTTCGCCATTTGCCGCTTCGATTTTGAACTTGACGCCAGGGAGGGCCTTGCCCGTCACGCTGTCGGTCTTGCGGATCAGGAGGCCGCCCTTGGGGGTATTCGTGACAACCACTGTCTGCGTGTCCCCGTTGGTGCCGATGACCACGTTCTTGCTGGGTTCGTCCATGACATAGCCTGCCGGGGCCTTGATCTCCGTCAGCACATAAGCGCCGGGGGCGAGATTGGAAACGCGAATCTCGCCGTTGCTGTCCGTGGTGAACAGCCCATTCTGCGTCAAGGTGCTGCTGCCGATCACGCCGTCCAGCCCCACTTCACAGCCAGCGGCCGTTGTAATGCGGAACTCCGCGCCGGGGAGAGGCTGGCCGGTGATGCTGTCCCGCTTCTGCACAATCAGCTTTCCGGTGGGTTGGTTCTTGAAAGTCAAGGAAACGGTACGCCCTTCTTTAATTTGGATCGTCTGCGATTGCGTGTCGATCAAAAATCCGGCGGGGGCCTTCGTCTCGGTGACGATCACACTCTTGCCGGGCTTCAAGCCGGAAATGCGGATTTCGCCGTTCTCGTCTGTGCGGTAAATTCCGTTTGAATCGCCAATCAGCGTTCCGTCCGCATAGGTGATTTTGAACTCGGCATCCTGGAGGGTAACGCTGGGATTGACGCTGCATACCTTGCGGATCAGGAGCATCCCGTCCGGCGCGTTGTCAAAGGTGACGGTAATGACATTTTGAACGCCGTTGTCGGAGATGTAGACTGTTTCAGAGGCTTTGATGATGCTGTACCCGTCAGCCGGGTCTACTTCCTCCACGATATACGTCCCTGCGGTGAGGCCGGTCCAAATGGCGGTGCCGTTCTTGCCAGTAACTTTCTGCCCGATGACGGTTCCGCCTGTTCCGCTGGTGCCGCCCAAAAATCTTAATTGGAAGGTACAGCCGGGCAGGGCCTCGCCGGTCACGCTGTCGTACTTTTGGACAACAATTCCATTGAGCGGTTCATTCTGGAATGTGAGAGTTTTGCTCTCGCCGCCGCGAATGATGACTTTCTGCGTGGTGGGTTCCTTCATCTGGAAACCGGGGGCGGGTTCTACCTCGGTCACGGTGTACTCGCCGGGATAGAGCTTCTTCCCTTTTTCATGCAGCTTGATTTCGCCGCTGGCGTCGGTGATGAAGTATCCGAAATCCACGGAGGCGGGAGCGTCAGCGGATTCGCCATTGGATGTGTAGGTAACGCGGAACTTGGCCCCCTCAATGGGAGCGCCCGCCACGCTGTCCTCCTTGTAGATCGTCAGCTCCGGGGCCTTGTGGTTGCGGAAAACCAGCGTTTTTTCATCGCCGGGGTTCAGGGAAATTGTCTGCACCCGGTCCTTATCCTTATCGGGCAGGTAGTAGGGGGCGGGGACAGACTTCTCCGTGACCTGATAGGTGCCGGGGGCAACCCGCAGAGCAACCGTTCCGTCCGCCCCGGTGGTCCAGTCGTCCTGATAATCCCCATTGATGGCCTTGACGGTGAACACGGTGCCGGGGACGGGCTTGCCGCTGTCGGCGTCAATCTTGGAGATCGTCAGCTCCGGCTTCTTCAAATTCTGGAAGATCACTTCCTTCTCATCGCCGCCGTTCAAGCTGATGGTCTGCGTGGGTTCATCGCTGATGCAGTAGGGCTCCGGGACAGACTGCTCCGTGAGCCGGTAGCTGCCGGGAGCGACGCGCAGCTCCACGGAGCCGCTGGCCTCGGTGGTGACTTCATGGCGGTAATCGCCGTCAATGGCCTCCAGGAGAAAAACAGTGCCGGGGATAGGCTTGTTGGTTCCCTTCTCAATTTTGGTGATTTTCAAAAGGGGCTGCTTCTGGTTATCGAAAATGAGCTGCTTGCTGTCCCCAGCCTCCAGCCAAATGGTTTGGGTGGGTTCGTCGCTGACGACATAGGGGTCCGGGACGGAAATTTCCGTAACCTCGTAGGAATCCACGGGGATGCCGGTCAACGTGGCGGTTCCGTCCGGCCCGGTAGTCACGTCATAGTGAAAGCCGTAATGGATGCCGCGAATTTCAAAGTTGGTGTTGGGGATCACGTCTCCGGTCTTGGCGTCCCGCTTCAAGATCGTGAGGTTTGGGAGCTTCTTGTCGGAGGCGGTGACAGTGACGGTGCCGCCCCCGTTGACGGTGGCCTGATCCACATGGGCGATGACCGGCTCGGTGAGCTTAGCCCAGGGGGCCGGGACGGAGACCTCCACAAAGGCGTACATTCCCTCGGTCACGTCCGTCACCGTGATGGAGCCGTCCGCCTTGGTTTCCTCCGTGCCGACGATCTGGCCGTCCTTGATGATATTGAATACAGCGCCGGGGAGGGGATTGCCGCTGTCATCCAGCTTCACCAGCCGGACCTTCACCTTGGCGTCATTCTCGAAGATCAGGGAAACGTCCGACTTGCCGTCCCAAACGAAAGTCTGCTTCACCTTATCCTGATCCGGGCTTTTGGTATAGCCCTCCGGGGGCGTCATTTCCTCGGCGGTATAGCTGCCGATGGGCATGGTGTCCCAGGGGATGTCTGTGATATAGCCGCCCTCCCGGGTCATAAAGGTGCCGGAGAAGTTGTTGTCCACGCCGGTGATCTTGATAATGGCCCCGGCAAGTCCCTTGGTGGGGTCGTCCGCGTCCACCTTGCGGATGCTGCCCTCACTGGTAATGGTGGGGGTGTCCCGGAATGTGACGGTCACGGTGTTGTTCCCGTTGCCGGGGAGAACGACATACTCCGGTCCTGCGTTGTCAATCTCATATCCGGCGGGCGGATTCGTTTCCGTCACGGCGTAAGTTCCGGGGGTCAGGTTTTCCAGAGTGGCCGTTCCGTCCTTCCCGGTCGTCACGTCTTTGGAAAAGGAGCCGCTTTCCGATTCAATGTGGAACTGCGCCCCGGCAAGGCCCTTGCTTGGATTGGTGGAATCCACCTTTTTGACGATCAGGGTATAGCTATCCTCCGTGGTGACTTCCAGCTCCCCCAGGATGATCTTCTGGACACCGCTTGCAGGGTGTGCGCTGGAGCCCGCGCCGGTGAAGCCGTACTCATAGGCCGTACACTGGCCCCATACGCCCCGCTGTCCCAGGTCGAGAATATACTGCGCCCTGGAGCGGAAGGAGGAACCGTCCTTTTCCTCGTCAATGCTGGTGTAGTGGGTGCCCTCCAGGGAGTTGAATACTGCCATCAGCTCCTCGGCGCAAGCGACAACCGGGTCGCTCATGCTGCCCTGCTGATAGCGCCAGATGACCGCCTGTACCCAGGCGTTCATGTACCAGGTATAGCCGGCGCTCCAAATGTTGTCTACACCCAGGGCCTTTGCCTCGTCCGTAAAGACGCCGGTGGAGTGGGCGTAGTAGTAGGCCATCATGGTCAGGACGGTGGGATCGGAGATGGGGGTCTTGTTCCCCCAGGTCTGGCCGATCAGGGAACTCCCCATTCCGCCGCCCTTCGTGCCGCAGAAGCCCACAGAGGTTTTATTCCCGCCGGAGAAATACATCTCGTGGAGGGAACAGCGGCCCAGGGCGGCGGATTCGTAGGATACGCCGGACATGCCGAACCGCTCCAGCTTGATCGTGTCGCTGGCGGCCAGGGCCGTTGCCGGGAGCAGGCCCAGGACGCAGACCAGCGCCAGCAGCAGCGCCGTCACGCGGGTCCGCAGGGGATGGTTCATTTTCTTCATAAACCGTTTCCTTTCTTAATTTGATTTCAAAAAAGAAATGCGTCTCACCGTGAGACGCAAAAGGGAATGGAAAAGCCCTCCCAGCTTTTTGCCGGGAGGGCTGCGAAGGGATTGGGCATTTACGCGTAGGGGTTGACCCCGTTGGAGTTTCCCGCGAACATGTAGCAGTAGGTCACATCGTCCCGGAGCATGACGCCCACGCCGATACCGTCATAGCGTTCCGCGATCATGGTCTGGAAATGCCCGGGCGAATACCTCCAATGGGAGACTGCCGTCTGCGCAATGTCCGTATTGCAGTTGTATGTGAACACCGTGAGATTGCTTCCAATGCCGTGGGAATAGCCGTGCCGCAGGGCGGATTCATTCTCATATTGAACATCATGGGACCTGAACCCCTGCTGGGCGCAGTCCTGGGCGGCGGCCATGAGCGCCGTGCTGACTGCCAGCTCTGCCACGCCATTCTCCCGGCGTACCTGATTGATCAGGCGGATCATTTCCTGGCGGACCTCTGTCAGATCATCCGTGAATTCTGCGGGCTTGGCCGGGGCCTCGCCGGTATAGGGGGCCTTGCTGTCCACCTGGACGCCGCCCTGGAAATAGACGTTGAAGCCTACGGCCTTCCCAATGTCCCGGAGCTTCACATAGTTATTGCCCAGAATGTTGTAAGCCGTCATCTGCACCTGCTGGCCGTCCACGAAGATGGGGGACCATGCGGGCTCTGCCGCAATCCCGGCGGCTACGGCGGAGACCCCGCCGAACAGCGCCGCCCCAGTAAGAACACCCAGAATGAATTGCAGAAACTTTCCCTTCATTTTTAGATACCTCCTGTTGGTTTTTAGTGGGTTTCCTCACTAATATTGTACCAAAAATGTGGAAAAGCGTCAAAAATCCACCTGTCAAATGAATCTCACGGTGGGATTTATTTTTACGTTTCGACCGCCCGGACGCACCAGCGGTATTCTCTCTGATCCCGGACGCAGGTAAACAGGGTGATGCAGTTGTCAGAGGTGGATTCCAGCATGGAGTTGTCCGTTTCGCTGATCTTGGAAACACTGGTGACGGAGTATGTCCGGGTCCCCTCCTTGGTCGTCAGGGTGATCCGATCCCCGCTCTCCAGGGTGTGTATCTCCCCGAAGTAGCTGTTGGCCCCCCGGTTATGGGCCGCGAGGGAGACGTTGCCATTCCAGATGCTGGTGTTGGTGAAGTGGCCCGCTCCCTTTTTCAGCGTGGCGCTGCCGGTGCCCTGGTAGATGTTCACTGTCAAGTCAATGGCCGGGATTTTCAGCGTTCCCAGACTGCCGTTGCTGTAATAGCTGTCCTCGGTCACTTCCGTATAGCCTCCGCTGGTGCTGGCAGTCCCACTGCCGGAGCTGGACGCGGCAAAGGTGGGCGGGGTGCTGGAGACAGATCCCACGGGTCCCGGCAGGACCACGGCCCCGCCGGAGGTGTTAGACCCGCCAGCGGAGGCCATGAGGGAAGGACTGTTCAGCGGCCCGCCCGCCGCAAGGTTGGGCGTCAGGAACTCACCGGAGTTGGGGAGATAGCTGGTCGGCGTCCCAAAGCCGGGCGGGATCAAGGCGCTGTTCTTGCTCTTGTCCGTGTTGGGGTCCTCCCGCTCCCGGATGGTATCACCGGCGCTGGTAGGCATCCCGAAATCCCCGGTAGAGGGGCTGTCAAAGGTATATTCCAGAGCACTTGCGGAAATAGAAAGAGCCGCCAGCAGACAGCAGGCGGCCAGCAGCGTGATCAAGCGTTTCTTCATTACACATACCCCCGTTTCTTATTCTTGTAGTATTTTGTGAGCTTCCAGCCCCCAAAGCCAGCAGCCCCCAGCAGCGCGGCCAGGGGGATCAGCAGGACGGCCTTACCCGCGCCGCCGCTCTCCGTCAGCTCCGCCCCGCCGGTCCCGGCGTCATCCTTCCCGATTTGCGTCTCACCGTGAGACGCAAAAACGGCGGTGTAGATCACGCTGTCGCTGCGGGTCCGGGTGACTTCTCCCTTGTACTCCACGGTCACATTGTACCCGGTGGCGTACTTCCCCGTGGCGGTGCCGGAGTAGGTAGCGGAGGCGTTGTAGTACCCTCCGGCCTCCTGCCACTGCACGTCCGCCAGGGTCAGGGTCCGTCCGCCGTCCGAAATCGTCTTGGGGATCAGAGACGCATCGGCGTCGGAGAGATTGGGATAACTCCGGGCGGCGGTGACGGTGCGGGAGCTGGTCTTGTAACCCGCCGCCTCTACTTTGATGCCGGGGTAATCCGGGGCAAGGACGCCGGAATAGCCGTCCTCGGTGGTGACTTCCAAGGCGGGCTCCAACTGCTGGATGATCTCCGTCATGTTGTCCGTGGAGCTCTCCACCGTGACGACCTCGATGTGTTCTTTGCTGTCTGTCTCGCTTTGATCGTTTTTCAGCACGTCCAGCAGGGTATATGTCCTGCCCTCCCGCTGAAAGTCCCCGGTGGGGATGGCGGCGGGGTCGTCCCGGCGGGTCAGATAGTAGACCTTCTCGATCCGGTGGACGCCGTTTTCCTCGGTCTCCCGGACCTCGGCGGGATAAACAGAGGAAGGGGCGGGAATGGCCGTAACCGCTGTTTCGTTCTCCGGTTCAGCGGCCAGGGCCGCGGGACACAAGGCCAGCGCCAGGACCAGCGCGGCCAGGGCGGGTGCAAAGTGCCTCCAGGTTCGTTTCATTCGCAAAACCTCCAATTTTAATTCAGGGTAGGCCAGGGGGACCGTTGGTCCTCCCGGCCGGAAGGGGAAAAACCGCTTCCCAGGATAGCAAAAGCCGCCTCCTGGCGGCTTTTGGGGTGTGTTCCCCTTGATTGCCGAAAACGCCGGCGGGCGCTGTCTGTCAAGGCCCGGCCAGTCCTCAGACTGGCCGGCTCGCGGGCGATTGCGCCAGCAATCGTCCGGCCTTGACTGACAGGGACCGGCGGCGTACCCTCCCAGGGGGGAACACACCCGAATATTGCAGCCTTATCTTCTGCCGTACTGGCGGGACGTTTTCCGCTCCTGCTGGCGGGGATTCAGCTTCTGATCCAGGCCGTCTCCAATCTTCCGGGCCGTTCCCCGGAGCTGTTCCAGAGCCTCCCCGCGGTTGACTGCGGGATAGCCGTCATAGAGGATGTTCACATACTTGGCGTCCGGGGGGCTGCACTCCACGCCAAACCGGCGGCATACCATGTAGCCCACGCTCTCGGCGTCCAGCTTGTAAAGCTCCCGCTTGTAGCCCTTGTTGTACCCCCGCTCATGGGCGCGGGCATAGGCGATCTCCGTTGCCAGGGCCGCAAACACCGCCGACGGCTTCTGATCCGGGTTGATGTAGATGGTGTAGCTGGCCTCGTCATAGAAGGCCGGGGAGGAAATCTCCTTGTCCTCCGCCAGCGCCACGGGGGACTGGTCCATGAGGGCGGTTAAAGCCGCCATCATCCGGGGGCTTTTGTCCGTGAGGACTTCCGCTTCCCGCAGGGGCCTGCCGCTGGTCTGGCTCACATCGTAGTAGTAACCCATGAAGTAGCCCCGGCGCTTGGGGTCCCTGGGGGGAAGGTACACCTTCGCGCCGTTGTTCATGGCCTCGTCCAGAACGTAGCGGCCCTGGTCATGCCAGAAATCCGTGGTGCCGATCCTGGTGGCCTCCGGCATCTGGACTATGGTCAACGCCACGTTGCCCACGCTGCACCGGATGTTGTCTGCCTGCAAGGCAAGGTACTGCCGGTAGCGGTCCGGCTTGGTGGTGATCTCCTCCAGGGCCCCATCCCGCATGTAAGAAAGGCTCTCCCGTTCGGCCCGAAGCTCTGTCACTCTGGCCTCGTCCCGGGCGGTCTTGCCCTTGAGAATTTCGCTGATACTCGGCATAAAAATAATTCCTCCTTCTCTGGTTATCGTGTTTTGTCTCTGATCTTTTCCCTGGAACGGCTCTCCGCCATAGCCCGCAGCCCCTCCAGCCTCGCCCGCACGGATTCCTTCATCTCAATATCCGGCCCGGTCATCTGGGAGGGATTCAAGCCACTCCCGCGCTCGGGCGAGGACCTCTCTTGTGGAGCAGGGGCTTTCGCTTTTTTTGGCGGTTCGCCCTCCTGGGTCTGCTGGGGAACGGGATAGCCCAGGGCGATCATGACGGCGTTGAGCTGGGCGGCGTAGTTCTGGTTGGAAACTACATTGATCATGCCGCTCTCGTTCCCTTTTTTCTGGGCGAAAAAGTACAGGATGCCGTACTCCTTCGCCAGCTTCTTGAACTTCCGCATATCCTCCTTTTTCAAGGGAATGACCTCGGCGGGAACCGGGTCGCGGGCCAGCCGCTTGGCGGTGGTCTTGCCGATGACCTTGTTATCCTGGCGCTGCAAGGCCAGCAGCAGCGCCGCCACATTTTTCAAACCGGCTCCCGCCAGCTTCACGGCGCTCTCTGTCGCCTGGATTCCCTCCTTGACCACCAGATCGGCGGCCTCGGCGCTTACGTCCATTCGCTCACTTCCTTTCAAATTTCTTGATTCTCCGGTCTTTCTCCGGCGCGGGGGCCTCCTGTTCCCGGCATAGCCGGACCTGCTGGCGGATGCGGGGGATGTCCGCACCAATTCTGCCGCAGGTTTTTAGTTCCCGGCGGAGCTGGCGGAGTTCTCCGTTGATGGCGGCGATCTCCGCCTCCACGTTCAGGCCCTCCCGCCTCTGGCTGTACAGCTCCTTCCGGCGGTCCGTCAGGGCGTCAATCTGGGCTTGCAGGGCGTCCTCCAGAGTGGAAAGCTGGCGGTCCGTGTCTACGCGGTATTTTTGCAGGAGGGAAAACTGCCGCTGGTACTGGTGGAGCCGTGTTACCTCCGCCCGGACGGAGAAGGGAGGCGGGCGGCGTTTCTTCCGCCGGGGGCCGCCCAGAAGAAATAAGTAGTACACATACAGGGCCCGAAAGCCGCGGAGCTTCCTCCGGGGCCGCTGGCGGATGCTTCCTTTGCGGACCCGGTATCGCTTGGGGATCATGGGCGGCGGATCGGGCTGTGCCGGGGCCTCGCCGCTCCGAACAGCGGCCAGCCGGGACCGGATGTCCGCTTCGGTATATCCTTCCCCCAGGCTGTCCAGGCGGAAGGCCCGCTTGCCTCCCGGCGGCGTGACGGCGGTATGCTTGACGTTTTCACCATATTTAATGGTATACCCCTGCCGCCGCAGGGCCGCCAGAAAGGATTCAAAGGTGAAGCTCTCCCGGATGGCGGCGTCAATGTCCTGCCGCACAAGGCCGGAGATGGTGCCTCTGCCCGTTTTCTCCGCCTTCCACTCAGCGTAGTGTTTTCCTCCGCCCTCCGGCTCAATGACCGACAAGCCGTATTCCCGGCTGACGGCGTTGGAGGTCTCCCGCAGGGTGCCGAAATAACTCTGAAAATCGCTCCTGTACTTCTTCCCGTCCATGAAGGAGACGGAATTGAACACGATATGGCAATGCAGATGTTCCTGATCCGTATGGGTGGAGACGACCGCCTCGTAGCGGTCCCCCAGCAGGCGGCGGGCAAACTCCACCCCGGCTTTGTGGGCTTCCTCCGGCGTCACTTCGCCGGGGGCATAGGAGTGGATGATGTGATAGCCCTGGATGCCGCCCCGCTTGTCCCAGCGGCGCTTGGTAGCCTGCATTTCCGAACAGGCGGTTTCCGGGCAGCAGTTGACCCCCGTTACCAGATGGCGCGTCTTGGTCGGCTCCATGCCGTAGTCCAGGGCACGGGAGAGGGCTGTCTTTTCCTCGTTCAGCGCGTAGGCCAGACAGTGGTCCAGCCGCCTGTCGATGACGATGATCTTGTCGTAGGCCATTACAGCGCCTCCTTCACCAGCCGCAAAGCCTGATACACCAGCTTTACAGCCTCGTCAACCTCTGCCGCCTCCGCCTCCTTTTTGGCGTTGGTGTTGTGGGCGATCTGGTTGATGTTGTTGCCGATGGCGGACAGCTCCCGGAGCAGGGCGGCGCAGGCGTCGGGCGGACGGGGGAGGATTTCGACCCCCATGACGCTGTGACGGATCAGGGCGCTGGTGTTCAGGCCGGAGATGGAGCATTGCTTCAGAAGATGCTTGTACTCCCTGTCGTCCAGCCAGAGGCCGATAAAATGTTCCCGTTTTCGCATGGCATCTTCCTTTCCTTGGATTCGCGTCCCACCGTGGGATTTATTTTTAGGCGGATTTGCGTCCCACGGTGGGATTTATTTTGAGTGGGCGGCGCTGTTCCCCGCCGCCTCGTTTCGCGTCTCACGGTGAGACGCATTGATTCGTGGGGTATTAGGGGCGCCAGCCCCTAACAAGGGTCATTTGTTTAACAAATGACATACTTGCCAGGACAGCGCCGCAAGCGGCGCTGTGCGGGGTGGGCTACCGGGTCTGCGGCTTCCGGGGACGGCGGGCCCGTTTCTTTTCGGCGAAAAAAGTACGCTCCGCCTGGAGGATGCAGGACAGTTTCGCCTCGTCCTCCGGCTTATAGCGCATCTGTTGAATTTTTCCGTGATAGTGGGTCAAAGCATGGACCTGCCTGCGGTATTCCTCAAAGGTCATGGTACAGGCTTCTCCGTCCTCAAAGGTCATTTCCACGGTCTCAACATGGAGTGCATCTCGCTTAACGCGCTGGACCTGTTCTCCGTAGTTCAAGGGCTGGAGCTTGCCCAGCACAAAAGCGCCGGGCCGCCCAGGAGCCACGATGACGCGGAACGCCCTGATATGCTCAATGTCATAGTCGTAATGCGTCCAGATACTATGCGCCCCGGTTTCCCGCAAGAAAACCTCCCGTTCCAGAACACAATGCGTTCCGCAGGGGCGGCTCATCCAGAGAAATGTCCGGTCCTCCTGGTACATTTCCAGCATGGCCGCTTGAAGGCGCTTTTCATCATAGGCAAAATCCGACTGATAGCTCCGGGTGTTTTCCTTCACGATGCTCTCCAGGAACGGGATAATATCAGCCTTCTTTTCCATACCGTTCCTTCTGCGTGGCGGGGTCGTAGTCCGGAGACAGATACTTTTCCTCAAACTCGGAGGGGGTGTAGTACCCGCTCCCGGTGTCCAGGATCAGCTCTCCCGGCCCGATCTCCCGCTGGCCCTCCATGGGGACGGGGACCGGGGTCAGGACGGTGCCCAGGAACTTGCCGCCCGGCCCCTCGGCCAGACAGTGGGGGCGCTGGCCGCTCCCGGTTTGCAGCTCGTAGCGGAACATGCCGGGGTAGACGGCCTCCGGGGGGATGGCCTTGCTGGTGAACAGAGCGGGGACGCCGAAAATCTCGATCTCCCTCATGCGCTCCGGGATGGTGTTGGGGTTCTCCATTTCGATTTCCTCCTTATCGCTGCGGGCCGGTTCTCGGCTTCCGCTTGGGCTGGATTTTGACGGGATCGGAGCCGTCGGAGGGACGGATAGCCGGGATACGGCTTGCGGCGTAGATGGCGTTGCTGGTCAACTGCCGCTGCCACGCGCCCACGCTCCGGGCCCACTTGAAGCTCCAACCTTTCAGCTCCTTGCGGACTTCTTCATCGGGGATGGCGTCAAAAAAAATTTGCAGTCGGTTCATATCCTCGTTGGCAACCACCTTGCCGCCGTCAAACTCCCAGCCCTGGTAGCCGACCTCCTTTGCCTCGGTAAGTCGCGCAATGCGTTTTTTGACAGCGTTGATATTCTGGTTGTTATTGGACAGAGCGTAGGCGGCGAAGGGCCGCTTGTCCCAGGGGTGGTACTGTATATCCGCTTCCAGCTTGTCTGCCAGCTCGTCGGAAAGGCCGTGAAAGCCCCGGCAAGTGCCGTTTTTCTTGTAGTAGGCGTTGATCTGCTTCATACGGGTCTGGGAGATTTGCAAATCTTCCAGCTTCTCCTTCAGCTTGGCGAGGGCCTCCGGGTCGTCGGAGGAAATGGCGGTGTTGTTCTCCGCCGCCTGTGCCTTGCGTTCGTAGTAGTCTGCCTTTTCCAAGGCGGCAATGGACTGGTCCATCTTCCTGCCGATCTTTTCCCGGTAGCGCCGGTCAGCAGGACCGTGGACGGGCTGTCCTGCGGGAATAGCGGAGGCCATATCGGTGGACTGCTTGAATAAGGAATGGCTTTCAGCGCGGGCCTTCTCTGCTTTTTCATGGAGGCGGTCGATCCGGGCCTGCTTGCGTTCCTCGTAATCGTTCAATCTATCACTTCCTTTTCCTGGATTTTCGAAGGTCGGTTTTCCGCCCGCGCTCCTGGGACGGCTCGTCCCTGGTCAGCTCCGGCGGAGGCGGCTGGATGGCGTTGATGATCTCCCCGGCGGTGGAGTGGATCACGTTCAAAGAGGCTTTCAGCTCTGCCAACTCCTTCCCGCGGCTCCACCCGGCCACATAACCCATGGAGTAGTCCGAAGTGTCGATGCCGAAGTGCTGGCAGACGACATAGGCCACGCTCTCCGCCTCCACCTCCTTTTCCTGCCTTGGCTTGGGGCTATCCGACAGAAAATCCGGGGGATGGAGCTTGGCGTGGGCGGTCTCATGGATCAGCGTCTTGATGGTCTGTACCTGGCTCATGCCGGAGCGGACCACCACCCGATTTTCCGCAAAGCTGGCGTAGCCCTTGGCTGTTCCGGGGACTGGTCCCAGCTCCACGGGAAGAGGGCACAGGGCGGCAAGGCGGGCGTATACATTCTCAAAGTCTGGAACCTCCCCGCTCAACTCGGAGACGAGGCTGGGCAGCTCCCGGCCCTCCGTCTGGCTCACGTCAAACACGGTGGCAACCCGGAAACGGGTGGCGTTCTCCCGCCGTTTCTCCGTCAACGGCTTACCGTCTGGCCCGTATAGCGTCCGTCCGGTATTCGGGTCCTTCTTCTCGTACTCCACGAGGTATGTGAAATGACAAGGGGCAAGAATCTGGATGCCCTTCTCGTGCCGTTTGACCTGCCGTCCGAATTTCTTCTTCCAGTCGTTGTACCCGGCTACACTGGTGGCGGTGGGGCATTGCAGCAGGATCAGAAGCGCGTTTCCGAAACTGTAATTGTGGAATTTGGACATGGCGGTGATG
>OFHM01000800.1_pt1 | contig 23880 bp, 20 predicted proteins | sample 1521311 | NCBI WGS metagenome assembly OFHM01 (sample SAMEA3504083, study PRJEB24116) | mouse gut metagenome | biome: mouse gut; feature: mouse-associated habitat; material: faeces | place: Denmark | collected 2011 | reverse complement strand
CAAACGTCACCGTATAACTATTCAACTGCCATAATGCGTATAACGTCACTTTTGTTCTAAAATGATTTTTGAATGAAAATAAAGATTTATATCTGATAAAAAAATAGGCATAAATAGAAATATTATTGCATATATAAAAAAGAGGTGATTTTTTTGGTTTATATAAAATTGGAAGATAATAAGGACAAGTTCATGCAAAAGTATCAAAATATGCCAAGAACAATTCAGAAAATTTTGTTTAGGGCGAAGTGTAAAAAAGGAAAATTTGAAATTCAGAAAATTAATGATTTGGAATGCATTGTTTTGCCAGAAATTAATGATAGAGTGCTTAAAAGATTGAAAATGTTCTCCAATATAAGATGTTGGAAAAATGTCTGTCTTTCGGAAAATTTAAGACAAGATGCGCAATTTATGCATTTTGTAAAAGACAATTTTTGGAATGTAATGGATGGGAAATGGTTGTTTAAAAATAGGTTAGATGAAATATTGGAGTATGCTGTTGAAGTTAGAGGTGGGATGATGGGAAATCAAGAAGTTTCGATTTTGTGTCATCATTTGGATGAAACGATTGCTGAGAAAATTAAGGAAATTTGTGTAAAAGTGAAAGTTTGTAATATTTTGACCAGTCAAACAAAGCAGTTTCAGAAATTGGAAGATGAGATTTATCAAACCAATGGCATTGTGATAAATGTTTCCAAGAATTATAAAAAAGCTTTGGCAAAATCAAGTGTTGTTTTGAATTTGGATTTTCATTGTCGTGATTTAGCCAAATGTGTTTTGGCTAAACAGGTTGATATAATTCAGATGAAAGATTCGGTATTGCTTGAAAAAAAGGACTTTTTGGGTAAGAATATTGTTGCTTTTGGCATTGATATGCCAGAAAAATATAAAGACTATGCAGAAAAACTGGATGGATTTAATGGTTGTATTTTATATGAAAGTTTTATTTATAAAAGAACAAGTTATCGAAATATCAAAAAAGAATTGTTGGAAGATGATGCGAGAATATTGTATCTGCAAGATTCAAATCATAAAATCATGAAAAAACCAAATTTAATTTTGCCAAAAGCCCTTGACAAAATCATGATTTAACCTTATTATTATACGTAGACAAGGAGGAAGATGTCATGGGAGAAAAAGAATATTTATTAACACAAGAAGGATATGATAATTTAGAAAAAGAATTAGAAAAATTGAAGACAGAAACAAGATATGAAATTGCAGAAAGAATCAAAGTTGCTTTAGGATTTGGTGATTTATCCGAAAATTCTGAATACGACGAAGCTAAAAATGCACAAGCTGCGAATGAGATGAAAATTGCTGAATTAGAAAATAAATTAAAATATGCCAAAATTATCGATGAATCAGAAATCGATACGAAAACGGTTCAAGTAGGAAATGTTGTAAAAGTGCTGGATATGGAATTTAATGAAGAAGTGGAATATACTATTGTTGGTTCAACAGAAGTTGATTTATCACAAAATAAAATTTCAAATGAATCGCCAATTGGAGAAGCATTGCTTGGTAAAAAAGTAAAGGATGTTGTAGATGTGCAAGCTCCAGCAGGTATTTTAAAATTCAAAATTTTGGCAATTCGAAAATAAAAGATTTATTTTAAAATTTCTTGCTAAAAAATATTTTATATCATATAATAAACAAAACACAAAAGAAACTTTAAGGAGGAAAAATGGACGAAAAATTTACAGTCATTTTTTATGATGATAAAGAACGAAAAAAAATTTGGGATAAGCAAGAAGTGAAAAAAGGTGCAAGTGTAAAATATCAAGGAAAATTGCCAGAAAAACCAGCAGAAAATGGTGTTGAATATAGTTTTGTTGGTTGGGATACAACAGGAAATATGGCAGAAGTTACGGAAAATATAGAATTATTTGCAAGATATGAAGCAAGCCCAAAAATGTCTTCAAAAGAAGAAACATTATTGGAATTGATAGAAATGAATACCGAAATGGGTAATTTAAATGAAGTAATGCAAGCAGGTCAAAAAGTACTTACGATGGAAAAAGCAACTAGGAATTTGACAACCGAGCAAAAAATCGATTTAGTTCAACGTGTAAAACAAAATGGGTTTGTTGAATTAGATAAACAAACGGAAAATGAAAGACATTAATTTTTTTGGAAAAATTTTTAATGATATTTTTTTGTTTTTTGAGCAATACTATTTTTGAGATAAATTTTTAAGAATAATAGTTTATTTTTAGAAATAGTTTTCTCAAAAATGGAGGTATTAGAAAATGTCTAGTAATAGCAAATTAATATCTGAAAAATTAAAATACGAAATCGCAAAAGAATTAGGTGTTTATGACCAAGTAAAAAAAGATGGTGGATGGGGAAATGTACCATCTAAAACATGTGGTAACATTGTCACAAAGGCAATCGAAATTGCAAATCGTAGTGTTGAATAAGAAAATAGAAAGACGGAATTTAGTTCCGTCTTTTTTCTATATTTTGAATAGATTAGAGAAAATTTGGAAAAAATTACTAATAGAGATTGAATAAAGAGGGTGCAAAAATGATTTATAAATTTACAGTTAGTAGTGAAAAAGTATTGCAAATTGCTAAAGAAATTGCTTCTACTTTGGGACATAATTATATTGGAACAGAACATATTTTATATGGATTAGCAAAAGAAGAAAATGGGGTTGCCAATAAAGTTTTGAAAAAGCAAAATATAACACCAGATATTATTTTAGAAAAAATTGAAGATTTAATTGGAAGCAATGTAAGTAGCGAGGTTAGTGTTTTGGGCTTTACACCAAGAACCAAACGCGTCATTGAAAATTCCTACGCAGAAGCTAAAAAAGTTGGCTCGAATTATATTGGAACGGAACATTTTATGGTTGGAATTATGAAAGAAGCAGATAGTATCGCTATGCGTATTGTTACGAGTTTAAATGTAAAACCAGATACGATTTACAACGACATTAACAAAGTAGTCAATGAATTTGATGATTCGATGAATGATATTTCGCCGTTAAATTCTGGAAAAGATTTAGGAAGTTATAGTTTAACGCAAACGCTGAATCAATTTAGTAGTGATTTAACCAAAGAAGCCAAAGAAGGCAATCTAGATCCAGTAATTGGCAGAATTCATGAAACCGAACGCGTGATTGAAATCTTATCTAGACGAACCAAAAATAATCCTTGTTTGATTGGAGAACCTGGCGTTGGAAAAACAGCAGTTATTGAGGGATTAGCTCAGAAGATTGTAACAGGAAATATTCCTGAGATTTTAAAAAATAAAAGAGTGGTATCACTAGATATTACTTCTATGGTGGCAGGCGCTAAGTATCGTGGAGATTTTGAAGAGCGTATCAAAAAGGCTTTAAATGAGGTTAAAAAAGCTGGAGATATTATTTTATTTATTGATGAAATTCATGCCATCGTGGGAGCGGGAGCCGCAGAAGGGGCAATTGATGCTGCTAATATTTTAAAACCGCTTTTAGCAAGAGGCGAAATTCAAGTCGTTGGAACAACTACTATTAAAGAATATCGAAAATATATTGAAAAAGATGCTGCACTTGAAAGAAGATTTCAACCAGTCGATATTTCGGAACCCAGCTTGGAAGAATGTAAAAAAATTTTAAATGGTTTAAGAGATAAATATGAAGCACATCACAATGTAAAAATTACAGATGAAGCGATTATTTCTGCTATTGAATTGTCTAATCGTTATATTGCAGACCGATTTTTGCCAGATAAAGCAATTGATTTGATTGATGAAGCATCTAGCAAAGCAAGATTGAAAGCTTTTATCGAACCAGAACATGTCAAAAATTTAGAAAAACAAGTTGAGAAAATGGAAGCAGAAAAAGAATCGGCTATTAATATGCAAGATTTTGAGAAAGCAGCGAAATTAAGGGATGAAACAATTCGCCTAAAAACCAATTTAGAAGACGAAAAAGAAAAATGGAGAAATGAAAGTGTTCAAAAAATAATTACCATTGGCACCAATGAAATTGCAGATGTTGTCAGTCGTTGGACAGGAATTCCTGTTCACAAAATCAATCAAGATGAAAATACAAAATTGAAAAATTTAGAAACGATTTTGCATCAAAGAGTGGTTGGGCAAAATGAGGCAATTGAATCTGTTTCAAAGGCGATTCGTAGAAGTAGAGTTGGCTTAAAAGACCCAAATCGCCCGATTGGTTCATTCCTATTTTTAGGTCCTACAGGGGTTGGAAAAACGGAATTGACGAAAGCATTGGCAGAAAACTTATTTGAAAATGAAAATGCGATGATTCGTTTGGATATGTCGGAATATATGGAATCACATAGTGTTTCTAAAGTGATTGGTTCACCACCAGGTTATGTGGGATATGACGAGGCAGGCGGACTGACAGAGAAAGTTCGAAGAAATCCGTATTCAGTAGTATTATTTGATGAAATTGAAAAAGCGCATCCAGATATTATGAATCTGTTGCTTCAAATCTTAGAAGATGGGCGTTTGACAGATAGTCAAGGTAGAACGGTTGATTTTAAAAATACAGTTATTATTATGACTTCTAATGTGGGAGCAAGATTGATTACGGAAAAGAAAACCATTGGTTTTGAAAATCAAAAAGAAGCGTTGGAAAAAGACAATGAAAATATCCGAAAAGAAGTTTTAAATGAAACCAAAAGAGAATTTAAGCCAGAATTTTTAAATCGTATTGATGAAATTATTGTTTTTCATAAGTTGGGTTTGCAGGATTTGAAAGAAATTACGAATATTATGCTTGAGCGAGTAATTCAGCGAATGAGAAAACAGGATATTGAATTGGAAATTACAGAACAGGCAAAAGCAATTATCATTCAAAATGGGACGGATTATAAATATGGTGCAAGACCTCTTCGTAGAACGATTCAAAATTTGATAGAGGATACAGTAGCAGAAAAAATCTTGGAAGGGGAAGGAAGGAAAAAAATTGTTTTAGATGAAGAAGGCGGAAAAATTATTGTACAATGAAAATCGGCTGGGCACAGATGCCCAGCCTGAAAACTTAACTCGAATGTGCCCTTTGAACACAGTCATCACTCACAATGATTCCCACATGTCTGAGTTCTTCAACAACTCTGTCAAACTGTGAATCAATTACATATCCAGGACAACCGCCGTTTACAAATTTCGTAAAGCTGGATTTGTAGGATAAAATGAAGGTTTCCACTGCCTCAGTATAAAATTTCTTTGTTTCAGGACGACTTAAAACTCCAACCGTCTCCTTAACAGAAATAGTATCTGCCAGAAATTCCAAAATCAATTCTTTGGGAAGTTGGACTTTGGAATTTTTGAGAATCAGCTGAGGATTGGCATGAAATAATGCCGTGAGCTGTTCAGGTGTTAAATCTTCCTGAAAATACAAGTGCGGATTATTCCGCAGTTCCGTAGGTGACATGTTTTCAATTTCTTGTTTCATTGTATTCCTCCTTAATTTTAAATGATGAAACAATTGATACTATAGCGACAATAGTATTATAATTCAATTTACATAAAAAGTCAATAAAAATTGGATTCTTTTTTGAGAGTAAGAATAAAATTATTTAAAATACTTGCAATGAATCTAAAATTAGGGTATAATAAAAATGTAATGGAAAATTGCGGGTATAATTTAGTGGTAGAATGTCATGCTTCCGACCTGATAGCGCGAGTTCGATTCTCGCTACCCGCTCCAATAAGTAAAATCGTCGTACTAGACGAAAGTATTGAAAAATCAAACATATTATAACAACTATTGCCATAATATGTTTGATTTTATGTTATAGAGCAGATTTTGTATTAAAAGGTGAAAATATGACAAAAAAGAAATTTATTAAATTATCTATAATAATATTTGTAGTATTTATATTAATGATAGTATTGATAGTATCAATACTATCAATTAAAAAGATTATATATGAAATGAATTATGCAAATAAAATAGATAGCATACTGGCAGATACAGTAGAAATTGAAAAAAAGTGGATAATAGATAAAAAAAGTATACCATATAACTTGTCTAATGCAGAGATTGTAGAAATAGAGCAAACATATTTATGTTTTTCACCAGAGATAAGAGTTAGAAAAATAAATGGTGGTGAAGAATATACTTTTGCAGTAAAGACGAATATAACTTCAGATGGAATGACAAGGGATGAATTTGAAGATAATATTACAGAAGAAGAATATAATCATTTAATAAAAAAGCGAGAAGGAAATACCATTAGGAAGACGAGATATCAGTTCCTAGATGGAGAGGATTTATTAGCAATTGACCTATTTTCTGGAGAACTAGAAGGATTGGCTTATTTAGAAATAGAATTTGAGAATCAGGAAGAAGCCAACAAATTCGAAACACCAAGTTGGGCAATAAAAGATGTTATAAGTGATTTGAATTATAAAAATGGGCATCTTGCTAGATTTGGTATTCCAGAAAGTTATTTTGAATATATAAAATAATAGATGATGGTGTCTTTTAAATATATAGAGGGGAAACAAAGTTATGTAAAACATAATAAAATATGTTTTAGAACTTTCTCAAAATCCCTTGCTCAAGGAAAAGCTATGGATTATAATAAAAATCAGAAACAAAGGAGAAAAAGTAGAGGAATTACACTTATTGTATTTGTAGTAACAATTATCGTTTTGATAATACTAGCTGGTGTTACTATAAATTTGATTGCTGGAGAAAAGGAAATTTTGAATAGAGCTATTCAATCTAGTTTACAAAATGAATTATCGAATTTGGAGGAAAAAGCCAATTTAATTTATGCCGATTTACTAATAAACAAGCATTTTGATAAAAATAACCAACAAACTATCAATTTGGTAGAAATTATCAAAGAATTACAAAAAGAAAATTATACATTTTTAAGCGTAGCCAATACAGAAGATGCCAAAACCTGTTACTGGGTCAATGCAACCAATAGCGATGGAAGTTATTTCGTTTGGATTCCACGATATGCCTATAGAATTACGTATTATGAGAATCAAGAAACTACACAGCCAACAGGTTATTATGATGGAAATGGTATCTGGAGAGCTAGTGATGCGAGAGTAAAATATACTTTAGATGCAGGAATTGAGACAGTAGAACACAATGGAAAAAGTTATATTGTGCATCCAGCATTTATGAAGGATGATGACAAGGAAGGACTAGAAAATTTTGCAAGAGGTGGCTGGGATAGTGATTTAGCTGGACTTTGGGTGGCAAAGTATGAGATGAGTCAGGAAAGAAATGGAACTGCTTACGCAACAAATTCTGTAACAGTGGGAAATATTACAACTACTGATTCAATAAAAGCTGTTAGTAAACCAAATGTTTCATGTTGGCGATATATTAATATAGGAAATATGTATACTAATGCATTCAATTACGATCGAAGCAAAGAAAGTCATCTGATGAAAAATAGTGAATGGGGAGTGGTAGCCTATTTGACACATAGTCAATATGGTAGAAATGCACATGAAATTGCTACCAATACAAGTAGTAGCTATATAACTGGAACAGGTGGTGTTGAAGCAAGTACAACAGGAAACCTTTATGGAATTTATGATATGTCAGGAGGAGCATGGGAATATTTGGCATGTTGGGATACATTAAGTACAAGTAGTTTCCTCAAAAATGGCTTATCCTTTGCAAAAACAAATGGTGTAAGTACGAAATATGCAACAGCCTATAAAAATGTTACGAGCGAAAATTTGTATAAAAGATTAAAGATAGGCGATGCAATAAAAGAAGTAAAAGTAGATGGCACTTATGCATGGTTTGGCGATACATGTTTTGCTTTTTATTTAGAGAACCCATTTCTATTACGAGGAGGTTCTTCTAATGATGGCACAAGTTTGGGAATTTATTATTCAGATAGCTTTACAGGGGCAGAAATAGACAAAAATAATTCCTTCCGTGTTGTTATTGCACCGAGATAATTGAAAAAGTCAGTTTTGAACATTTAAAAATGTGCTTATTCTGTATAGAATAGGCACTAAATTTTTTTTACAAAAAATCCCCCAAAAACATTGAAAAAATTTTCAATGTATGATACAAAATAATTATCACTATAAAAAAAGCAAAAGAAAAATAAAGAAAGGAGCGTATGAGTAAAATCGTACAATAAAAAATATGAATCATTCAGATGAAATAAATGAAGATGAAGTGTTTGAAAAAAAAGAATCAAAATTAAAAATAGGAGAATTTTTTAAAAATAAAATAATCATTACAATTTTAGTTATCATTCTAATACTTGCTATTTTAGTAACTTTGCAAATAAAAACAAGTATGATTTCCAATCTATTTTCTAGAAATCAAGTGGGAAATTCAATAGGAAATATCATCAATTGTGGCTATTCCGTTGAAAAAGATGATACCATATATTATGTTTCTCCTGACGAAAATATGTATGCTACACAAATTAGCCGTGTCAAAAAAGGTTCCAATGAATCTCAAATTATTTATCAAGGAGCTTACGATATTCGTGCTTTAAATATTGTTGGAAATAAATTATATTTTATTAGCATTTCAGCAGAACATGGGGAAGATGAAGATGGAATCGATAATAAAATCTACAAAATGGACCTAGATGGCTCCAACTTAACGGTTATCAATGATAACGAATTTGCGTATGATTATTATGATATGCATATTATCAAAAACAACATTTACTATGTAGGCACAGATTTCAATGTATATAAAATGAATCTAAATGGCGAAAACAGACAATTAGTTGCAGAGACAGGAACTGGCTATTTGGCCATCAATCATAAATATATTATTTACAACAAAGATAACGAAGATGGAAGTGACTATATTACTTATATTCGACCATTAAACGGAACTGAAGAAAGAGCCATTACCTCTTCTAGAATTACATCACCGATTCTATATAAAGAATATATCTATTATATTAACAGCGACAAACATCTTGCTAAAATGGCCATAACTGGTGGTGATGAAAAAGAGCTTACCGATTATACAGTCTATAATATGAATATTGCAAACGATTCTATTTATTATCTAAATTACAAAAATGAAGAAAGCGAAAATTATTCTGTTTCTATTTTCAAACTTGGTTTAGATGGCGGAGAACCAGAAGAAATTAAAGAATTATCAAATTATTCCTCATTTTTAAACATTATTGATTGTTATGTCTATTATATGGATATGAATGAAGAAAAAGCTTTCATTAACTTAATTAATTTAAATGATTCCAAAGAAATTCAGTTACACGAATGGAACTACAAAGAAGGCTAAGAATCCTGAAAATTGCCATGACCAAAAAGTTATGGCAATTTTTGCAAAATTATAGAAAAAAAATATTGACTTTTTATGTTAATTTATAGTATAATGATAAAATATAGTATAAACGTGCAAGTTCTATTTATTTTCACAAATTAAAAATAGAACTTTTATTAAAAATTAGAAGGGGGAAAGAAAAATGGCAAAAGTATTACCAGATGTATCAAGAACATTTAACGAATATTTATTATTACCAAATTTAACAGACGAAAGATGCATTCCAAGCAATGTATCTTTAAAAACACCACTTGTAAAATTTAAAAAAGGAGAAAAATCAAAATATGAAGCGAATGTCCCATTCGTGTCTGCGATTATGCAATCTGTTTCTGGCGAAGAAATGGCAATTGCTTTGGCGCGCGAAGGTGGATGTTCGTTTATTTTTGGAGCACAATCCATTGAATCTCAAGCCCAAATGGTAAGAAACGTCAAAAAACACAAAGCTGGATTTATCAACAGCGATTCCAATGTAAAAAGCGGGACCACCATTCGTGACGTGATTGACCTTGTTCAGCAAACTGGTCATTCTACCGTTATGGTAACAGAAGACGGAACACCAAACGGAAAATTTTTAGGACTTGTAACTGACAAAGATTATCGAATTTCAAGAGTTAACTTAGATGAACCTGTTGACCAATATATGGTAAAAAAAGATGAATTAGTATGGGCCAAAAAGGGAATTAGCTTATCCGAAGCCAATGATATGATTTGGGATCACAAAATAAGCTGTTTACCAGTTTTAGATGAAAACGACAATCTAGCACATCTTGTATTCCGCAAAGATTACGAAGATAGAAAAAACAATCCAGATTCTTTCTTAGATGAAAACAAACGTTATATCGTCGGTGCAGGAATCAACACAAGAGATTACGAACAAAGAATCCCAGCTTTAGTCGAAGCAGGTGTTGACATGATATGCATGGATTCTTCAGACGGCTATTCTGTATGGCAAAAAAATACCATTGATTGGGTACGTCAAAACTATGGAGATAGTGTCAAAATTGGAGCAGGAAATGTTGTTGATAAAGAAGGATTTTATTATTTAGCAGATGCAGGTGCCGATTTTATCAAAGTTGGTGTTGGCGGTGGTTCGATTTGTATCACACGTGAAACCAAAGGAATTGGGCGTGGACAAGCAAGTTCGATTATGGATGTTGTTGAAGCAAGAGACGAATATTTTGAAAGAACTGGTGTGTATATTCCGATTTGTTCAGATGGTGGAATTGTACATGATTATCATATTACGTTGTCTTTGGCAATGGGAGCGGACTTTGTTATGATGGGACGTTATTTTGCTAGGTTTGATGAAAGTCCATCTAGAAAAGTAAAACGTAACGGAAGTTTTGTCAAAGAATATTGGGGCGAAGGTTCTAACCGTGCCAGAAACTGGGAAAGATATTTAGAAGACCCAACCAAGAAAAAATTAGCTTTTGAAGAAGGTGTCGATTCCTACATACCTTATGCGGGACCATTAAAAGACAATTTAGCTGTAACTGTCAGCAAAATCAAATCCACTATGTGCAATTGTGGAGCCATTACAATTCCAGAGTTACACGAAAAAGCAAGATTGACCCTTGTTTCTAGTGTCAGCATCCGCGAAGGTGGAGCCCATGATGTTATTTTGAAAGATGTTGATAATGGGGATAATAATTAGAATAAATAAAAGGAGAAAACCATGAACCAAGAAAAAATTTTAATTTTAGATTTCGGCGGACAATACAATCAATTAATTGCAAGACGTGTCAGAGAATCCAATGTGTATTCAGAGATTGTACCATACCATATTTCGATTGAAAAAATCAAAGAAAAGGCGCCAAAAGGCATTATTTTTACTGGTGGACCAGCTAGTGTATATAGCGAAAATGCACCACATGTAGACGATAAAATATTTGAATTAGGCATTCCTATTTTAGGAATTTGCTATGGAATGCAACTTATGACTCACGTTTTTGGCGGAAAAGTAGAAAGAGCCGAAAAACGAGAATATGGAGTCATGACTGTTACAATAAACAATTCATCAAAATTATTTGAGCATTTTGGAGAAACTAACAACTTTTTAATGACCCATACTGACTTTGTAGCACAGTTACCAGAAGGATTTGAAAACATTGGTTCAACAGAAACTTGTCCCAATGCTGCAATGCAAAATGTAACCAAAAACTTATATGGAATTCAATTTCACCCAGAAGTTAATCATTCGGAAAATGGCATACAAGTTATTAAAAATTTTGTTTACAATATTTGTGGGTGTCAAGGCGATTGGAAAATGGATTCTTTTGCTCAAGAGACAATTCAAAACATTAAAGCAAAAGTTGGGGACGGAAAGGTGCTTTGTGCTTTATCTGGTGGCGTGGATTCTTCCGTTGCTGCTGCTTTAGTTAATAAAGCCATTGGAAAAAATTTAACTTGTATTTTTGTGGATCATGGTTTGCTTCGTAAAAAGGAAGCAGAAGAAGTCGAAGAAATTTTTACAAAAGATTTTGATGTAAACTTTATTAAAGTTGACGCTAAAGAACGTTTTTTGAGCAAATTGACTGGTGTGACAGAACCAGAAAAAAAGAGAAAAATCATTGGCGAAGAATTTATTCGTGTTTTTGAAGATGAAGCGAAAAAGATTGGAACAGTGGATTATTTAGTGCAAGGTACGATTTATCCAGATGTGATTGAAAGCGGAATTGGAAATAGTAGTACCATAAAAAGTCATCATAATGTTGGTGGACTTCCAGATTTTGTGGACTTTAAAGAAATTATTGAACCGCTTCGTGATTTGTTTAAAGATGAAGTACGTAAAGTTGGTTTGGAATTAGGGTTGCCAGAATTTTTAGTATATCGTCAACCTTTCCCTGGACCAGGATTGGCGATTCGTGTGATTGGTGATATTACAGAGGATAAATTAGCTATTTTAAAAGATGCGGATTTTATTTTCCGTGAAGAGATTGCAAAAGCTGGATTGGATAGAGGTATTAATCAATATTTTGCTGTGCTGACTAATTTGAAAAGTGTTGGTGTTATGGGCGATGAGAGGACGTATGATTATACTGTAGCACTTCGTGCGGTTTCGACAATTGATTTTATGACAGCTGAATGGAGTAAGATTCCGTTTGAGGTTTTGGAGAAGGTTTCGAATCGTATTGTGAATGAAGTGGAACATGTGAATCGTGTGGTGTATGATATTACAGGAAAACCGCCGGCTACGATTGAGTGGGAGTAGGGCGTTGCCACTGGGGCTTTAAGGGGCTCCTGCCCCTTAAAAATCCCCGCAAGGGCGCTGCCCCTTGACCCCGCTCTTCGGTCAGAGGGACAGGGGTTGCCAGATTGGGTGATTTGCTACTGGTTTGTTGCCGCGCGTTAATCACGCGAGGAAGTTGGATGACTTTTTTTGGAGATAATGGTGGGTTATCTCCATTTTTGGTAATTGTGATAAGATTTTAGAGAGGAAGAGGTGTGTAGGATGGAATGGAATTTGAAGGATATTTTTGAGAGTGAAGAAGCGTTTAAGGATTGTAAGAATGCGTTGGATGATGTTTTGGTGGAAATTGAGAAGTATCAGGGGAAATTGGGTGAGAGTTCGGAGATGCTTTGTGCTTGTTATGGGATGTATGAAAAAGCGTTGGAGTTTTGTGGGAAAATTTATGCTTATGGGATGTTGAAGTATCATTTGGATATGGCGAATCAGGACTCAATTAGGCTGTTTAAAGAGGTAGAAAGTTTGGAGGCTAGGTTTAGTCAAGTGGTTTCTTTTATGGTGCCGGAAATTACAGAGATGGATGAAAAAGTTTTGAGAAAGTTTATGGCTGAAAATTCAAATTTAAGTCGATATAAAAGAATGATAGAAAAGATTTTGGAGAAAAAGAAACATGTTTTAGGTAAGGCGGAAGAAGGTTTTTTAAGCCAATTTAGTGAAGTGTTTGCTAATTCGGAGAATACGTTTGATATTTTAACTAATACAGAATTTAAGTTTGGAGAAATTCTAGATGAAAATGGAAATAAAATTGAGATGACAGATGGAACGTATACAAAGTTTTTGCATAGTAAAAAAGAAGAAATAAGGCGTCAGGCATTTGATTTGATGTATGACCAGTATAGTCAATTTAAGAATACGATAACAGAATTGTATTTGGCAAGAGTGAAGCAATATACGATTATGAGCAAACTTAGAAAAATATCAGTCTTCTTTGGAAAATGCAGTTTTACATGACGATGCTAGTATTTTGGTTTATGAAAAATTAATTGAAAGTGTTCATAAAAATTTGGCAATAAATCATGCTTTTATGAAGTTGAAAAAGAAAATGTTACAAACAGAGAAAATGCATCTTTATGATATTTATCAAAATCCAATCGAAGAAAAAGAAGAAAAAGTTTCTTTTGAATTTGCGAAAAAAGAAGTATTGACAGCCTTAAAAATTTTAGGTGAGGAATATACCAATAAATTAGAAGAGGCATTCGAAAATCATTGGCTAGATGTTTATGAAAAGCCAAATAAACGTGGCGGTGCTTATAGTATGGGAATTTATGGAAATCATCCGTTTGTGCTCTTGAATTTTGTAGAAACGAAACGCGATATTTCTACAATTGCTCATGAATTAGGACATAGTATGCATTCGTATTATTCGAATCAATCACAAAATATTCTAGACAGTAATTACACGATTATGGTAGCTGAAGTAGCTTCTACGGTAAATGAAATTTTATTGGCAAGTTATCAAATTGAGGAAGAAAAGGATAAACGTAAAAAGGCAGAATTGATTTATGAACTTTTGGAAATGATTCGTTCTACTTTATTTCGTCAAGCGATGTTTGCAGAATTTGAAAAGATGGTTCATGAAAAAGTTGAGAAAAATGAAATGCTATCAAGTCAAGATTTGTGCGAAATTTATTATGATTTGAACCAAATGTATTTTGGTTCCGAAGTTGTGATTGATGACAAAATCAAATATGAATGGATGCGAATACCGCATTTTTATAGTTGTTTTTATGTATACAAATATGCCACAGGTATTTCATCAGCTATAGCAATTGCTAGCAAAATTTTAAATCACGAACCGGGTTTTACTGAAAAATATATTGAAATGTTGAAACAAGGCTGTTCGAAAAAATCCATTGACCTTTTGAAAATGGTGGATGTTGATTTGGAAAGTAGCAAACCTTATGAAGAGGCGATTCAATTTTATCAAGATAAAATAAGGGAATTGGAAAGTTTGATTTTAGAATAGTTTGTAGAAAATTGTTGCAAAATCATTACTTTTGTAGTATAATATAAAAAGTATTATTATTGGAGAAGAATATGTCAAATATTGTAATTGGAATTGAAGGTTTGGTGGGAAGTGGTAAAACGAGTATTTGTCGAGAATTGTTGAACAAGATTCCTAATTCCGTGTTGGTAAATGCTGGAAATTTATATCGTGCAATTGTCTATAAAATGCTAAAAAATGGGAATACTATAGCTAGCTTAAAAAAAACTGGTAAAAAACTAGAAATTCGAGAAATGATAGAGAAGTTACAACTTGAAATAAAACTTGAGAATCGTGAAACGGTAGTTTATGCTAATGGCGAGAAAATTCCAGAAGAAGTTTTGCAATCAAAAGAAACTTCTTTGGCGGTTTCAGAAGTGAGTCGTACGGCAGAAAATCAGGCAGCTTTTTTGTTTGTGCATGATTTAATCGAAGATTTAAAAAAAGAGTATCATGTTATTTTTTCAGGAAGAGCAATTATGAAAATTTATCCTGCTTGTAATTATCATTTTTTTGTGATTGCAGATTTAGCGGAAAGAGTTCGTAGAAAATGTATGCAATATCACAATCAAGAAAAAGAAGAAGTTGTTCGAAATAATATTATGCAAAGAGATGCATTGCAGGAAAAAAGTGGATTCTATGAATACAGTCCGATTACTATGGAAATCGATGTAACCGATTGTAAAAGTGTGGAAGAATCCACGCATCGAGTTCTACAAAAGATTAAGATATTGGAAATTGTATAAAGAAAAGGAGACGAAGTAGAATGGAATATAGCAATGAAAAATTAATAGAATTTAATCAATATTTGTCAGGCAGAAAAGTGGCTGTAATTGGATTGGGCGTTAGTAATTTGCCGTTAATTGATTATTTGTATGAATTAAAGGCACATGTAACGGTGTTTGATAAAACTGATGTAAAAGATTTGAATCGAACCGTCATTCGAAAAATCACTAATTATGGAATGGGCATGTCTTTTGGTGAAAATTATTTAGAAGAATTAGTAGGATTTGATATTATTTTCCGTTCACCAAGCTGTTTACCGACTACACCAGAGTTAATTGCAGAAGCTCAAAGAGGTGCTATTATTACAACAGAAATTGAAATGGTAATTGAATTATGTCCTGGAAAAGTCATCGGAATTACTGGAAGTGACGGAAAAACAACCACCACAACTTTAATTTCTGAAATTTTAAAAGCCAAAGAATATAACGTTTTTTTGGGCGGAAATATTGGAACACCACTTTTTACAAAGATTTCAGAAATGACGCCAGAAGATATTGTGGTACTTGAAATGAGCAGTTTTCAATTAATGGATATGAAAATCAGTCCACACATTGCGGTAATCACCAATATTACACCAAATCATTTGGATAAACATAGTGATATGGAAGAATATATCGAAGCCAAAAAAAATATTTTTAAATACCAAGATGAAACGGGTCTTTTGATACTAAATTATGATAATGAAATCACCAAAAGCTTCGAATCAGAGGCACCAGGAAGAGTGATGTTTTTTAGTAGTAAAAATAAAATTCCAAATGGCTATATTATTGATGATAACAAAATAAAATATTGTGAAAATGGATTAAGAAGTCATATTTTAGACACGAAAGAAATGAAAATTCGTGGTACACACAATTTCGAAAATGCAGCAGCAGCGATGATTGCTACCAAAGATTTTGTAGATACCAACACAGCTTGTGAAACGATTTTGAACTTTAAAGGAGTAGAACATCGTTTAGAGTTGGTGTTAGAAACAAAGGAGCGAATCAAATGGTATAATGATTCGGTTAGTTCTAGTCCAACGCGAACCATAGCTGGTTTAAATGCTTTTTCTTTGCGCAATATTATTTTAATTGCAGGTGGATACGACAAAAATCTAGATTACACACCACTTGCTAAACCAATCATTGAAAATTGCAAAGAATTGATTTTATTGGGCGCTACAAGTCAAAAAATAGAAAAAGCTGTAAAAGAAGAACTAAAAAATCAGAACAAGAAAATGAAAATTCACAAATGTATGGATTTAAGAGAAACAGTCGAAAAGGCAAAAGAAATTGCGGTGCAAGGAGATATTGTGTTATTTTCACCAGCAAGTGCTAGTTTTGATATGTTTAAAAATTTTGCAGAACGTGGAAAATTGTTTAAGAAATATGTAAAAGAAATTGCTAAATAAAAAAGAAAGAAGCACATATGGTCAGAATATGTGCTTTCTATTTTTTATTTCGATTTTTTCTTGAATTGCTTCTTTTTTAATTCTTTTCGCAAGCATCCTACGGTTTTTCTCTTTTGGAGCTTCCTTATATAACTTCATACAAAGATAAAAACCGAAGTGAGCAAACAGGTGCTCCAAATCTGTTATACTTACATGGTGAAAAAGTAACTTTTTCCCTTGATAAATATTGAAAACAGTTTCTTTTTCTTGATTGTTTCTGACTACCTCATCTTTTGTAAAATGAATTCCTAAAAAATCTTTGATTTCCTCTTCAGAAATCTTCTTTGCTAATTCCTGAATCCAAGAAATCCGATCGCTATGTCTACCCATTTTTCCTTTCCTCCTACAAATCAACACTTGTGACTGACCACCACAAGTAACAAAGGTTTCTGTAGAAGAATTGTTCTTCTACTATGTGCAGTATTATTACAACGCTAATATATTATATAGCAATTTTAAGAAAATGTCAATTCTAAGCTGACATATTTTTTTATTGCTATTGACAATTATGAATTCATGTATTATAATCAAACTATAAACGATGAAAAGGAAAAGTAGGATAAAGGTTATTAACAGAGAGGATTAGTCATCGGCTGAAAGCTAATCTTAAAAAACGTATCTCGAAAAACTACCTTGGAGTTTCTATTCGAAAGAGTAGCGTGTGAGCCACGATAAAGGCTTGAAATTGAGTTAAAATTAGGATGGAACCGTGTATTTTAGCACTCCTATAGACAATTTGTCTATAAGAGTGTTTTGTTTTTTTATAGACAGATACAAAATAAAAAAGGAGGAAAGAATTATGTTTAAAATCAAATTAGGTGGCGGAAAGACAACTGATGTGGAGCAAAGTATGTATTGGCATACCACTTCTCATATTTTAGCACAAGCTGTAAAACGCTTATTTCCAAAAGCAAAGTTAGCCATTGGTCCAGCGATTGAAAATGGATTTTATTATGATTTCGATGTCGAAAAACCGTTTTCAGAAGAGGATTTGGCAAAATTAGAAGAGGAAATGAAAAAAATTATCAAAGAAAATTGTGATCTTGAAAGATTTGAACTTCCAAGAGAAGAAGCAATCAAGCTAATGAAAGAGAGAAAAGAACCTTACAAAGTAGAATTAATTGAAGATTTATCAGATGGAGAAGTGATTTCTTTTTATAAACAGGGCGATTTCACAGACCTTTGTAGAGGTCCACATTTGCCATCGACTGGATGCGTGAAAGCAATAAAATTATTATCGTCTTCTGGAGCATATTGGAGAGGTGATGAGCATAATAAAATGCTACAAAGAATTTATGGAATCTCGTTTCCAAAGGCAAGTGAGTTGGAAGAATATTTGAATATGATAGAAGAAGCTAAGAAACGAGATCATAGAAAATTAGGAAAAGAATTGGATTTATTTTTCTTTGATGAAACAGCACCAGGAATGGCTTATTGGATGCCAAAAGGCTTTAAAATGATGAATATATTAATTGATTTTTGGAGAAAAGAACATGAAAAACGAGGATATTTAGAATTTTCTGGACCACAATTAAACAATAGCGATTTATGGAAAACTTCAGGTCATTGGGAGCACTATAAAGAAGATATGTTTGTTTTAACTGATTCAGATGGAAAAGAGCAAGCATTAAAACCAATGAATTGTCCCAATGCAATCAAAATATTTGCTTCAAAATTAAGGAGTTATAAGGATTTACCTTTGCGTTTTAATGATATTGATGTTATTCATAGAAATGAAAAATCAGGACAATTAAATGGTTTGTTCAGAGTGAGAATGTTCCGACAAGATGATGCTCATAATTTCATTACAGAAGAGCAAATTGGTAATGAAATAAAAGATATTATTGAAATTGCAAAACAGTTATATGGCGTTTTTGGATTAGATTTCAAAATTACTTTGTCAACAAGACCAGATGATTTTATGGGGGAATTAGAAGTTTGGAATCAAGCAGAAAGTGATTTAAGAACTGTTTTGGATGAAATATGTGGAGTTGGAGAATATGATGTTAATGAAGGAGATGGCGCTTTTTATGGACCAAAGATTGATATTCAAATGAAAGACTGTTTAGGAAGAAAATGGCAAATGGGAACTATTCAATTAGATTTTCAATTACCACAAAGATTCAATCTTCATTATATTGATTCAAATGGAGATAAAAAAGTCCCTGTACTTGTTCACAGAGCAATATTTGGTTCATTTGACCGTTTCATTGGAATTATTACTGAACATTTTGCAGGAGCTTTTCCAACTTGGCTTGCGCCAGTTCAAGTAAAAGTGATGCCAATTTCAGATAACCAATTAAATTACGCTAAAGAAGTTGTAGGAAAATTGAAAGCAGAAGGAATTCGAGTAGAATTAGATGACAGGCAAGAAAAAATTGGTTACAAAATTCGTGAAGCACAACTCCAAAAAATTCCGTATATGTTAATTCTAGGGGAAAAAGAAGTAGAAGCTGAAAGTCTAGGCGTTCGTTCTAGAAAAGAAGGCGATATGGGCGCAATGAAAATGACAGAATTTATCGAAAAAATAAAAGATGAAATTGAAAATTATATAAGATAATAGTTTTAAATTTTAAGCATACTCCTTAAAATAGAACATACCATTAAAGTATGGAATCATTTTAAGGAGTTTTTTATGTGTGTTATTAATTTAGGAAAGTATAAAAAAGTATTGAAAGGAATAACAATTGTTTTAATATTTAGTTGTTTTTCTATTTTTGCCATTTCAAAAACGTTTGCTATGCAACATTATTATAATGTTGATTTTTCAACCGGATTTGTTACGGCAACCACTTTGAATGTCAGAAGTGGACCGGGGACGGAATATCCAGTTATTGCAACGGTTAGGAAGAATGAATATATTCGTGTTTTTGCAGGAATTGGAAATTGGTATATTGTGCAAGTAGAAGGGGATTATATTGGAGCAGTTAGCCAAAAATATATCAAACCAATTTATCCCAATTCCAACAACACAACAAACTCAAAACCAAAGCCAGAAGAAACAACAGCAAATCTTACAGCAGATGAACAAGAGGTTTTTAATCTCATCAATCAGCAGAGGGCAAACAATGGATTATCGGCTTTAAAAATTGACAACGAAGTACAAAAAGTGGCGAAAATAAAAGCGCAAGATATGGTAACTGGCAATTATTTTTCACACAATTCACCAACATATGGCTCACCATTTGATATGCTGAAAAGTTTTAAAGTGTCTTACCAAACAGCAGCTGAAAATATTGCAGGGAATTCAAGTAACAGTGCTGCTGTTACGGCTTGGATGAATTCGGCTGGGCATAAAGCAAATATTTTAAATGGTGCTTACAATTATACTGGAATTGGTGTGGTGAATAGTCCAACCTATGGAAAAGTTTATGTGCAGATGTTTGTTGGGAAATAAAAAATTTAATTTTTTTAGAAAATGTCTTGACAAAACTTTAAAAATAAATTATAATAAATTTGTAACTGTCAACAAGACAAATGGAGGACTGAAATATGGTATATTATCAGATTCGGGCACCGGATTAGGCTAAGTTTCTTGTCAAAAAAACTAAATATAGCAAGCCTGATTCCATTGTGGTGAAAGAGGTAGGTTATCCTACCTCTTTCACTTATTAATTGTAAGGAACTTATATGATATTATTACACAAAAGAGATAAGGGATTCATTAAAAGCGTGAGAGGGGGAGAAACGCTCTTTACGACGCTAACCTTTTTCACCACAATGAAATTCCTTAGAAGGAAGGTAGGACACATTTTTTTAAGTGTCCTTTCTTTTTTTATATTTCTTCCAATTTCACTTGACATTCTCCGAATAACAACATACAATAAAAGCAATAATAATGATAAAGGAGGATAAAAATATGCCACTTGTAACAACAAAAGAAATGTTTGAAAAATCAATAAAGGAGCACTTTGCAATTGGTGCATTTAATATTAATAATATGGAGTTCATTCAAGCCATTACAGAGGCTGCTGATGAAGCAAAATCGCCTGTTATTTTGCAAGTTTCTTCAGGTGCCATTAAATATGCTAAAATGAATTATTTGATTAAAATGGTGGAAGCTGCTGTGAAAGAAACCAATATTCCTATTGCACTTCATTTAGACCATGGACCAGATTTCGAAACTTGTAAAATGTGTATTGATAGCGGTTTTACATCGGTTATGATTGACGGTTCAAAATATGATTTTGAGGAGAATGTTGCTATCACGAAAAAAGTTGTAGAATATGCACATAGTAAAGGGGTTGTTGTAGAAGCAGAACTTGGAAAATTAGCAGGAGTTGAAGACGATGTTAATGTTTCAGAAGATGATGCGCGTTATACAGACCCTGACCAAGCCAAAGAATTTGTCGAAAGAACAGGTTGCGATTCTTTAGCCATTGCTATTGGAACTAGTCATGGTGCTTATAAATTTAAGGGAGATGCCAAATTAAGATTTGACATTTTGGCAAAAATCAAAGAACAATTGCCTGATACACCAATTGTTTTACATGGCGCTTCTTCTGTTGTACCAGAGTTAGTAGAAATGTGCAATCAAAATGGTGGAGATATTCCAGGTGCTAAAGGTTGCCCAGATGAAATGTTAAAACAAGCAGGGGAAACAGGCGTTTCAAAAATCAATGTCGATACTGATTTGAGATTAGCAATGACAGCTCAAGTAAGACGTGTATTTAAAGAGGAACCATCTGTTTTTGACCCACGTAAATATTTAGGAGCGGCACGTGACGAAATCAAAAAAACGGTTGCCCATAAAATCACAGATGTGTTCTGTTCCGCTAATAAAGCGTAAATGTAGAATAATGTCGAGAAAAAGAAATGGAAATTTATTGACATAATGACAAAATGATGCTATAATCATTTTAGCGAAAGCAAAAAGGTGCATAAATCATCAAAAAAAGCCAGAAGAGGTGGTCTTCTGGCTTTTTGTTGTCTGCTATTTCATTAAAGCAAGTATTGCAATAATAATCATAGCAACGACTCTTATGAAAAGGTGCAATAAAATCACCACCTTCCTGCCTTAGAATAATTTATGTATGACAAAAAAGGCAAAATAATTATACTACATACGTAAAAGAAAAGTCAATACTCTATTTTAGAAAAATTGCAATTATTTTACAATCATAGTTTTATAGTGTGTATAAATCACTAATCCAGGCTTTGCGCCAGGTGATTTTTTGACATATTTGGCTAAGCAAAAGTCGACAGGAACATTGGAACTAAATTTTCCTTTGCTATTTTCCTTAGCAAGTGTAGCACAAGCTAACAGGACATTTTCTGGAATGTCAAGATTTTCCGGATTACGAAGAAGGACATGACTGCCATGTATTTTTTGCGTATGAAACCAAATATCTTGCTTGTTGGCAAATTTTAAACTTAAATAATCATTTTGCACGTTATTTTTTCCAACATAGACGGTAAATCCATCGACCAAAACACTTTGCAAAGCGATTTCTTTCGAATTCTTTTTGGAAGGTCCCTTATTTTTTTGCTTTTTCAACACTTCTTTTTTCGTAATAATATTTTCCGATATTTCAGAATATACATCTGCAATATCTTCCACAGATTTGGCATTTTCTAAAGAAAAAACAATGCTTTCAATATAATCCAATTCTTTTTCAGTTTCTTTTTTTTGTTCTGTGACAATGTGAAGTGCGTTTTTTAGTTTGTTATATTTTTTAAAATATTTCTCAATATTTTTTTGGATATTAATTTTTTGGTCAAGCGGAATGGTAAGTGGTGAGTTGTTATCGTAATAATTTTGTAAAGTGATTTGTGATAAATTCTCATGCGAATTGATGTTATAAAGATTGGCAGTTAGAAGTTCACCATATATTTTATAGGTATCCATAGAATCACACTCTCGCAATTTTTCTTGGATATTTTGTAGCTTTTTATAGACTTTTTTTAGATTTCCTGAAACAATACGAAGTAAATTGTTTCGAGAAGAGATAAAAATGGATGTTTGTTCTTTTTCGAAATAGATTTGGTCTAAAGCTTCATTAATAGAAATTGTAGCATCCATTAAAGTAATCGCATAATCATTGTCATTTTCTTGTACAGTTATCTGATTTGTTCCAAAACAAGCGAAAAGGGAATGGAGCCAATGGTATAGTTTTTCCAAATCAGAAGGTGAATAATGAATCGGATGAATGGATAACTTGTCTAAAGTGTAGTTTACAAAGGTTTTGCTAAAACCAATCCAAGTGTTTGGTAAAATGATTGATAAATTTTGCCCGTTTACTAGTTTTTTAAATTCGGTTACATTTTCTAATGCCATAAAACTTTGTTTCGTAATTTTGGCATATTCAAATGGATGCGCTGGAAGACTATTTTCGAAATGTTTAAGAGAATCCAAAATGATGTTATTTTCATTTGTTAAAATAATATTGCTTTGTCTACTCATGATTTGGATGAAAAGTTTGCGAATCACCAAATCATTTAATTCATTGTAACAGGCAAATTTGATTTGTACAGTTCGCTCTAAATCGTAATTGGAAATGTCAATGATTTTTCCGCCGATTAAATATTTTCTAAGAAGCATACAAAAATTGGGTGCATTTTGGGGATTGGGTTTTGGATGATTTGTTAAATGAATTCGACAATAATCTGGATTAGCTGATAGGAGTAGGGTATAATTTGTTTTATGATAAATATTTAAAATAATTTCATGTTTTGTGGGTTGAAAAACCTTATTAATTTTTCCACCAATTAAACATTGCTGTAATTCTGAAATGACAGCTTTTGTGGTTATTCCATCGAATGCCATGCGCATCTCCTTTCAATTTTGTTTGTGTGTTTTAGTATTATACTATAATTTTACGTAAAATTCAATTGGTATATAAAAAAACATTGAACTTTATGGTTCAATGTTTTTTTGGTGCTGATGGTCGGACTCGAACCGACATGGTTTCCCGCAGCATTTTGAGTGCTGTGCGTCTGCCAATTTCGCCACATCAGCATGATTTAAAATTCAAACGTCTTCTTTATCTTAACACAAATTTTTTTACTTGTCTATATTTTTTTGATATTTTTTTGACTTTTCGGAATTGTATACCCATTAAAAATGAACCCATAAATATGCATTGCAGGCAGCAGACAAATATTTTACAATCATCAGTCCCAGGACGCTGACCGAGCCCGGGGAAATCCCCAGGAAGCGTTCCAT
>OFHM01000798.1_pt1 | contig 23943 bp, 17 predicted proteins | sample 1521311 | NCBI WGS metagenome assembly OFHM01 (sample SAMEA3504083, study PRJEB24116) | mouse gut metagenome | biome: mouse gut; feature: mouse-associated habitat; material: faeces | place: Denmark | collected 2011 | reverse complement strand
GCCGGAAGCTGTACTGGATGATATCGACCAGACCATCCAGCTGTTTCCTCATATCCGTGTACCCGGTGCGTATATAGATCTTTTCTACCCGGGAGAGGTCGCCTAACATGACCGCACTGCTTTCAGGATAGTTTCCAGCAGGCCGCAGGGAGTATCCTCAAAGAGTTCAACCGTCACAGTACCGATATGGAGCACTGCCGCAGGAGCGGCAGTGAAATCCTGTCTGCCGCGAAGGGATACCTCCGTAAATTCCGCAGCAGCATCCGGCAGCAGCACAGTCTGCTCCATTACCGGCCTGGATCCATTCCTTTTTCGGGGCAGTTCCTCAAGCGCCAGCTTCCGGATCTTTGCGATCCAGTAATAATAGCTTTTTAAAGAGATATCATGCTGTTCGCACCATACCTGATTCGTCAGGCCGGAGGCTCTGCATTGCCGGATCACATCCAGCCAGTATTGAAGTTTTACCTGTTTATCCGGAGTTAAAGTGGAAATGTCCATGGGTATTCTCCTTTATCTGGATTTAGAGTTTTTGGAGTGAACCCTAAAAACTCTAACCCTGATTTTACAGGAGAACGCCATATATTTCACTACACGTTCTTATTTGACGCTTACTCTGGAACGGGTGAAATCTCTGCCGGGACTGGCTGTAATGAACAAAAAAATCCCCCGCTGCCATCGCTCAGGCATACATGCCTGCTCCGGACTCACGGGGGACTTTTTCATTTTAACTTGTGCAGAAATTCAACTGCGTGGCTCACTAACGGTTTCTTTCAACCAGGTGTTCCTGCAATGGGGTCACCTGTGCGTTCTCGCTTAGGCCGTTTTCCCGTCTTCGTTCTCTTCCTTTTTGCGTGAAAAACCTACCACGACAGTCTGTACGAGTGCGATGATTGCCATTAGCAGGGTCCAACGGTCTACAAATCCGGTGGGCAGGGAGATATCTTCTGTCAGACAGAATGCAATAATGGAAATAATTCCTATCGGGAGGCTGATCAGGCGCATAACACCTTTCTTCCTCAGTTTCTCCTTTTTCTCCTCTTCATCCTTCCTGGTGTTCACAAAGTAACCAATCAGCAACATCAGGGTCTCAAACACTGCCAGGTTCATCAACGCAAAGTTCACAAGGGCCCAGGTTCTGCCGTTTCCTGCCGCAAGGGGCAGCTCTTCATCGCCAATCTCCACTATAGCAGGCACTTCTTCCTCAGGCGCCGCTGTTTCTTCCGGCTCTGCAAGGGGCAACGTCGCGTCATCAATGACGGTAACTGGCTCCTCTTCTTCCTCAGGAATTGTCGGTGTCGCCGGCTGTGTAGGTACAACCGGTGCGGGCACTGCCGCAGGTACAGGCGCTACAGGTGGTATGACTACGAGCTCAGACTCCTGTGCCGGTTCTTCAGGCGTCGATGTCGAATCTTCCGGTGTCGGCGTCGGCTCTTCCGGTGTCGGTGCCGGTTCTTCCGGTGTCGGTGCCGGTTCTTCCGGCGTTGGTACCGGTTCTTCCGGTGTCGGCGCCGGTTCTTCCGGTGTCGGCGCCGGTTCTTCCGGTGTTGGTGTCGGTGTCAGTGCCGGCTCTTCCGGTGTCGGTGTCGGCGCCGGTTCTTCCGGTGTCGGTGTTGGCGCCGGTTCTTCTGGTGTCGGTGTCGGTATCGGCTCTTCCGGTGTCCACTGTGCGGTATAAGTCACATTGTCCGTTACTGTAGCCGTTACTGTCGGTGTCCAGCCTGCGAAAGTATAACCCTCGCGGACAGGTGTCCCCACAAATGCCGGGGTTGCAGCTCCGCTTACCAGATTAGATGTCACCTGGTCTGCAAACACTTCCTCACCGTCTACGCCGTCCGTATAGGTCACGATATACCGAATATACTGTCTTACCGGCACGATAACTGTCTTGTCAGTATCAGCAATACCGGTGACAGGGTCTCCGGCAGGATCCCCATTGGGCTCATAGCCTTCAGGAATCTTCTCAACTTCTTCGCTTACGTCATAGTCGTCTCCCTCATCCACAACCACGGTCTCGGTTCCGACCACATTACCATCCTCATCTACGAAATTAACAGTGATGGTCACCCTGCCCGGAGCGGGCTTATAGGTGTAGGTATAAGTGGTATCGCCGGTAATGGCAGTCGTCTCGTCAGGTTCGTTATTCCCCCAGTCACCGACTATAAAGCCCGAATCGGGTTTCTCACCAGCTGCAGGGATAATATCACCCAGAACGGCTTCTCCGTCAGCGGCCATAACCTGCTCTCCGTCAACGTCCTTGTACTTCGTCAGGTATTTCACCACATCAGTGGTTGTCTCGTCATTCCATGCACCGTTTTTGACCTTAAAAGTCACTTTCACCTGGTACTTATCAGGGATACCGTCAGGTCCGCCGTCGGGCTTGGCAGGTTCATCGCCGCCCTTCACATCCAGAGAGTAGTACAGGTTGATGACCACATTCTCTTTGCCCATAGTGCCGGTCAGTTCATTCTCGGGTGTATTAGCCGCCATCGGATCAAGAACATAAGTGTTGTTGCCAATGGAGAAGCTCTTCGGAGACTTGACCTCAGGCTTATTAGGGTATTTAAGTGCAGTCATGGTCTCATCGATGCTGTGATCATAGATTTCGCCTTCTTTCAGCGGATATTCCGGGTTATTATTACCCCAGAATTTATGACCGTTGTCTGCCAGATGGTTCACGGTTACGGTAAACATCTCCTCGGCAAAGACTTTTAACGTCTCCGGCTGTCCGTCGGCCACAACCCATTTCTGATTACCTGCATCCCAGCGAAGAGTCGTGCTGAGAATACCATCGTCATTGGTTCTGGTCTCGTTCAGGGCATGCTTGGGACCATCCTCGGTATTCAATTGTCCAGCCCAGACATTCAGATTATTCAGGGTCAGTGTACAGGTATAACCGTTTACAGCGTCGCCCTCAATCTGACCGAGAGTATACCACTCATTGTCATCATTGGTCCGGTCATTAGCAGCATATTGCCAGCTTTCGCTGTTGGTAGTACAGGTGACTTCAACCCTCAGCCTACTGTCATGCACTTCCTCCGGCGTGGGCAGCGTGGGCAACTTGATATAGACATTGCTCAGCCCCATACTGATTGTACCTGCGTGCAATTCATCCCGATCGTTAAGGCTGCTTCCCTCTGACTCACTGCCGATCCAGGTCCATCCTTCAATCTCTTTGCCTTCCTCAGTAAAGGAAATTGTTCCATAATTAGTGTTTGCATCGGAATCTTCAATTACTTCAAATTCCACATCCCAGGCAAGCACAACGTCAGTATCCGGAAACAGAACGCTTGACACAAATTTAGCATCTTTACCGAACAGGGTTCCTGTTGTGGTATCGCCGGCCAGCGTGTAGGTGTAGTTGAGGTTGAAATTGTCCTTGATTGCCTCTACCTCGGCTTTGCTGGGACCGTAGAACGCTTTAACGATTTGGACTGTTTTGGAAACCTTCTTCGGCGTCCACACGGCGTACAGTATCTTGTTGCGGTTCTCCTTAGTCAGAGTAACCGTTGAAAGAGCTGTCATCCCTGTGGTGGCATCTTCTCTCTCTGCCCAGCCCAAGAACACATAACCTGTGCGGTTAGGGCTGGAGATATCAGTACCGTCCGCCTCTTTACCAACTGTGAACTCCACGGAGTTTTCGGCAGATTTCTTCGTGACAGTCGCATGCGTCTTGTCAGTACCATCATTCATCTTGTAAGTTACTGTGTATATCTTGCTCGCGGGCTTAACCGTGCCGCCGGCCTCACTGCCGCCCATGCTCGCGCCGGACTCTGCGGACTCCTCGATGTCATAACCGCCGTTTCGAGCCGCACTGCGAACGCGGACTTTCTGCGGGCTGGTAGTCTGGCCATTTGTGGTCCATGTACCGCCGGTGGCTTTATTCTTCAGCCCTATGCTCAACACATCGTCGCCGGTATTCTCGATTACAAAATCATAAGTCAGAACCACTTCCTTCTGATTTGCAAATACCTCAGACCGATCAAATTTCGTTACGATACTGTGGGTTGCATCACCATTGGCTACAGGAGTGACCATACCAGTCGCCGCTATGCCGTCCAGCTTGACATTTTCAATGCTCAGAACGTAGCCATCGTTAACTTCCCCATTGTCTGCCTTAACCGTGGTGGTCAGATCGTCCAGGATGTCCAGACCATAAAGGTCGAATCCGCTGTCGTTCTTCACTGTGACAGTGTAGTGGACATGCGCCTTGCCGCTGCCGTCATCCTCGCTCTTGCAATCGGCGTCAGTGCAGCCTGCGCCGGGCGCGCCATTCTGAAAACCTCCGTTGGTCTTGGTGACGATCAGGTTGTAAATCATGGTCTTAACGGGATCACTTTCCACAGGGACCGTGATTTCGTCGCTGGTCACGCTGGCGTGGTTCTCAATCTTGCCGGTTTCTACAGCGGTAGCCGTAAAGGTAACCGTCTTGGATTCGCCAGCCTTAATAGTGCCTAGATTCCATGTGATTGTAACTCTGCCATCTTTCACTTCGGAGCTATATGCATTGGGAACACTGTTAGAAATATTGGTTCCCAGCTCCTTAGGCAAAGTGTCGCTCACTTTCACGTTTGCAGCATCAGCACTGCCGTTGTTCTTCACTGTGATCGTGTAATTCAGCGTATTTCCCTTCTTCACGCTGGCCTTGTCAACCGTCTTGATGATCTCAAGCTCGGGCGTGGTTTCAGGTACCACATGGTATACCACATAGTTGCAATCATAGTTTTCGTCGCCGTTCTTTTCGTATGTGATTTCCACACCCTCGTTCAGACTTTTAAGATTCGCATAATCCCATGCGCCATCTTTGTAGTAGAACGTCACATCCACGGTATCACGAGTTGTACTTGCATACTTATGGTCTTTCTTGCTGTTGTGCTCAAACCGCTCCGCAAAGTCGCTCTTGTAGAGTGTAACTGTATACTGCCACTCGTAACCACTCTTCGTGGACTTAATCACTTCGCTGGTGGTGTACTCAACGATGCTGTTGTTCTTCTCTGGAGTCCTCAGCCTCAGTTTCTCCGATTTGTCTTTATGACCGGTTTCTGTGCCATCGCAAACCACTTTAACACGAAGTTTTCCATCCACGCCGGGAATTTGGGGGGCTTCGGGCTTCCAGGTGGCCCATAGGGTCTGTTCCACACTGACTGCAGCTGCGGAAGCTGTCATGGTGAACATATCTCCGCCCTGCAGCACCTTATCTTCCACCTCCCATCCGGCAAAGGTATATCCCTGGCGGGTAGGTATTTGACTGGAAACAGTGAACTTAACAGAGCCCGGGGCAGTGCCTTCCTTAGTCTCAGGAACAGGCAGGCTTTTGATGCCACTATCCCCTGACTTCGCGTTGTACTTCAATGTATAAGGTATCTTCTTCTCCGTCGCCGTCACGGTTTCGTCGTCGTTGGCACTGCCGTCAAGCCATGTGGCTGTAGCTGTGTTCTTGATACTGCCAGCCGTATTGGCCTTGACCTTAACATTCACACTTTTGCTGCCGTTAGCAGGAACAGTAACCGTCCATGTCACGGTGCCGCCCTTTTTCTCAGCATTGCCACTGTAAACACCTCCGTCGCTGGAACTCACATAGGTCAGCGTGTCAGGCAGTGTGTCGGTGATAGTCACGTTATTGAGAGCCGTGCTATTCTTGTTAGTCACCTTAATAGTATAGGTGAACTCCTCGCCCACAGCGGGGGTTCTCTTGGATGCGGTCTTATCGACGGTCACGTTGTTGTTGTCGAAAGCGTTCTTCTCCTTCACATAAACCGTACGAACATTATCCTCGCTGTTGATAAGCCATTTGTTCTTATACCAGTAGGCTGTAATCTTGAGCGTCCCTGTCTTTGTTGCGTTCAACTCGTGATTGGTGGAATCATACTTATTGGCCCAATACGTATTGTTCAGGGTCAGCACAGATTTCCACTCAATGCCTGCCTTGTAAAATTCACCATCAGCAGCACTGGTAGTCTTTTCTGGCTCAGATGCCGTCCAGCCATCAGAGTTGTTTGCCAGCGAGTAAGCTGACATCCCCTTTCCGCCCGCTTTGTGGGCCGTGGTGTCGGAACATTGTACCGCTACATAAGCGTTACCAATGGTGTTTGCGGTGGGTTTGGCGGGTTTACAATTAACCCAAACTGTTAAAACGCTGCTATCCAAATTAACCCACTTGGAACCATTCCAGTAGAAGGTAGATGTCAATGTGCCGGTTTTTTCGGTGTCAACCGTATGCTTACCATATTGGGCAGTGTAATCCAGCCCTGTCCATCCACTACTAAACTTGTTGGCCCACCAATCGTTATTCACAGTCAGCATACAGATCCACGGATATTTCGCCGCATTTGAGCCCGTATTTTTCACAACGGGCCCCAGTGAATAACTATCCGGATAGGTCGCTACCGTGAAGGGCCAAAACGCCTCTTTGTGGGTTGTACTTGCATAAAATGAACACGCAGCCTTAATTCCTAGCTTCTGTTCATCAGACCAGTAGTTAATCTCGTTCTCATTCGGCTTTCTGGGCGCGCCCGGTTCGCCGACAGAAACTCTACCAATTTTAACCGCTCCGCAAGCAGCAGCGCCCGATGAACCACTACCGGCTATGCCAAAACTTCCTGTACTTTTTGTAGTAAGATTAAAGGCTACCTTAATATTTGCTGTACCTTCACCAACTCCCTCGTAGATAATCTTTAAAGTTCTGCCATTTACTTGGGTGCTAATCTTCAGAACATCTTCATTAGTGCTCCAGATGTCAAAACCACTCCAATCAACCACCTCGTAAATGTCATATCCTTTATCGTTGATCCTCATGATACCTTCATCTATCACTGTCTCTCCAACAGGAACATCGATATTCAGATTGACCAATCCATACGCAAATTGATAAACCAGATTTCCATCTTCCGCATAAATGTTATAGGTAGGAGTAAACAGACTAGTGCCGGTTACTACTAAGGGGCGACTCTCGTCAATCTCCTCCACCGCCAACACCGCTTCCATAAGGGCATATACGGTGTTGTTCAAAGCATCTTGAACCCCATCGGAAAGATAGAAGTCATCATCAAGAGCCTCGGCCATGCCGATCACCCCGTTGACCTGCTCGCTGATCTCCTCAGCGTTCTCTTTCGTCACATCCTCGGGCTCCGGCAGCTTTGCCACCTCGTCCAAAAACGCTTTGACCTCTGCAGGTACTTCCTCGCTCTTCGGTGCCTCTGTTGCCTTAGGCTCTTCCGGTACTTCAGGTGCTTCGCTCACCTCAGGCTTTTCCGTTGCTTCAGGTGCTTCGCTCACCTTAGGCTCTTCCGGCACTTCAGGTGCTTCGCTCACCTTAGGCTCTTCCGACGCTTCAGGCTCTTCGTTCACCCCAGACGCTTCCGTTGCTTCCGGCTCTTCGCTCACCTCAGGCGCTTCCGTTGCTTCCGGATCTTCGCCCGCCTTAGGCTCTTCCGTCCCGCCAGGCGCAGTCCCTTCGCCAATCGTCTGGATTGCTTCGGCGGTTTCATTGTCCCCTGCTGTCTGAGCACTCTCATCCGCCGGGCTTATTTCCCCGCCCAAATCCGCAACGGCTCCGACGTTCTCATCGGGCTCCACCGCAAACGCCGATACGTCCACCGATCCGACGCATAACACAAAAGCGAGAAGCAACGCAAAAAAACGTCTCTTCTTAAATCTCATCTTTTTCATGTTCTTACCTCTCTTTGCTGAAATAGATCGGATGCAAAGTTATCCGGCGGCCGGGCTGGCATAGCATTGTCAGGTTATTATTCCAACACCTTAGCCCCCTTAGCTTTGCGTCCCGCCATTTCTAACGGTTTGCTAATTATAAAACTATAATCAGCAACCAGGCTGACATAACAATTTGAAGTCCGGTCAAACTCAATCTAATTGATTCAATTCAACCACGTTTCCAACTGCCTTAGTCCCTGTAGCTTTGCGTCCCGCCGTTTCCGACGGTTTGCCAAATCTCCATCACCCCTACGTTCACGCCCTGCCGCCCCGATGGCATGGCAACAGGGCATACCTTACTGGCGGACCATTCTCCGCCAACGCTTGCCAACGCATATCCTCCCCTCCTTCTGATGCTCCTTTCCCGTTACTCTTTTCTCTTTCCCTTCTGCCAAACCTTCCTAGAGCGTGTTTGAAAATTCATTCCCGCCATCTGCACGCCCCACTTTGCGGTATCTTTGCCCCTCATTCGGATCAAATCTACCACGAATTGTGACGCACAGCTGACGAAAAGCAATTTTCAAACACGCTCAGGAATTGCCGGAAAAACTGATGCATCTGGTTTAGGAAAAAGCCTGTTAATACAACGAAAACAGCCATAAACTTGCATCAGTTATTTCTCTTGGATTACAGGGGGGCGCAGCGGTTCCTGTAATTTGCAAACACTTCCTTACGTTCTGTCCAGTGCCCACTTCCCCTGTAGGAAACAAAATTACCATTTCATTTGTAATTCTGCCGCTGCCAGATACCTGAAAAACAAAAAATAGGATCCAGCCACAGCCGCATCCCATAACAGTGTCAAAAAAGACGTAAAAAAACAAAGACTTGAAAAATCGGTTTCTCTGATGTTCTCAAGTTTTCTTTCTCATGCTTTCCTATCCTAAAGTATCTTCTCAACAGTCAGCTTTTATAATAAAAAAACATACAATATTCTTGAAAACCCTTTATCATCATGCTATACTATACATAATATAAATTATACGGTTTTATTTTGTGTTGAATTGTTAACGAAATGGTAATTTTGTGACATAACTGTCCGGAAGGCTTTTACAGTAAGTTTTCGCCGGACTGTTTCTGTATTTCAGCTCACCAGCCCCAATCTCTCCATCTGCCGGGCGTGGTTTTCCCCTGTTGACATCAAATAGATTCGTGTGGTTTCAATGCTGCTGTGTCCCAGTACATCCGCAAGCTTTACGATATCTCTGCATACCTTGTAAAAGGTTCTTGCGAAGAGATGGCGGAGATTGTGGGGGAATACTTTGGATGGATTTACGCCGGCTTTCTCACACAGCTTTTTCATTTCCCGCCAGATCTGGCATCTGGACATCCCTGTCCCCTTACGGGTGATAAAAATTTCCCCTGTTGTAATCTTCTGCTTTCTGGCATAGTCCCTAAGTTTCTTACAGAGCTTCCCGGGAAGGAGGATTGTCCTGATTTTTCCTTTCAGGGAAATATCTGTCCGTCTCCGGGAAAATGCCTCCACCGTGATATACCGCACCTCAGACACCCGGATGCCGGTGGCACAGATTGTCTCCAGCAGAAGAGCCAGCCGGAAATTCCCGTTCTCCCTTGCGGTCTTCAGCAGCCGTTCGTATTCCGTCCGGCTTAGCTCTTTCTCCTGTTCCCGGAAGGCCCGGCGCTGTATTTTCAGGAATTTCACCCTGCATTCCCCCCATCCCAGAAATTCGAAAAAGCCATTCAGTGAAGAAAGCATTGCGTTAATGGTGGCCGGGGCATAGCCTGCCTTTATCAAGTGCGTTTTCCAGCCTGTGGAAGCTTCCTTATCTACTGGGACGGCAGTTTTCCCTTCCAGTGATGCCTCCGATTTATAGATTCCATCGTCTGGGCGCGGCTTTCCTGCGGAAAATTTCTTCTCCGCTCCCGGCTCACCTCCTCCGGTAAATACTTCCTCCGCTCCTGCCTGGCCCATGCCAGAAGGTATCTTCCTTGTCTTCCCCTGCCTCCCGGCGGCGCACTCCTCCAGCCATGCCGCAAAGGCCCGAATATCCCGCAGGTATTTCTTTATGGTATCGGGCGCAAATTCCTCACACACCATATGTTCCTGATAACTTTCCATTTTCTCTTCTGTAATCCTGTATGCCATTTTCTCTTCTCCTTCCGGGGACTGCCAAGCATCCGCGCATTTTCCTATAGCTCTCCCTTTCACTTACAGGAAGCGCTTCGTGCCCCTGTAATCTGCCGACAGTTCCTATGATTTAAAATCATGCCGTATTCCTGCAGGTTTTGCAAGTAAAAGATTGATTTCGGGAACAGATTGACGGACTGGAACAACCTTTCCTGCAGACTCGCTTTTTTTGCGGCCCTGTGCTATACTCTTTATAAAAAAGCTGAAAGGAAATCCTATGAAACGAAAAGAAATCGCCAGGGAAACCCTGGATATCATGGAAAAAGGTTACTACGAAACCCAAGGGAAACGCATTGAAATCGGAGCCCTCCAGGAAAAATCCGTAAAGGAAAGCTTCCTGCTGACCCCAAAACAGGGCAGGGCATTATTAGAACGATACGACACCCCCTGCGCAGAGCATGGCGGCCCCGCGCCATCTCCCAAAACAACTGTATATGTCTGGAACTGCTCCACAGTGGATGCCATCCTGAAACTGTCCGGGGCGCTGACGCAGAATATCTCCTGCCGGGGAAAAACCGCCAATATACAAAACAATGTCCCAAACCGTAACCAGTCCGCTGATTCACAAGGCAACTCCCTCATCGCCGTCCTGAACTTCGCCAGCGCCAAAAATCCGGGCGGCGGCTTCATCAACGGCGCCATGGCACAGGAAGAAAGCATTGCCGCATCCAGCTGCCTCTACAAAACCCTGTTGGCCCATGAAGAATACTATAGAAACAACCGTGTATGCAATACTATGATGTACACCAATTATGCCATTTATTCTCCCGATGTAGTCTTCTTTCGCGACGGGGCTTTCCGGCTGTTGGAGGAACCCGTCACAGCCTCCGTCCTTACCCTGCCCGCCGTCAACATGGGCCAGGTCTTGCTGAAAGGTGAGAATGTAACCCTGGCCAAACAGGCAATGCGGGAGCGGATGAAGCTCGCCCTGGCCATCTTTGCAAGCCAGAAATGTCCCCACCTGATCCTGGGAGCCTACGGATGCGGCGTATTCCGCAATGACCCAAAGGAAGTGGCGGCATGGTGGCGGCAGTTGTTAGAAGAAAACTTCCCGGACGCATTCCAAACAATCATTTTCGCCGTTTTGGACAAATCCGCCTCCCAGTCCTGCATTGCGCCGTTTCATGACATTTTTTCTATCCAGTAGGGGAGCGTTTTCTCCGCTACCCGCATGCAGAGCTGCGCAACCGAAAAACAGCCCCGACATAATCTCCGGGGCTGAAAAGATAATTGCTTTTCTTAATTTTACTTCTTTTTTCCGCGTCCGCCGCTCCCGCCGCCTCCTGGCCTGCGTTTCCGTCCCCATCCGCTGCTTCCCGGCCTGCCCTTCCATCCGTCTCCGTACCCTCATCCGCTGATCACCAAAATCCAGGACTTCCGCGACACGGCCCATCTGCCGGCAGACAGGATTCCCTTTCATGCCAAACCGGATTCGCCTTCACTCCGAAGCCGCTTATCCGTCACTCAACGTCACGCTCTCCCCATATACCTTCCATATTCCGTTTCCGAGAAACTGCCCGCTCCGATCCTTCCTATAGCGGGACACTTCCAGTTCCACAAGCCCGGACAGACTGCCCTCCAGATACTGCCTCAGCCGGTACTGTGCCGTTTCCAGGCGTGCAATCAGCCCTCCGTAGCGAAGATCCAGCCTTGACCAGCCAAAAGGCGAACAGGTTCTCATCCACTGCCGCCTGTGGGCAATCCGCAGCTCCTTCACCCGGGCAAGCAGCTCCCCAAACTGTTCCTCATCCCTCTGAAGGGCTGCCCTGTCTCCATCCTTGTAATGAATATATAGACTCTCTCCCAGTGCGGTTTTCAAATGCAGGGCTCTCGCCAGGCATAGCGGAACCTGAAGGAACCAGCCCTCCTCCCCTGCTTTCTCCACATCCGCCTGCAGCAGCCGGGCCGCCATGCCATAATGCCCGTCAAGCCCCAGCCCCCGCAGATCCGCATCATACATTCCCTCAAGAGGATCCTGCCACAGAAGATATTTGGACGGGTTCGGCGGCCACCGGTTCTCCGGATTTGCGCAGGGAACGGCATCCAGCAGAGATGCATCCAGGAACCAGCCGGCGTTAAGCCCGGTGCATGCGCTAAAGCGGGCGGCCAGGCCCTCAGTCTCCGTCTCATGATAGGCACTCTCCGCATAATACTGCATTCCCAACAGTCCCAGCCAATCACAGCACTCTGCGCCGTCGTCATGCCACAAACAGCCGTACGCCAGGGGAATGCGGTATTTCTTCACAGCCGAAAGCGCCGGGCCAGCAGTCCGGAATGTATACGGATAATTTACGCAGAAAGAGGATACTGACAGCAGCGGGCCAGCATACGCCGCCCTTCCCGCATCCCTGTGCCTTCTCATCATCCCGTCCAGCAGGGCAGGATCCCCGGAATAGTAATCCCAGTAAATCAGGCAGGATCCCTCCGGAATCCGGGCGCATATTTCAGGGTCAGTCTGCCCGTCCGGATCCAGATATGCATGCTTTGGCGAACTGTAGGCAAAAAGCATATCGCTGTAAAGCGCTATTTCCAGGTTGTTTTCCGCGGCCAGGGCATGCACACGCTGCAGGTGGTCCAGGAAAATATCCAATGGCCTGCGGGTTCCGTATTTCTGGCGGTACTGCCCTTCTCCCAGTCCATGGGTTTCGTCCATCCCCACAATAACCAACCGGCTCCTTAAGCATCGGCTCATCGTTCCCAGCATCTTCCCAATCAGCTCATATGTCCTCTCCGCGCCCGCAAGCAGGCAGGAAGAACTATCCCGCAGGGAGGCATATTCAGGAAAACGGAGTACCTTTTCCATATGGCCCAGAACCTGTATGGAAGCGATGATCCGGATGCCGTACTGCTCCCCATAATCGTCCAGCATCCTAAGCTGTGCCTGTGTGTAGCCGCCCCTCATATAACCGAAGAGGGGCTCCCCGTCCAATTCGTACACATCCTCCATATACAGAACCAGGCAGTTCAAACCCATCAGAGCCATGCGGTCCATAATGGATTCCAGAAATTCAATGCCCGGCACACTGTTGCGTGAGCAGTCCACCATGACGCCCACCTGGGGAATGTACATTTTTTCTCCATAGGAAAATGCTCCTTTTCCTGCCTTTTCCCGCAGAATCCCCAGCGCCCGGAACAAATGGATTTTTTCCCGGAAGCCTATACGGCATCTGTTTCCTTCCACCGTCACCCGCAGCGCCTCTTCCCCGCAGGCCGGAAGCCGGAAAAGTTCCATGCCGATTTCATCCGCCCACCCTCCGCCAAAGTAGAAAGAGGGAAGATTTTTTATGGCAGCCAAGACCGCCTCGTCTTCTATTCCTCTGATTTCCCTGAACATGTTTGTCCCTCCTACCTATGTGTTTTAAATATGTGAATGTCATGCCCCATTATAATTCAGTGCTTTTAGAAGTAATGATAAAACCGTTTTCATTGTCTTCTGGCACAATGTCAAAACATACTGTACCAACATTACTTACGCCCTCAAAATCAATCGTATATCTTACAGTAATAGAATCACCAGATTCCTCATAATCGGCAAATGTATATTCGTAATCAGGATAGTCAGAAACACCAATGTAATAGTAACCGTCCTGATAATAGAAAGCGGTTTGTCCTTGTTCCATATCTTCAAAAGAAGGCTTTGTATCTGGCAGGTCAACGCCAAACACCAGTTTTGCATAGGCTTCTGCCTCTTGCAAACTAATTTTAACAACTGTTTCATCAAAATCATCACGAGGTACTGTATCTGTTTCTATACCTTCAGATACGCCAGTATAAGAATAAAATAAGAAGTCTCGCCAAAATGTTTCATCCTTTGTTGTTTGAGAATTGAAGTCATTCAATTTTATACACATTTGTGTCAGAAAATTCTTTCCCTGTTCCGTAAGTTCAAAGGTTATTTCTGTTTTGGGAAGGGATTCCTGTTCATTCTCCCCAGAACCGGCTGTTTCCATTTCACTTGACATTTCATCTGAATTGTTTTCTATGTTCGTTGTTGTTTCAGTTTCAAGAATAGAGCTACTATTTTCCAATGCTTCATCTTTTCTATCTGTTCCGCAAGCGGTTAGACACAATATCGTGGTCATAAATACTAATAAACATGTTTTTTTCACTTTAACCAGTCTCCTTTTTTAAAAGTAATCTGTCATAACGGAATTAATTATAGACATTTTTTTATCAAAAGCAAAGCCCATCTTTCAACCACAAACAAACTCACTAAAGTGTTATTTATCTAACCGCAATTCGGCTCCAAAAACCTTCTATATTTTATGAAATACCACATCCCGGAAATATCGCAAAAAACTTTTCCCTCAGAAAAAACGATTTTACACCCGGAAGATTTTCGTGCTATAATGAATTATCACAAAAGGGAAAGGATAAACAAGAGATGAAATACGATTTTACGTCTATTATGAACCGCAGCGGCATGGATGCCATTGCCGTGGACGGGCTGGGTTCCGGCGGCGCTGCGCCAAATAAACCCAGGGAAGGCTTCGACGTGATCCCCATGTGGGTGGCGGACATGAACTTTCCCGCCGTCCCCACCATACCGGAAGCCATCATAGCCCGCGCCAGGGAACCCCATTACGGCTACTTCTCCCCCCGGGAGGAATATCTGGACGCCATCATCCGGTGGCATGAGAGCCGAAACGGCGTCACCGGCCTGACCAGGGAATGCATCGGCTATGAGAACGGGGTTCTGGGCGGCGTAGTCAGCGCCCTGAACGTATTCTGTTCCAGGGGCGACAAGGTGCTCCTCCACTCCCCCACTTATATTGGATTTACCGGCAGCCTGGACAATAACGGATACAAAATCGTCCACAGCCCCCTGGTTCCGGATGAATCAGGCACCTACCGCATGGATTTCGCCGATATGGAGAAGAAGATCACAGAAAACAAAATCCACGCCGCCGTGTTCTGCTCCCCCCACAACCCCTGCGGCCGTGTCTGGGAAAAATGGGAAGTGGAACAGTTCATGGAGCTGTGCCGGAAACATGACGTGATGGTGGTTTCCGACGAGATCTGGTCAGACATCATCCTGGCCGGCCACAGGCATATCCCCACCCAGAGCGTCAGCGAAGACGCCCGCCGCCGCACTGTGGCAGTCTACGCCCCTTCCAAGACTTTCAACCTGGCGGGCCTGGTGGGCAGCTACCATATCATCTATAACAGCGCCCTGAGAGACCGGATTGCCAGGGAGTCCTCCCTCTCCCATTACAACAGCATGAATCTCCTGTCCATGTACGCCCTGACAGGCGCTTACCGGGAGGAGGGATATGAGTGGGTTGACGAGCTGTGCCAGGTGATTACCGGCAACGTGGACTATGCCTGCGCCTACATCGCGGAACATTTCCGGGGAGTCCGGGTGTCCAAACCCCAGGGTACCTATATGCTGTTCCTTGACTGCACGGAATGGTGCAGGGATCATGGCCGAACAATTGATGAACTGATAGAGGCTGCCTGGGACGTAGGCGTAGCCTGGCAGGACGGAAGGGCTTTCCACGGCCCCTGCCACATCCGCATGAACCTGGCGCTGCCCCTGTCCCGGGTTCAGGAGGCTTTTGCCAGGCTGAACCGGTATGTCTTTTGAAGCGACACGGCGGCTTTCCTGGAGGATGCTTTGGCCAGGCTTGGCCTCACCCGGCGGGAGGCCAACGAGTTTATCGTTTACTGGCTGCCGCTGATGCAGGAGAATCCCTATAACCTGATTGCCTTTCAGTCTGATGTCTATACCCAGGCGGCGCAGCTGGCCATCGATCCGGCCCCGGATACTTTGCTGCGAATCTTCATGGCCTGGAAAGCTTCTGACAGCGTTGTGGATCTCCCCGCACAGGCCCTCACTGCCCCATCTCGCACAGGCTTCACTGTAGTGGAATGGGGCGGCTGCCATGTAAAATAATGAGTGAATGCAAAATTTTGCGCGCTTTTCTTTTCGCTTTGTATTACATTTTGCATCCTATCAATATCATAGCACAGGACACCTGACTTTACCATGATTTTTCTTTTATTTCAGAAACAGATGGACGGACAGTTCCTGTCCCTGTAGCGATGCATCCACCTCTCCCCCGTGGAGTTCTACGATGCGCTTTACAATGGCAAGCCCCAGCCCGGAGCTTTGGGGGGCGCTCCTGGCCCGGTCTCCACAGTAGAAGCGCTCAAAGATCCGGTCAGGCTCAATGCCGTGAGGATCCGCCACCCGGTTGGTGATACAGATATGGAGCCGGCCCGTGTCCTGTGCCGTCACGGTTACCGGGGCGGCACGGTGGGCGTACCTGCGGGCGTTGTCCAGCAGATTCTGGAACACCCGCACCATCTGCCGGGTATTGATATGGGCCATATGGCTTTCCGCCTCCAGCTGCCACGAAAGCGTCAGGCCCTCCGCCTCCATAAGGACTTTATATTCATAAAGGATATGCCGCAGCAGTTCCAACACATCCCTTTTCTCCATGTCCGGTAGCCGGTCAGCGGAGTTCAGCTTTGTATATTCAAACAGTTCGTTGATCAGCCCGTTCAGCCCTGTCAGGCGCCGTTCCACCACTTCGATGTATTCGGCAAAGCGCTGCCTGTCTTCGGGCCCCGTCTCCTTCAGCAGCTCCACATAGCCGATGATGGAGGTAAGGGGGCTGCGCAGGTCATGGGACACATTGGTGATCAGCTCATCCTTGCTTCGTTGCTGCCTTTTCTCCCTCTCCTCCTTTTCCCGAAGCTGGACGGACATCTCGTTGATGACGGCGCACAGCCGGGTGATTTCATCGTCCCCCTGCAGCTCCATGGTCCTTCCAAAGCCCTCCTCCCGGATCTTCTGGATTTCCTGGGACAGGTACTCCACATACCTGACCCTGCGGTTGATTCTGACGGAAAAGGAGACAATAAAGCATATCACGGTAAGCGCCACTGCCACCACCGATGGGAGATATTCGGCGGCAATGAGGTATTTATAGCCCAGATCATGAAAATAATCCCACAGCCCGGAATGGAGCAGAAGCTGCATCATGGACAGCACCACCGCCAACACCACCAGGCTGATGGCAAGGGAGACGCAGGCTGCCTTCAGGAAATATGCCGTGAGGCGTTTTTGGTACGAGGAGGACAGTCTTCTGTAAACCAGGAAAATCACGAAAACCGTTCCTGCGATGACAATGCCGTTGATTAAAATATAGTTTGGAATTATTTGTAATACCGTCATATCTGATACCCTCTTCCCCAACAGGTCTTGATAAAATCCGAATGGACATTGTCCCAGTTCAGTTTATTGCGGAGATTGGCGATATGCATCATCACCGCATTTTCCGAACAGAAGAATTCTTCATGCCATACCGCTTCATAAATCTGCGCCATGGTCAGCACCTGCCCCTTGTTCCGCAGCATATACTCCAGGATGTCGTACTCCTTGCGCGTCAGCCTCACTTCCCGCCCGCTTACCCATACCTGGCGGCTTTCCATGTCCACCGTCAGGTCCTCCGTCTGGAGCGTGTGCGCCGGCTTTTCCGTCTCATTGTACTGTTTATAGCGGCGGAGCTGGGCTTTGATGCGGGCGAGGAGCTCAATGGGCTGAAAGGGCTTGGTCACATAATCGTCTCCCCCCACCGTGAGCCCCTGTATGATGTCTATGTCTTCTGATTTTGCCGACATGAATATAATGGGCATTCTGCTTTTTTCCCTTATCTGCAGGCAGGCGCTGATGCCGTCGATTCCCGGCATCATCACGTCCATCAGGATCAGGTCTACCTGATAGTGTTCCAGGATATCCAGCGCCTGGGCCGCATTTTCACAGGTGAGGTAACGGTAGCCCTCATTGCCCAGGTAGATGCCCAGAAGCCTGCAGATATCTTTATCGTCGTCAACAACCAGTATGAATTCTTTCATGATAGTTTGCTTCTCCCTTTTTGCAGAAATGCTGCAGCAACGCCGAGGCAAGGAACATAAACAGAAGCTCCACAGCAATCATCTGCCATCGCCTCAGGCCGCACAAGCTGCCGAAAAACCCCGAAAAGGCAATCATACCGATGGATATGATTTTAGCAATTATACCAATTTTCAGGAACTGAGGCAATGATATTTTTAAAAAAGCGGAGCCTGCGCAGAGCACTTCATCGGACACAAGCGGAACGATCAGCAGTACGCCGAGAATCCAAACGCGGTACCGCCCCGTCAGCTGCTGCAGCCACGCAAGCTGCCGCCTCTCTTTTTTTCCTTTAAAAATACGATGTACAATCAGGGAAGATAAGGAATGCATGATTGCCAATCCCAGCACGGAGCCTGTGACCCCAAGGGTAAAGGCTCCCAGGCTGCCAATCTGTCTGGTTCCCCACAGTACCACTGCCGTTTCCGGCACCGGAATACAGATAGGGAGCAGCACGCAGACAAGAAAATAGACACACCACATAACGACACCTCCTGGTATTGGTCCATGCCGCACCATCCGCAGAGCTTTGCTCCCCGGGGCAGCATTTTATAGTAAGCGATTTACAGTCTTTGTTTTGACGTTCTATGCTGATTTCCATTGCAAGGATAGTTTCCATTACAATGCTGGATTTCAAGCACTAATAAAATGGCTATGGCATTTACTATCATTTCATGTGCAGCACATATGCCGGGGGCAGGTTTTGCCAGACCCTTACGATTCTCCGGATATGGAAATAATTTTCCAGAAAGGCTTTCCGCAGCAGCGTATACTGGAATGTGGTAAATACGCCTTTGGCTCCGATAGCCTCTTGGGTCTGTGACAGTATTCTGTGGGACACCTGCCGGGGGAGTGATGTAAATGGCAGCCCGGAAATGATATAATCCGCATGCTTAAACCCCTGTTCTCTTAAGAAGCTGCATACATTTCCGGCATCTCCGTGGATCAGCACCACTCCCGGCATTCCCTGAAACTGTTTCCGAAGCATCTCGTAAAAACGGTCATTCTGTTCGATTACAATATAAGTCGTGTCCCGCCTTTTTCTTGCTGCCACCTCTCTGGTAAATACGCCCGTCCCCGCCCCGTATTCTACAATGCAGCGCGCTTTATCGAAATCAATAGAAGCCGTCATGGCCGCCGCCAGATGTCTGCTGCTGGGTGCAATGGCCCCGATCGTGTTCGGAGCGCTGATGTATTCTCTTAAAAACTGCCACATGGGATATGCCTCCTCTAAACAATAGAATTCACGCTTGCATTCAGCGTGTTATGCTGTCATTTGATGATTTCAGTATAAAGAGGAGGTATAAAGAGAAAACCGTAAGAATTATAAAGATTTCTTTAGAGAATGGGGCTATCTGCGCAGAAGGAAACCGGACGCAAGATGCTCCCCGCGGCGGAGCGCATGCCAATCAAACTCCCGCCATGCTGTCTGCGGTGTCAGTGCCGTAACGCCGCAGGAACCCTGCGGCGGCTTCGGGGAAAACCTGGAAATCAAAGAGAACAGGAGGAAATTGCAAATGGCCGGTATCGATTGGGAAGACATCCTTGATGCGGAGGGGGACCATCTTCAGGACGCATACGATGAGACGGTGGAGGCGGAAGAGAGATTCCGGAACCAGGATTACGATGAGGCAGCAGAATCCGGCGCCCGGCATGGCAGCCGGGGCGGGAGCCGGAAAGGAAGCTACAGACTGGCGGCAGCGCCCTGAGTTTGTCTGCTTAGAAATACTGCAATAGGAACCACAGAATGATGATTACGATAACCCATGTTCCGCAGCCGCTCTTTTTTCTGCCGGAACCGTAATATCGCGTCGGTTCGGACTGGCCGTATTTTTTTGATGAGTAGTTTGTGCCGCGGTGCCATGAGCTGCTGCCATAGGACGAACCGGATTCTCTTTCCAGATATTCCGGGCGGGTCCAATAGCCGCACAGCTCACAGGTGCAGTTGCACCCGCCTGCGCCGGAGGGCCGCAGCAGGCCTGTCTTACATTTGGGGCATGTTCCATACGATCTCATAATGATAGCTGCCTCCTTTCTTTGGATAGGCTTTTCACGATTTGGATGGCCATCTGGTTTCCCGGATGTGTGCCTTATGAAAATAGTATAGCAGGTCCGCACTCGCGTGCTCGTAATTATTACAGATATCTTCTCATTCCTGGACGGACATAGCGGCGCAGCCTGCGAACAGGCCGGCTGCCAACAGTGCGGATACGGGATAAATAAGCATATTCTTTTTCATGACGGATACCTCCTGGTTTATAAATTATAGCCGTAATACAGATTTGTAAGCTTTTGTCAATAACGATGGTTCCTCAGGTTCTCGAATTCCAGGTCTTTGATTTTCCTGTCCATTTCGTCTATTGTATTCCTCATGCGGTCCATGTCCCCCTGTTTATCCAGCTCCATCTTTGCCTTCCATGCCATGTTATCTTCTCTGTCGAGCTCTTCTGCCATGCGCTTGTCAGTCCTCGCCTTTTTCCGCATTTTGCGCATCGTGTTTGCGCATTTTTTCGCTGCGGGGGTTCCTTGTTTGCGAAGGTAATCTTCGGTGCTCATCAGGGTGGGCCACCGTTCCCGGTCTTTGCGGTCGTGTCTTGTGAAGAACCAGTAGATGATGGCAAACAGTACCAACCACATAATAAAATCGTTCATGTTGACATTCCTCCGTGTCTTTTTTGTTTTTTTTTCTTACAGGAAATAGTATAGCAGGTTCCTGCCAGCAGATTCGTAATTATTACGGACATGCTCCTTCTGCGGCAGGCCCCTGATGGCCGTTCATGATGCTGTTTTCAGCCGTCCCACCGGCCGGGGACGATGTTCAGTCAATCATTATAGCCTAAATTCCTGCGATACCGCTTGGACTGATATTCCATGACGCCCATATAATACAGCAGTTCCGTCTGAAGCTCCTTATCGCATATCTGAATGACCCGGTAAGCGTTTTCACGCTCCTCCAAAAACTTTTCGGCCATTTCTTCTTTCAGGTACAGCGAAAAAGGCATTCCTGCTTCCGTGGCTTTCTCCTGATACAGGTCCGTATATTCCCTTTTCAGCACAGCCAGATGCGTCACCCCTGCTTCGTCTGTCTTCACCTGATACCAGCCGATCTCCCCCTCTTTCAGGATGATCAGATCCTTCACCGCTGCCCGGCTGTCTATCATTTCCGACAGCGCGTCCGCATAGAAATTGCAGAAACGGTTCTCGCCCTGACGGAAGACCTTCAGCTCCAGCATATCCAGATACCTCTGCGCGGCCTCCAGGCTTACGAACCGTCGGCAGCTTGCGCCCTGTCCATACGCGGTGGCAAACGCGTCCTGCAGACTCTCGGAAATGCCCAGAGGCTTTTCCGCCTTTTTGACCGCGTAAAAATAATGTCTGCCATTTGCCTCCGGCATATCCTCTTCTTCCGGCTGGGTCTTGATCTGGGAATAAGGATAATACGGATAGACGGCATATCCAAAGGGAACCAGGGTCTTGGCGCCAACCGTTATCGTCCGCATATAATCATTGTCGGAATCCAAAAAGCATATTTCCTCTATATATGGCACTTTGCCCAGAATGACTTCCTCCGCCTTTTCGCCCACCAGTTCCTGCATATAGATCAGCGAATAGGCAAGCGCCGTCACCTCGTCCCAACAGTTCCGCAGATGCTCTATGGCCACATTCCACTGCTGATTCAGAATCTGGTTTACGGATGTCCAGATGGCCTCTTTCTCGGACTCCGGCAGAACGTTCTCCGGGTACACCCCTGTACGTGGGGCGAACATCTCGGGCACCACCAGGATGCGATTGCCCATAGCATATCGGCAGACATATTCATAGGCAATATAAGTAGCCCTCTGCAGATCGCTCCCCGCGCCTATATTGACGCCCATCTCCTTGCCCGTATAGAGCATCTCGGCAATGCGCCCGGCAAAGCAGATGCATATCTGATCCAGAAAATCCTGGCCGGCATGGTATCTTGACTGCCCCAGGGCATACCCGCCATACATCCCTCTGGATACGATTGTCACATAATCGATTCCCATGCCGTAATGGTACTGCAGCACGGCATGTCCTGCTTCATGGAAAGCGGTAGCGATATAGTTCCTCGGGTCATCCTTCTGCCGGGCAGCCCCGTCCGCCTCGTTATGTATCCGGTTGAGCAGGAACCTCTCCGTGACGGGTTCGCTTTTATATACCGCGTCCGCGACGGATTCCTCCACAAATGTCTCGATTTCCGAATAGTTTGTCCTCGTTCCGTACATCTTCAGGCTCAATGTCCTGGCAGCTCTTTTGGAAACCTTATCCTTCAGGTTCTTCTTCTCCAAAACATGAAGAAGGAAGCTGAGACGTTCTTCCATATTAGGAGATGGGAAAGGAATCCTGGTGCTGAATCTCCTGATGACCGCATCGTCCAGTCCTTCTAAGGAATAGTTGGTGGCCGCCACCACATAGACCCCGTTGTTGTCTGTCTCCAGGCCGTCCATTTCCTTCAGGAATTTCTCCAGCATGAGTTCCTGTCCGCTGGTTATCTGGCCTCCCCTGTGCTTGGAAATGGCATCGAACTCATCGATGAACAGGATGCAGGGCCTTTTCCGGCGGGCCGTCCGGAACATTTCTTCCATTTTGGCAATGCCGTCTTTGCTGAGGAAATCCGATCCTACCGTTGAAATGAACGCCGCCCCGGACTCAAAGGCCATGGCTTTGGCGAACATGGTCTTGCCCATGCCCGGCACGCCATACATCAATATGCCGGTCATCAGCCTGGCTCCGGCGGCCCGGTACTTCTCGGGATTTTTGATATTGTCGATACAGCGCTTTACATCCTCTTTTACCTTTTCATTGCCAAAGATATCCGTCAACCGCACCTGGGGCTTCTCCGCCAGCAGATATTTTCTGTTCTGCCGCCTGGCCTCGGCATCCTCCGCCACTGCCTCCTTTTCGCGCAGATTGGTAAAGCGGATTTCCAGCTCGCCGGATTCTCTCTTGTAATCGTAAGCGACATCGCAGGAAAGCCTCTTCCCTTCCCGGACAAGCGCCTTCGCCATTTCCACAAAATGCTGCCTGCCAAGGATGGCCTCCAGTTCTTCCCTGTCCAGCGCCAGGCCCTCCCAATCGATTTTATCCGTCGAATCGCCCCTGTCCGTGTCCTGGGGCTCATACGGCACTGCCCGCACGAAATCCGTAACGCCCAGCGCCAGGAGCGGAGCCTTGTCCTCCACATCCCCCCTGTCCACGACGATGATGGGGATATTCCGTTTCGCTTCCGCCGCGGCCTTCAGGCACTTATAGCCCTCTGTCGCCTTATAGTTTTTGGAATCCCATCCTAAATCTACCAGGATTGCGTCATATCTGTCCTCTCTCCTGCGGCTGTTCCAATTGCAGTCTTGAAGGAATTCCCGGAAGCTTTTTTTATGCTCTTTTTCGCTTTCCGCTTGCTCTGCCAGGTCGCAGACAGCCATCTGCCCCAATTCCTTCAGTCCCCTCTCCGGAAGGAAGCCGTTGCGCAGACGGGCAGTCTCGCCTGTATACAGCGCCGTGCCCCCTTCCGCGTACAGAAGAATCCGCGGCTTCTGTGTCATCTCAAAATATTTCCGGATCTCCTCTGTTACATCTACCGAGACCGATGCCTTCTTTAATTCCCCCAGTCTTCCGGGATAGCGTTTTCCCATATATTCCACGGCTTCCAGGAAATGATCCTCCACCGCCTTTCGGGCATTTGAGCTGACGAATCTGGCATCGATTCTGTCCCCCTTGCCCAAAAGATAAAGCTTGGGCAGCTTATCGTCATAGACAAGGTCGAAATGCAGCTTATCCCGGTTCCTGCATATCTGGGCGATGGCCCTGTCCACGGAATTCTCAAAGATAGCCGACATGTTAAAATAGTCCAGGTGGTTGAACATGACGATTGTACCGGACATAAAGCGGGAAATCAGCTCCGGCGCGAACTTTGATGCCTGGAGGCCTTCTATCACGGCAGAATCCGACAGCGCCGTCAGATTCGCCTCGCGGTTGTCTCCATAGAGATCCCTGCCCTCATTTGTGGTAAATATGAGGATCGCGTCCTCAAAGGAAACCGGTTCATTATAATATTTATCTGTGAGGATCGCCCCGTCCATCACGCTCAGGAAAAGGAATCTGGCCTGCGGGCTCGCCTTCTCTATCTCGTCGAACAGCAGGATGCTGAAGGGATTCTCCCTGACCGCAT
>OFHM01000796.1_pt1 | contig 23991 bp, 18 predicted proteins | sample 1521311 | NCBI WGS metagenome assembly OFHM01 (sample SAMEA3504083, study PRJEB24116) | mouse gut metagenome | biome: mouse gut; feature: mouse-associated habitat; material: faeces | place: Denmark | collected 2011 | reverse complement strand
CAGATGTGCAACAGAAAGATTTGGTCAAATACGGTTTAATGCCTGAATTAATTGGCAGACTTCATGTGATTTGTACGCTAAATCCATTAGGTAAAGAAGATTTAAAAAGCATATTGGTACAGCCAAAGAATGCCATTATAAAACAATATCAGGAATTATTCAGAATGGATGGTGTGGAACTGGAAATAACAGAAGAAGCACTGGATAAGATAGCAGATAAAGCGATAGCAATGAATACAGGCGCACGAGGTTTAAGGAGCATTATTGAAAATTTTATGAAAGATATTATGTTTAGAGTTCCAGATATGGCAGATGTGGAAAAGGTTGTCATAACTCCTGGCGTTGTAGATGGAATTGAGGAAGCAGTGATTTATGGCAAATGTGATAAAAAGATCGCGTAAGAGTTGGCAAGTCCGAAACTTTCGGATTTAGCAAAATAAATCGTCAATGAAAAGTTTTCGTTCACGAATGCAGAATATAGGAGAAATAATTATATGAGCGATAAATTTACAGTAATTAAAGGTAATTCAGATACAACAGACACAAACGGAATTATGAGAACTATTGCGCTTCATGATTGTTGGGAAAGACAATACCATGATTCTGTTTTACAGGCAATAGAGAAGAATAAAGATATGAAAATAGCTGATTATCCGCAAGATGATTTGATGAAAATATCTTTGTCTGGTGTCAAATATATTGATTCTATCCGTGAGATTAGAAGGGAAAATGAAAGGGTAGGTACGGATTATGTACAGACTTTGGCAGAAGCACAAACTGCATTCCAACTTATAGATGCAATATTTACAGTTTGCGGATATCTTACACTAAGGAATTTTGTAATCGCATTCCCAATAGAAAAGTATTACAAAGGCGATAAGTGGGAAGAGAAAGATTATTTTTCCACAATGGAAGTGCTATCTAAGATGGATTGGGATAAACCAATAGGCAGGAATGAACTATCAGAATTGTTGTGGGATTATTATAACGCTGATTTGAGACATGCTTACATGGAATATACAAGTGCCATGAGTGCAATATATAAAGCACAAACTGGTAAAGGGATTATGGAGAAGTTTTTTGAGGATCGTGGAGTGCCAACATACACAATGGATAAGGAGACTGGAATCATGAAGAATAACCAGACTGGCGATATTGTGAAGACACAGAAGGTAAGTCATATTCAGATTGTAAAGTAAGTTTTGTTTGGTAAAACTAATATGGTCAATTAGTTAAATTAGTAAAGAGAATTACAAGGATTTTCGTATCTCTGTCATTGATTTTGGGAGCGGTTGGTTTAAACAAAATGGTTGAAAGCGAAAGATTGAAGGAGGATTCAGACAATTAACGATTCAAAAATGAAATATATAGCAGTAGCAAATAAACTTTATGAAATAGCCAGAATATCATTCTACTATATGATGGTAGAAGCAGTGGAAACAGATTTAACGGTTAATGAAGTTTCAGAATCGGAAGTTTGGGATATATCAGAATTTGAACATTACAAAGTGAAACTGGTCAATAATGGTGGACAAGCAGAAGTTATTGATTTTAATGGATGGAAAGAGAAACATAAAAAGGAATGATAATAAAAAAGTGCCTTTGAGTATAGGTGTCAAAGGCACGGGTATTTTGGGCATAGTGATAAATTAAATTAGGAATTTTATTGGGTAGGTTCTTGGTTATTATAAAATTTAGCAAGTGCTTTAATTGTTTCTTGAAAGCATGACATAAATTGAATATTGAAATTGGGATTTGTTTCTTTAGGTTCATGAAAATACCGCCATGTTTCAAAAGAATTTTCACAGGATTTTAAATCGTTATAAAAATCATTGATGGTATAATCTTGTTTTTTTAAATTGATAAGTTTTAAAGTGCCATCAATGATTGCGTCTTTTGAAGTTTCATCCAATTTAGTAAATAATTCATTATATAATTTATGACCACGGATTCCTTTGGGCAACATGGATTTTAAAAATAGTTCGCATGAAAAGGCACAATTAACCGCTATGGGTACAGATAATCCCATGTCTGCTAAATTGTTAGTATTAAGTCCCATAGTAAATTTTTCATTTAGAATCCTATAGGCATGATCAAACATTAACGCATTGGCAAGTGCAGTTTTATCAGTAATCATCTTAACCTCCATACAATAGTTCAAAAATAAGATATAAGATGATTATAGCTTTTTTGTTTTTGATTTGCAATAAAAATACGGATAAAAAATTATAAAAAAGATATAACCCAATAGAAGATAGGATTTATATTTGAAAACCCCTGTCAATGAAATTCCTCTTTTATTTGATAAAAAATACAATATATAGATGTAAAAATAAAATAATATACCATATATAGTGCATTAGATTGAAAAGATACTGAAAATATATAAAAGTATGAGGAAAAGATATTGGTCGATTGAAATATATGCTTTGTATGGCTGTATTTTGACCATATAGGAGGCTTTGGGCTTGAAGGGATAAAGTTATTGCTAATGTATTTAGTGGCTTATTTGGGCGAATATGAACGTTATGAGATGGATGCTTGATATCCAATTAGGAAGACGCAACTTATCTCCTATTCAAAGGATTGCTGTTGCGGTTATAAGGAAATTACTCAAATTAAAAAAGAAGAAAAATTGAAAGAAGGATTAAATTATGTGCGGTACATGTGATTATAAAAGGTTTGAATGTAAAAATGGTAAACTTGAACAAGGTTTAGGCATGGGTAGTTTGATTATACGATGTGATGCAAATGGTAAAAATTATAGATTGGCAGTCAATGGTGAGTCTAAAAGCGAGTTTGTTTTATATAGGTGTCCGACTTGTGGAAGTAAATTATATTAATGAAGTGAAATAAAAGTAAAACTGGAATACATACACGCAGATTTGAAATAAATCAAAAATGAAACGTAGAAGTAAATATTGAAGAGAAAATATAGTTTGGAGCAGTTTTTAGATGAAATTGGTTCAGATGTGATTTTTGTACGCTAAAAATGGTGGATTTGAGTGATTTTGGAAGGGGAGTGATGATGGGATGATGAAAAAATGTGATGTTCATACGATTTGAAAAGAGAAGTATATGTTGTGAAGCGAAAATTGTTATAAAAATATGATTGGATGTTTGGAGGATGAAAAGTATATGGAAAAACGAACACAAAACTATAACTTGGAAGAAATTGTAGAATTGATGGATAAGAAAAAACTAACATTTGATTATCCGATTCAAAGGGAATCTGGGCAGTGGGATAAATCCCAGAAATCGTTATTGATTGATTCAATCCTTAATGGTTATTTCCTTCCAGAGATTTACATAATTCGCGAAGGAACCGAGGATTTTGCGCCAATGTCAATTTTAGATGGCAAACAACGGCTTACAACATTATATGAGTTTGCGAATGATGGTTTTGCGCTTTCTGGTGATATTGATGATGTTACGATTGTTGATGTTTCTTATGATGAAAATAAGAATCCGATCCGTAATGAAAAAACATATTCCATTGCAAGAAAGAAATTTTCAGGCTTAGACACTGAGATTCAGAAGATATTCAATAAATACAAACTGGAAGTGAAGTTGCTTGCAGGGTTTTCAGATGAGCAAATAGAGGATCAATTTTACAGGCTCAATAATGGATGTACATTTACTAAGAGTCAAAAAGCGAATGTAAAGTTGGGAACAGAATTAGCAGGGAAAATTAAAGAAATAGAAGAGTGTGATTTTTTTGAGAATCGGGCAGTATTTTCAAATCTCCAACAAAAAAGAGGGGAGATTACAAGCTGTATTCTACAGTCTATGATGCTGCTTTCTGATTTTGAATACCGTAACTTTGCGGCAAGTGAAGTGGTGCGGTTTGCAGAATATTTAAACGAAAATCCGGATTATGACCTCATAAATAAAACAAAAGATTTGTTTGATAAACTGTTTTGTATTCTGCCGCCATATGATAAAGAAAGGGATAGAAATTGTTTGAAGAAAATCCATATCCCGATTCTGATTAAGAATATGGACACTATGGATAAGCTGGACGTTGATTATACTCTTACAGATGATGATTATACGGACTTCCTGAAAAACTGGTTTGATGTATGGAACGATACATCAGGATACTTGGATTTTTGCGGACAAGGTTCAACAGGACGTGCAAAAGTAGAAGGACGTATCGAGACAATGAAGAAGGAACTAAGGGAGTATGCAATACAACTGTCTATGGAGAAAGGAGCATGAACGGTTATGAATACAATGGAAATGAAAGTTGCAGAGCTGAAACCACATCCAAAGAATGAAGAAATTTATGGTGTCAATGAAGATATTTCTGATTTAGTGCAGAAGATTAAAAAGAGTGGACGAGTTCATACAATGACAGTCAATTCGAAAGGGGTTGTGTTAGCAGGACATAGAAGGCTGAAAGCCTGTATTGAACTTGGGATTGAAACAGTCAATGCAGAAATTGTTGATTTTGACACACCAGAAGAAGAAATACAATTTATTGTATTGGACAACCATCAAAGGGAAAAGACGGTGGAGCAGAAGGCGAGGGAAGCTAGGACTTTAAAGGAAGTTGAAAGCAAGCTTGCTGAAATTAGAAGGCGTGCTACGCAAAATAATAATACAGCTAAGAAATTAGCAGAGGTGCCAAATTCGGCACATCAGGACAGCCAAGGGAAATCACGAGATATTGTAGCAAAAAATGTAGGCTTACGTTCCGGGCATGAGGTTGACCGTGCGATTACAGCCGTCAATAAAATAGAAGAATTAAGGAAAGCCGGACGTGTGGAAGATGCAGAACTTATCCGTGGCGTGTTAAATAATAGGAGCGTTTCAGCGGCTGAAGAATTGGCAAGGAATATTGATATTGTTGAAATCCCGGAGAAAGAAAAGCCGCTTATACAGACAGGGAAGAAAAGCTCATATTCCTATGTGGAACAGGCAAAACAGAAACAGAAGCCAAAAGAAGAAACAAAAACCTGTAAGACTTGTGGAAAGATCCTTCCTGTCCATATGTTTTATAAAAGCAGGAATGAATGTAAGAACTGCTGTTCAGAAAGAAACCAACAAGAAAATATAGAATATATAGGAAACACGTCACTGACAATGGAAGATTTGGAAGAGACTGTGCGGGAATATAATGCGCAAAGTCGTGGAGAGATTGAAATTGTAATTCCAGAAATGGAGAAAGGCTATGTTTCAAAAACTCTTGAGAATGCAATGTCAGAGTTCCGGCGTAAAGTTGCGCAATGCATGATACACCAGAGGGAAATTATGCAGCTTTGCACAGAAGAAAAAGTAAGGCTTAACCGGATTATGTCAAAATTTATTGAGGATTTTCAAAAAGATAAAAATTATATTACAGGAGGAATGTAAAAATGTTAGAGTTTTTTAAGAAGAATGCAATAGTAGACAAGGAAAAGAAAGAAGAAGATTTAATTGTCTTATATGATATGGGATATGACACGGGTGCCTATTCCCATGTCAAGATTCAATATGGGTTGGTTGATGCAAGAACTGTACATAGTGCAATAGATGATGAGGATGGAGGCTATCAGAGGGTATTGAATTCCAAGAGGATTATTGAAATAACCAGGGATTTCCATTGGTCAAGGCTAAACCCGATCACGATCTGCATCAGGGCAGACGGGAACAGATATAATGTAGACGGGCAGGCAAGGGTGTCAAGCGTAAGAACATTATATAAAAAAGGTGAGATATCCACGCCGATGATACCATGTTTAATCCTCACAAATACAACACTGGAAGATGAAGCAATGCTGTTTGGCACCCAGGATGACGGGAAAACACCTTTAAGGGAATTTCAGAAGGCAAAAAGTAAATTTATAGGGAAAGATAAAAATATCTGTGGATTGGCGAATACATTAATGGATTGTGGGATTAGGCTGTTTACAGATGTTCAGGCATATAAAACTATCCGTGAAATTTATAATAATACGGATTTGGATGTGTTTAAGCGGTTTTGTAGTGTTATCAGCAAGGCTTGGCTGAATGGGACAAAGGCACAGAAAAAGAATGCAACTTGTGGTGAAATTTTAACAGGGCTGTCCATATTTTATTCAAGATATGCGGATGAAATTGACGATACGAACCTTATTAAGAAACTGTCAGAAAAAACTCCAAATTCAATCCGGGAGTTGTTTGAAAATTATAAAAACGAATTAGAGCCAGACAGAAAATACCTGAAGACATTTACAGTGCTATATAACAAAGGCAAACGTAAAGACAGAATTGATTATGTATAAGCTACTGATTTTATTTTGAATGGAATGGAGAGAATGGCAATGAAAGAAAAGAATGTATGTGAGAAGACGGAAGAAATAAGCAGGAAACAAAGAATTCATGACAGGGCAGTTACATTGCAGGCAGCTATGCGAGGCGCAAGCGTGGAACTGAAAACTCTTGGGCAGAAAAAGCATCCATTTGCAATAGAAAATATGCAGAATGATTAATTGTTAGACAAGCCCAAATGGGATTAACCGGAGCCATAAATTCCACAACTTTCGGAAGACATGGTTCCGGCTTGGTAAATGTTTGGATGATTGTAGTGTGGAAAAGTGGAGGATGATTTATTGAATAAAAACAAAAGTGTAGTGAAATCGCTTAAGATTAGAAGCATACAGGCGAACAGCCTTTATATCGTAAATAATTATCAGGAAAGTGAAGAAAACAGTGAACAGGAGCAGAAAAAGCCGTATCTTGATTTGGGGATAGCGGTCATTAATGACAGCCTGTTTACTGAATATATGAAACATCACGGAGTAGTGTCGAAACAGAAAGGAAGGTATAAAGGCAGGAGCAGAGACTTTATCGTGATGAAATTTGATTATGGCGTAAAAGACGGCATGTCAGCACAGGAATTAAGGGATTTTTATTATAAGAACGGAGCGACGGTTGTATGGCAGACTTATGACAAAGAAGGAAATGTGGTAAAAGAAGATCCGGTACATTATAAAATGCTCATGCGAAGCGCGGGCAAGTCAAAACAGGGTGATTGTATTTTTATCCGGGAGAATTTACACCAGACAGCATTAAGATACATTACAATGGATTTATGGGATAAGATGCCATTTGAACATGCAAAAATAGTTGAGATGTCGGCATATGCGCCATTGACAACGGCAACAGCGATCGATTACATAACAATTCCAATGGAAAAAATCTTTATTGTAAAAGATGAAGATGCGTTTGCTATGGTAAATGCTGTTTCCGTAAAGACAAGAGACGTTCCATATATAAAAAGTGAAATTGACTGGGACGCAACAGAAGATTATATAAATGAAAATTATGGTTTGACATTCTATATAAAAAAGAGTAAGAAAAAGGCAAACCTAACGTATATAAAGAAAACAAAATATTCTCTGGTAAGTAATGGAATAAAAGTTGAAGACTGCCCGCAAAAGAAGGAAAACCATAAAAAGAAGGAATGTTATGTTGACAGGCCAAAAGGGAAATCAGAAGTGAAAAATGTCTTATGGGACGGTATGGGTCTGATTGATGAAAATATGTTTTTAGATAATATGGACGGATTTATTTACTGTCGAAGCCATTTCTTTAAATCCTGCTTGTTCAGGGGAAGCATACAGGAATATTTTAAGGATTATTATGGGGACAAATATGAAACGGCTACAGCAACAGATATGTTCGGCAATGTTTTTCTTGTAAAGGATATAAAAGTGATTATTACTGAGAATTCGATTAAGTGGATCAAGTTTAAGAACCTGATGGGAAAAACCGATGCTGAAGCATACAGATATTACAAAAAATACATGAAAAAGCATGGGGAAAGATTTGCGATTGTGAAAACTGGACATACAAGCAAATATGGTGAGCTGCAAAGGAGTTCTTATCAGATTAATAACAGTCTGCCATGCGTTGACAGGGTGATTTTAAAAAGAATCGCAAAGGCAAGTATTGATTATTGCAATTCATTGAAACTGAGCCATGAAGCATATATAAAGCATCTGAAAATCAATGCTTCAAAAAAGTACAGCATAAACAATGTTTTGATCGCACTGGATGACTGGAATGAAAATTTCAGATATACAGAGTATTTCAAGAAAAAAAGGAATGACATTATAAGCAAGTTTAAAAATGAGCGGTTAAAACTAGGGAAACTGCTGCAATATGGGGATAACCTGACGATCTGTGGCAATCCGGTAGCTTTATTGATGAAAGTTACAGGACAGGATTTTTTGAATGAGCCATGTTTTAAACAGATAGACAATGGGATTCAATGCTATACGACAAGATTTAAAGATGGTGAGAGATTGGCAGGATTCCGTTCGCCGCATAATTCACCAAATAATATCGTACATCTGGTCAATACATATTCGGGGGAGATTCAGAAGTATTTCCCAAATTTGGGAAATAACGTTATTATCATTAATGGGATTGGCACAGATGTACAGTGTCGTCTGAATGGGCAGGATCTCGACACAGATTCCGTGTATGTCACAAACCAGTCGGATATCGTTCAACTTGCAGAAGAAGCATATATGAATTATCCAACAATTATCAATGACATACCATTGACAGGTGACAGTGAATATAGGAAAGACATGGAATCCTACGCAAAGATGGACAATAAAATCTCTTCTGCACAATATGCGATCGGGAATGCAAGCAATATCGCACAGTTAGCGTTGAGTTATTATTATGACAGCGGATGTAAGAACAGGGAATTAGAAGATGTGTTTATCATATGTTCTGTATTGGCACAGGTTGCTATTGATGGTTGCAAGCGTGAATTTGACATTAGTGCCAACAGTGAATTGCAGAGAATTAGCAGTCTTTCATGTATGCAGCCAGAAGACGGCAAAAAATATCCTGTCTTTTATGCAAAAGTGCAGGAGCAAAAGATGAATGGCAAAAAGAAGAAAAAAGTAATTGGTGATGATGAAATAAGAAAGTTTAATTGCCCGATGGAGATATTGGCGGATATTATTGAAGAAAATGTGATTGATATGCGGAAATATAAAGAATTGGTGCCTTATACATGTAATTTCAGCATGGTTTTCCGGTATCAGACAGACAGGAGCAGGGACAGTAAGCAGTATAAAAAAGTGATTTCCATTGTACAGGAATACGACAGGGAAGTTTATAAGCTGGATATATCAAAAAGTAACTATTCAAAAGATGTAGGAAATCTATTTGATGATTGCATGGCAAAGTTAAAAAACCTATCCATTAACAGAAGTACAATGTCATCATTGATTGCATACGCATTTATTAACAATGGTGACATTCGGGATAGGCTTTTGACAGTGTTATATGATAAAGATCCCAAAATGTTTTTATCCTGTTTTAAAAAATGTTCCAAAAGTTCCGCAAAAAGCACCGAAAGCCGTGATTTTGCTAAGGTTTCATAATTGCCATACGGAGGGGAGTGTACGGAAAAGAACGTAAGCTGAGTACTGCACTCCATCCTAATGGTAATAACGCCGTAAAAAGCGTTCATTATAAAAAACATTGTGGAAAATGTTTGAAAGTATTGTGCTATCGGCACAAGGGGCATAACAGGTGTGGAAAAACTGATATGGAGAAACTCTTGTGCCAAACGCAAATATCTGTAAATTTATTTTACAGTGTTCTATAAATTGTACTCTACATCCAATCTTCTTTACTGACAGGTATGAGCCTCAGAACTCATATCTGTAATCGTGCCAAACTCCACTAAGGCACGTAAAAATCATTCAAAACAATAACAAATAAAAATCCTATGTGTATCTCCACAATATACATAGGTCTTCTGAAGGCAGGGAGACTTCACAACTTCCTGCTTTCAGATGGTAGTATGAAAAAAATTTTTATAACTATAAATCATATAAGAAAACAGAACGTAATTGAAAGGAGAATTTAATTTGATAACACAAGAAGAGGTACGACAGAAGTTAATAAGAAAGATGATAGAAGGACAGCAGCAGTATATTGCAAAACAAGTAGGAATACCGAAACAGATACTTAGTAATTTCAAGACAGGTAAGCGTGAATTGTGGGAATCAAGCCTATTAGCTCTCAACGATTATCTTGACAATCACTAATCAAATCAGCAATAAAATCAAAAAAGTAACCTTATTAATCCAACATACATCTGAAAATCTATAATAGCTAAAAACTGAATATCGTAAAAAATCAAAAATTACCCCAAAAAATTAAAAAAATGAGTAAAAAATAGCATTTTTCAGCAAAAAAACGTAAAAAATCGTGTTTTTGCTGAAAGTGGGTAAAAAATCAATATGATATAATAACTATCAAAAATCATACCATAATAGTAATTGGATGTAAAGAGAAATTTTAAAGTTGTTTTGGATGGATTGTGGAGAATTAAATATAGAAGCCAATATTGTAATGATTATAAAGAGGTATTGTTACAAAGATACCAAAAAAGGAGATATAAACATTATGGAAAAATTAAGCGAATTAACAATTTCAGACGTAAAGGAATTTACAGAAGGTAAAAAGGTCAATGTGCAAATGGAATCTGCAATGTCAATACATATGGCAGATGCTATTGTGGAAGCCGATCCTGATTCCGGAGAGGATGGCAAAATCACTATCCTAATGCCTGATACCGGATGTAAGATTGAATTGGATTCAGAAGGAATAATTGATACTATTTATGGAAACGGGAAATGGATTACGATTGCTTTCTTTAACAATATGGGAAGCCTGGATATGTCAATTATTGATGATTCTGGAACAGAAGCAGGGCATGTTGTCAATCAGCACAGTACATGTCAGCATATCAAAGATAGATTAGGTAAGCTGTCAAAACTAACTATAGAAGACATTGAATTGATTCTGAATATGGAGAAGTAAGTAGTGAAAAGATAGCGGATATTGATTGCAACGGTTATGGGAAGGTGGTATAATTGTAAGTAATATAAGGAAGAAAATGGATGCTGGGAGGTGCGATTATGGGTAGGAAGATCCTTTGTCCGCATTGTAATTCATTATTAAATGAAGATATATTGAAAGAAAAAAATAGCGAAAATATTTGTTTGGTTTGTGGTGGGAAGCTGGATGATGGTGAGAGTGATAATATACAAAAGCAAAAAACTAAATGGTATTATTATAATGAAGGTGGAGGCACATTGATGAATACATTGTCTACCTCTTTTACCCCTTTATATACATTTGAAGCAGTAGACATGAAAGATGCAGAAAGGCAGTTAAAGGAAGTCATGCCAAACAGCCCATTATTCCAGATAAACCCAACACAGCAGACAAGATGCCCATACTGTTATGGCACACAGATACAGATTGTCCCGAAAAAATGGGGATTGGTTATGGGATTTGCTACGAATGGGTATAATCGGGTTTGTGTCAGATGCCAGAGAAAATTTTAAAATGTATTATAACTAAATAACAAAGATTTTAAGAGAGATTTTTATAGTCTCTCTTTTATTATGCCCAAAATTAAGGAGGAAAAATAAATATTGAACAGTGGTAACAATGAATTTGTATTAAATCTATTGGCTTTACTGGACATGCGGAAAAGCAAAAGCCAGATAAATGCTAACATCAAGGAATTAGAACAGTCAATCAGAAAAATAAAATTAACTGCTACTCTTGCAAAAGGGAATACAAAAAGTGAATTAAATCAAGTGATCCGGCAGTTGGAATCCCAGCTAAAGCAGATAAAGGTACAGGCTAAGATTGACAACCGCCAATTAAACAGAGAGATTAACAATGCTTTGAGAAATGTGTCGGTGAGAGATATTAATCTTAACATCAACAGCACAGGCGATAGGTTAAATGCACAGGTAAGAAGGGCGGTATCACAGGCAAGGGAGTATGTGAACCGGAATCCAATCAGCGTAAACATTGATCTGAAAAGAGAAAAACTCTTAAATCAATTGACAGCATTTACCAATAAGCATACAAAGATAAATGAATCGTCATATTGGCTTGGTGAAGCTGAAAGGCTTCGTGGTGTAATTAGTTCTGTTACAAACAGAGATGAGCTTAGAAATGCTACAGATCAGTTGCAGGTATTTACATCAGGTGTCAGGGCTACTGGATATGCAGCGGTTTCCACGACAGACAGGATCAAAGGGATGTTGGGAAGCATCGTTAAGGTTTCAAATTACTTTGGGCTTGCTTTTGTTGCTGTAAATAAATTCCGTCAGTCTTTAGAAACGCTTAAAACGAATGATACAATACTTACAGAAATTTCTAAAACCAGTGAGATGACAAAGCAGCAGTTGAAGGAATTAGGCGACGAAGCTTTTGATGTTGCAAGCAAGTACGGACAAGTGTCAAAAAATTACTTAACAGCCGTGCAGGAAATGGCCAGATCCGGTTATGAGATGATGTCAAAGGAACTTGGTGAGCTGTCATTATTGGCGCAAAGTAGCGGCGATATGACGGCAGAAATGGCTAATAATTATATTCTGGCAACCGACGCTGCCTATAAATACGGCGGAAGTGTTGAAAAATTAAATGCTGCCCTTGATGGAGCGAATTTTATCAGTAACCGAAATTCTGCAAGTCTTAGTGATCTTGCGGATGCTACCCGTGTTTCTGCATCATTTGCCGCGAATGCTGGAGTTGCTATTGATGAACTGACAGCGGCAGAAGCAACTATGATTGCCACGACGAAAAGAAGCGGTTCCGAAATGGGCAGGGCATTCAGGAGTATTGTATTAAATTTGCAGCAAGTGTCGGGCGAATTTGACGGTGAAGAAATTAATGAAGAACAGCTTAAAAAGGTGGAAGAACGATGCCATTCGTTAGGCGTTGAGTTGGAATACATGAAGGATGGCGTTGCAACACTCCGTAATCCAATGGAGGTATTGAAGGAACTTGCAGAGGTATATAATTCGTTGCCTGATAACAGTGCAGATAAACAGGGATTGATCTCAGATCTCGGCGGAAAATATCATGCCAATGCTTTGAGTGCACTGCTTTCCCGATGGGATTTGTATGAAAAGATGTTAGGTGAGTTTTCACAAGGTACAGGAAGTGCACTTGAGGAAGCAAACAAGACGGCTGATTCGTGGGCTGGACGTGTTGCGCAGCTTCAGAACAGCTGGGATTCGTTTGTGAACTCCCTGACAAACAAAGGGGCAATCAAAGGCGGCGTATCATTCCTTGACAACACTATACAGGCATTTGAAAAATTAACGGATACATTAGGTGCAATACCAGTACTTTTGACAACAATCAACGGCTCAATGTCTGCACTTAATAAGAATTATGGGATAACACAAGTATTTAATAAAGATACTCGGAGAATTGACTTACAAGGTAATTTTATGGGTATTGACATAACTGCCTATAAAACGCAAGCAAAACATTTCAGAGAAGCTTCAGAAGCAATACAACTTTGGAATGGCAATTTGATTGATGGGACAGCAAATATTGATACTTTTGGTAATGCCACTGTCCAAAACAATGCCCATTTGAAAGCCTATCTTCAAACCACATCCACAGAAGCACCCGCTTCATTAGCTGGATACCGCGCTTATCTCAATGCGGCGGGAGTATCCACCGACACGCTCAGATTGAAGACAATACTTATGACTTCTGCACTTACATTTGGTCTGACCTTTGCAATACAAGCAGTGGTTGTGGGTATATCAAAGCTTGTCAATGCACAGAAAGAAGCGGTACAGTCAGCACAGGAAGCGGCAGATGCATATTCGGATTCTTCTTCCTCCGTCAATGACTATATTTCCAGATACAAAGAACTTCAAGAAGCTCTCACAGCCGCAAAAGGCAACGAAGAAGAGACATACAATGTTAAAAAGCAGCTATTAGACCTTCAGACAGAACTCAATGAAAAATTTGGTGACGAATACGGAAGAATTAATCTCGTAACAGAAGCCTACAAAGATCAAACAGCAGCAATCCAGGAATACAACAAAGAAGCCGCAAATACTTTCCTTAACGAAAACATGTCTGGTATCAAAACGGCAATGCGCCAGATGGAAAAAGAACGTCGTTACCTTTTAAGCTATACAGAATCTTTTTCAACAAAAAGAGGAAAAGCATTAAAAGAAGTTGCAGAACAGTATAAAGACCAAGGAATTTACCTATTGGGCAGCACTGAAAATGATAGTTTTTCTGTACATTTAAAAACAGACGCACAATCCGCATATGAAACCATCAACGCATTTGAAAATGACCTCCGCCAGAAAGCAAATGAACTTGGGGATGCACATTTATTTGACGGGCTATTTGATATTTCTTCCGGAGAACTAAACAGGGCAAAGGAAACCATTGATGATTACGCCGACATTTATAAACAGGCATTATCGGCAGAAATTACAACGGATGATGATAAATCCGTTAAATACAATGAAGCATTACAGGCAGTAGAAGCATATAATGAAGCCATTCTGCAAAGCGAAGACATATACAATGACAAAAACGTGGAAGAAGCACGTCAGTCATTACAGGAAATCAAAGAAGAATTATCTGGTGAGGAATGGGAAAAATACGGCGCATTAATTGAGCATGTATTTGACCAGGCAGACACAAGGCTCCTTGATTTTAATGAACAGTTAGGGAATGATGATTTTTTAAAGAAACTGGCTGAGGATTTAAAAGGGCTTAACGATATAGATTTACAGGCATTTAATGAAGCTGTAGGGACAAATAATTCCTTTGATAAGTTAAAAGAATCTGCTGAATCGTATGGTTTGGGCGTAGACGAATTAATTGATACTTTAGTCAGGCTTGAATATGTGCAGACACAGGTTTCAGAAGGGACAGAAGATATTGCATTATCCTTCAAAGACAAATTTCAAAACCTATGGGATTCCGAATCCTTCTCGGATGCTAGAAAAGACCTTGCCAAACTTGCAAAAGAAGCAGGTATTACAGAAAAAGACATCCAATCATTAGCAAGTGAAAATTCAGAACTCGCATCCCTCCTAAATGAATCCGGTATGTCCGCACAGTTTGCCGCTACCTGCTTCAACAAGATGTCCAATGGAGCAGATGGATTTTCCGCAATTGAAGATGATGCGCTTGCATTGGATAAAGCCTTGCACAGCATGGATGAAAGCCTGCAAAATGTAGCGGCATCCAAATCCACATATGACAAAGCATTAGAACAGGACGACTATGATACAGAGTTTGAAAATTATCAGGAAGCCTATAAAAATGCCATGCAGATGTTTGAGGATGGCGATTACGGCAGACATTTCCGCTCTTCCATGGAATACTTTTTAGGCGAAGATTCCTATACCATGAGCATTGAAGAATTATACAATGCAATGAATAACCTGAAAAGCGTATTCGGGGAAAATGCGACAAACGGGCTTGAATTTTTAGATAAGCTGTATGCAAAGCAAGATATCCTGGATGGCATGGATTCGTCATTAAGAAAGCTGTCGGATGGTTCTTATGATTTCGATTTGAAACCAGATGAATTTGAGAAAATCGGCGAAGCATTGGGAATGACTGCTGAGGAAGTAGCCGCTTGCACAAACGCGCTTGGCATGTTCGGGAATTTCCATTCCTATGATTTGGAGGAAGTGGAGGAAACCTTAAACGGTATTTCCATAGCTGCAAAAAACGGGGAACAGTCGATACTTTCCATGCAGGGCGTTGAAAAGATCCTTGCCGATATCGGCTACAATGGATATGAAATTTATCATATCATGCAGGATATCAAGGGCATGGACAGCATACAGATGCTTGATTTTGGCGTAGAGGATGCAGAATCTATCCAGGCAGTCATTGATAAGCTGAAGGAATTAAATGCATTTGAAATAGGTGGAACCACCATTGACGTATCTGGTCTTGTAACTACGATGCAGGAAACGCTTGGGATGGCGGCAGAGGATATCAATACATTCCTGGAAAACATCAATGGGAAATTCCAGTTCAAAGATGCAGAAGGAAATCTTACAACACTGGCACATGCAAAAGATATGGTTATGCAGTCAGAGGATACAAGCGCGGCTGACGGCATAGACAAGATTGGAGAAGCTGCTGACAATGCAGATGGGAAAGTCAATACGCTCCATACGGATATGGAAGCCCTAAATACATTGAGCCTTGGCGGGTTAATGTCGCAGTTTAATTCCGCAGGGACGGCAGTGGATAACCTAAATAGCAAAGTGCAGAATCTTGCCGCACAGATGGATACAGTAAATAATAAATCAGCGGTTATCCCAATGACTTCATACGGAGCAGCAGGGCAGAATACATCGTCTTCTACAAAGCCAAATACAGGGAAAGTGAAAGCGTCAGGCAATGCACAGATTGGACATTCCTTCTCAAAAGGTACAATCGGTGCGCCCAAAACAGAAACAGCGTTAATCAATGAATTAGGAAACGAAACAATCATTGATCCGGAGAAAGGCACTTATGAGATTGTAGGCGGTGGCGCACAGTTCCGTAAAATCAAAAAGGGACAGATTATCTTAAACCACTTACAAACAAAAGCATTACAGAAGTTTGGGCAAGTCTCTTCTTTTGGTAAGATGTTGTTTGGTGGCAATGCCGATATGAAAGGCTCTGCTTATGTTGGCGGTACGGCAGGTGGAACCAATCCTGCGACGAAGAAACCGTATCAACAACCATCAAACAATAATGAATCCAAGAAAGCCGCAAAAGAAACTGCTGAACAAGCAAAAGAAATATCCGAGGAAGTATTTGACTGGATCGAAAAGCGGATTGAATATTTCAAACGTAAATTCGACAAATGGATCAAGCAGGCTGAATCAGCCGTTACAAGTGGGTTCATCACAAAGTATTATAAGAAAGCAACAAACGTAATCAAGAAAGAACTCAATGCCTATGACAAAGCTTATAACAGATATATGAAAGAAGCAAATGCTGTAGGCTTGGATAAGAAATACCGTGACAAAGTAAAGAATGGAACAATTGACATTGAAACAATCCGCGACGAAGCTTTAGCGGATAAGATACAGAAGTATCAGGAATGGTATATTTATTATGCCCCTTTATCTGGCAACAGGTGGAGGTATTCTATTTAACTGCTGGGACAACCCTAAAGGCAGTCAGACTACAACGTAACGATGAAATATGCGTAAGCGTGAATGTGGCGAAAGCAGAAAAAACTGGCTGCATGGCATATGGTGAAATAAAAGCACAGATTATGTTGTGTCCTAAGTGCTGTGTAATGGGAAATCAGCAGCCAAGACCCGAACAGGGTAAGGTTCAACGACTATCGTGTAAACGAGTAGGCCCACAAGCGATTGGTGGGTCGAAATGGTAGATTACCTGTTAAAAATATTATGGGAATTAGTGCAATAAACAAATGTTCTGACTATATTCCTGTCGATTATTGGTATATAATGTTATATAACATTAATTGGAGGAAAAAATATGGAACAAAAAGAAAGTATGCCGAGAAATGAAAGCAATACGAATAAATTTTATAACGTTGCATTGTTTATTGATTATGAAAACATATGCAAAACTCTCATTAAACAGCATACTAATGTAATTAGGTTAGGATTTTTTGAAAAATTCAGGGTTTGGTGTAAATTACATGGGAGGCGAAGCGTTAAAATAGCGGTATATTGCAATTTTGATATAAAAGATTTATATGAATCACACCATCAATCTTTATTGCAATCCTATGGAGTTGAAACAATCCATACATCTAATCAAGGAAAAAATTATGCGGATCTAAAGATTACAATAGATGTTTTAAATTCCATGTATACAAATGATAATATTGATGAATTCATTCTTATGTCAAACGATAAAGATATGACCCCGTTATTAAATACATTACGTTTAAACAAGAGGAAAGTATCAGTAATAACAACTGGTAAAGAATATAATAACGCTCTTTGTGAGTTTGCTGACGAACAGATTAAATTTGAAGAAATTATAAATATAGAATACAAAGAGAAAGATCTGTTGATAGCAGATATAGAAAATAGATTTTTTACAAATATAGAAGAATTTGTTGGAAATGGTATTAAGGAATACGAAGCATCTTCTGATAAAAATAAGTATTATAAAAAGAATTATAATATTGAACATTTTCTTGAATCGCAATCAAGATATTACCAAGTGATGCAATATGAAATATTAAATATGGTAAAAAATTACTGCAATACCGGTAAAGCAATTCTTTATCAAAATAGAGTGAAAACCACAATATATACTGGCATATTACCAGTGAAATATAAGGATTACTTTTTGGAGAATGGAATTATAAAAAATCAAGATATTCTTAATAGTTCCAAAATAGATGAATTATTGGAAAACAAATATTCACAATATATTCCAAAAGAATCTGATTGACATTGATACATATATATGTTAATATTATAATATACTTTAATAAAAAACTATATTAGACTATAAGCTGAAGAGTGCATTACACGAATTGGTGAAGAGTCGGCGTTCACAGTAATGTGGACGTTTTTTATGCATTTTAGAGCAGGATTTCAACTCCTGCTCTTTTCTTATATCCAAAATTCCAAAAATAATTTAACAGGTAAAAGATATAGTCTCGTCTACATGGGAAACCATGTGGGGTTATTTAACCCGGTCAGTGTAGCGAACTGGCTAAAGACAACGATGATAAAGCAATCGAATCCACAGAATCATTTGTGGAAACAGCGGAGGAATTATATAATCTCCCGCTTGACAAAGCAGCAACTAAGATTGAGAAATTCAAAGATGCAATAGACTTATTAGATAAGAAGTTAGACAATGCTATCGGATCAAAAGCGAAGAATAAATTAGTCGATAAGCAAACAAAGCAAGAAAAGAAAACTCTTGACGCAAATAGGAAAGCAGAAAAGGAAGCTCAAAAGAATTTAAAAGCAGCAGGGAAAAACCTAACCAAATCCAGCATTTTAAACAGCCCAGACGTATCCGCTAACGAAAAGAAGAAAATAAAACAGGCTGTCAAAAATGGCAAGGAAGTAAATCTCTCCTATTTCAAAGAAGGTTCAAAAGCATACAATGCGGCTGTAAAATACAACGAAGCATTAAAAGCAAATACACAGGCCACTTATGACCTTGCAACAGCTCAGGAAGAATATAACGCATGGCTTGTGGAAGCAAGCAAAATCAAGTTTGACAATATAGCGGACGACTATAATAAGCAAGTACAATTACTTGGTTTCCAGATGGACGCATTGGACAATCGAATCTCCGAAATTGAAACAAAGGGTGAAAAGGTAAATAAATCTTACTATGAATCACAGAAATCCATCAATGACCAGGAACTTGCACAATACAAGGCAGAAAAAGCCGCTTTGGAAGAAAGCCTTAAGAATATCAAACAAGGCACGGATGAATGGTACGATGCATTAGAAGAAATAAACAATGTATCCTCTGCTATTTCTGACTGTGTAAAGGAAACCTACAACCTGAACAACGCAATCAACCAGCTGCATTTTGACTTGTTTGATGATATATCGGAATCTATTGGGCGTATTATTACGGAGCAGGAATTCTTACAGGGATTATTTGCCCATGAGAAAAATGCAGATGACGAAACGGGGAACTTAACAGAAGCAGGCATTGCAAAGCTTGGTTCATTATCTGCAAGCTATTATGCTTCCAAAAACCGTGCAGAGAAGGATAAGGCAGAGGTTCAGGAATTGCAGCGTATGTTTGATTCCAAGTCGCTGCACAGTGATTTGTTAGGCATTACTTTCAATTCAATTGACGATTTGGAAGAAAAGCTAAAAGAAACTTACGACAAATGGCAGGGCGACATCAAAGAAACCTACAGCCTGGAATCCAATATTTCCGATTTGATGAAGGAGAAATACCAGGCAGAACTTGATATGCTCCAAGACCTGATAGACGCAAAAAAAGACGCTTTAAAAGCAGAAAAAGACCTGCACGACTACCAGAACACCATCCAGCAGAAGACAAAAGATATTAACACCATCCAGATGCAGATTGCGGCATATTCCGGCGACACATCTCAGGAAGCAATGGCAAAGCTGCAGAAATTGCAGGCCGAACTCAATGAAAAGAAAGATGATTTGAAAGAAACGGAATACGACAAATACATTTCTGACCAGGAAGACATGCTTGACAAGCTGTACGGTGAATACAATGAAGCGATACAAAAGAAGATGGATGACTTCATGGGGCTTGTACAGGAAGGTCTTGACACCGCAAATAAAAATACAGCCCTGATTTCGGATTACCTCAGCAGCATTGCAGGGGAAAATGGATACCTAAATCAATTCAAAAACCTGTTTAACGGGGCAGGCGGGATCAAAGATGGTGTAGATAAAAATGTTTCAAACATTACTGCAAACGAAACAAAAGGAAGCGGCACAACCACCACAATGCCGACTGGACTGCAAAGGGTTGATATTAGCGGCACAGGACAAACCAATACAGAAGCAAATGCGGGCAATGCGCAGCATAAGATTGAATTAAACAATGCCAGCCACCGTGACAACGCAAAAGAATATATCTCCAAACATGCAAGCAAAGCAAAGAAGAAAAAAGGGGAATACTCGGATGTAAACCAGAAAATTTATGACAATAAAGCGAAGTCATATAACGGCACTGGGAAAGTATTGTCTTCGGATGAACTGAAAGGCTTGTCAAAGAAGCTTGGCGTGGAATATGACGGCGCATCGAAATCAGGGAAACTTTATAAGAAGCTGAAATCCATCAAATTCCCTGGATTTAAGAAAGGCGGCGTGGTGTCTGTTGATGACATTGAAAAGCAGGTACATGACAATGGTGACACAAGCCTTGTATCCGTACAAAGCGGGGAAGCGGTTTTAACGCCTGTACAGACAGATTTGTTCCAGAAGTTTACGGAGAAAATGCCAGAAATGGTACAGGCATTTGATATGTCTGACTTAGTGAAAGTGCCGAATTATATACAGGAGTTACAGGCATTGCATCCAGTGCAGAGGGACACAGGGACAACGGCTGCTTTTGGGGATGTACATTATACATTTGAACTTCCAAATGTTGTGGATGAGAAAAGTTTCTTACAAACAATACAAAGCAGCGAAAAAGTAAGAAGGTGCATCAAAAGCTTTACGATTGACCGATTGGCAGGTGCAGGAAGGCTTGCATATAAGAATATAAGATAAGTAATTAAATAGTATCTCCGTTATTGGATAATGAATAGTAACGGAGATACCTCATAGAAAGGACGGTAGAATATGAAAAGCATTACAAGTGAAATAATTGATGAAACTATTAATAGGTCGTATGAAAATATTAGAGAGGATTTCTTTAATGATTTTTGGAATAATTATAAATATTGCGAAGAAATTATAGAAGAATCACATGGACACACAGATGATGTCAATAAACAATTTTTAGCTTCAGATTTTGCAGCATTTAAAACAGCAAGGGATCATTGCATTGAGATATTCAGAAGTGTTTTAAAAGAATTGCTGTGCAATTAAAAAGGAATATTAAATAAAAATAGATAGGAAAAACCAAATGGGCGGCAAACAACCGCCCTATTTTAATGCAATTTTATGGAGGGAATACAATGTTTAACAGAGATGCAGAAAAAGAAACCATAAATATATTGTTACGTGAAAATAAGAAGTTAAAGCGGGATAACCAGAGACTTAGGGAATCACTTGGGGAGTTGGAGCGGTATAAAGCGGAATACCGGAAATTGATTGAAGAATTAAACGAGGTAAAAGAGGTATATATTGAACGTATGGAAGAATTTAACCAGGTTGAAAAAGAGTGCCGGAAAGCATTGAATCAGATTATGGATAGAAAAGAAATCGTATCCGGTAAATAGAATAAGTGAAAATGATTAGACAGGATGCCAGTATATAATGCGTGTGCAGGATTCGGTAAAATATCCGTGTCCTGCTGCACATTTGAATCATAGAATATAGATGAATTGAAAAACAGAATATTGATTGTTGATTACGGCACTGTGGGATTAGTTCTTGCGGTGTCTTTATTATATTTGAAAATGTAATATTGGAGGATGATTTATTATAAGCGAAAAAGTTTTAGTAGATAAAAGATTATTGAATATTAGTGAATTTTGCAATTATTTAGGCATAGGACAGACAAAGGCAAGAGAGTTATTAAGAGGACGTAATGGCTTTGGAGTACAGATTGGAAACCGTTGGTATGCTAATAAAGTGAAATTAGATGCATGGATTGACAGGCAGACCATGTGAAATATATCCAAATTTGAAAATTGTAAATATAATATATAAAGCAGATTGAAAAAGATAAGTTGATAGGTTATACTGAATAATCATGTTTACATTTATCTTTTTTGATTTGCCCATATGACGGAAAGGAGAAGATTGAATGGGTAAGTCATTAAGTGGAAAAGAACTTGGAAATGGAATTTCTCAACGTAAAGATGGAACATATTGTGCGAGGTTTATGGATCGGTTTGGCAAAAGAAAATCCATTTATGCGAAAACATGCAGTGAAATCAGAAAAAAGTTGAGAGAAAAACAGTATGAAGATGAAAAACAGATTAATGTAGTTGAAACTAATATGACGCTTGATGAATGGTTTGACGAGTGGCTTAATACATGCAAAAAAAATTGCAGGGACACTACAAAAAGAACATATGCGATTCAATATAACCGTCTCCGTGGAGAACTGGGATGGAGAAAAATAACGAATCTGAATCTGGTTATTGTCCAGAGGGCTTTTAATAATTTGAAAAGTGATGCTTCTAGAGCAGACTGTAAAGCAATACTTGTTGATATGCTAAATCGCGCCGTGGAATCGGATTTGATTATCAAAAATGTTGCATTATCCGTTAATACTGTGATTGATCACGATTCAAGAAAAGAAAAAAGGGTTTTAAAGCCTGAAGAAATTGAATTGCTGTATAAAGCGTCCAAAGATGGAAGGTTATACCCTATTTTCGTGATTGCTTTAAATACAGGGATGCGGATCGGCGAAATAATAGGTTTGACATGGGATTGCGTTGATTTTCAGAATAGTATGATATATGTTACTCAAACATTATGCTACATGCCAAACAACGGAAATGCTATATATGAATTACATCCTCCTAAAAGTACGGCTGGGAAACGTAATATTCCAATGACAAAATTAGTCAAAGAAACATTAATGGAGCAAAAAACTTGGAAGGATAATGTCAATGACCGATTTGAACCACAGCCCGGATTTGAAGACTTGGTATTTACAAGTAAAACGAATCATCCATTACATACCGCTAATATTAAGGATTCTATTAATTACCTTTTGAAAAAGATTAATGCTGAAAACCCAGAAATAAACTTTGAGCATTTTACGCCACACTGCCTTAGACATACATTTGCTACAAATTGCATAGCAAACGGCATGAAACCTAAGACATTGCAGAAATTGTTGGGGCATAATTCATTGCAGATGACGATGGATTTATATTGTCATGTATTGGACGATACATTGAAAGAAGAATTAGGTGCATTTAATGAAATGGCGTAAAAAAGGTGTAAAAATCAGTTTTAAACGGCTAAAACCCTTGAAAATAAAGGAATTCAGAGGTTATTACCTGAAGTTTTATATGTTCCAGGTTTGTGAGGAGAAATAGGGCGGGAATCCTTGCAGAGACTATGTGGATAAAACTACGGAAATTCAAGAGATGAATTTATCGACGAAGTCCCTTTTTTGTGGTATGATAGTGTTTAATGATCAGGACAGAAAGGGGTATGTTCTATGTCCCATGCATCGAACGCCAAGCCGGAAACGGCGCAAAAGCATATTTGTATCGGCATGCTGGCTCATGTTGACGCGGGCAAGACTACGCTTTCAGAGCAGCTTTTATATGAAAGCGGCATGATCCGCACACCCGGCAGGGTGGACAAGCAGAGCGCTTATTTAGATACGGACGCTATGGAGCGCGAACGGGGTATTACGATTTTTTCCAAACAGGCGGTTTTAAGGCTGCCGGGGCTGACGGTTACGCTGCTTGATACGCCGGGGCATGTGGATTTTTCCGCCGAGATGGAGCGCACTCTGCAGGCGCTTGATTATGCTGTTCTGGTTATCAGCGCGGCGGACGGCGTGCAGGGGCATACCCGGACGCTTTGGCGG
>OFHM01000789.1_pt1 | contig 24119 bp, 24 predicted proteins | sample 1521311 | NCBI WGS metagenome assembly OFHM01 (sample SAMEA3504083, study PRJEB24116) | mouse gut metagenome | biome: mouse gut; feature: mouse-associated habitat; material: faeces | place: Denmark | collected 2011 | reverse complement strand
CGACAAATACGGCATGGTCATGGCCTTTACCGGAATGCGGCTTTTCCATCACTAAGGAGGAAAGCTCATGTTTATCAGCAGTAATATTGGTTCTTTTCCTTGCAATTCCTTGGAGGAATATAAGGTTCATTTAGAAACCTGTTTTCAGCAGGAAAATGAAATCTGGTGTTCCCAAAGCGAGGAGTCCAAATATCCCTGTCTGTCTATTCTGGTAAAAAGCGATCAGGCTGTCGTCAATTATTTTGAGGTGGAGGACGGCGGCGAGATGCTTGTTTCCTTCGGCGATGAAGATGCGGAAGACATCGTCTCGTTTTGCGACGGCCAATATGAAATTGCCGCATGGCAGGTAATACCGGCCTCCGATGCTATGGAGTGCGCTTTGGAGTTTTTCCAATCTCAGAATGCACCTGGCTGTATTGATTGGGGAGAATTATAGGAAAGGTTGTTTATACATGAAAGTTTTAGTCGTAGGCGGAGGCGGCCGTGAGCACGCCATTGCGGCCAGCATGAGGAAGAGCCCCAGGGTGGACGCGCTCTACTGCGTCCCGGGCAATGCGGGCATCGCGCAGATCGGATTGTTAAGCGATCTGTCTGTCAGAGAGTGGCAAAGGGTACTGGATACAAACCTGTCATCCGTATTTTATTGCTGCAGACAGGTAATTCCGGGTATGGTACGGCAGCAGTCTGGCAAAATACTGAATATTTCCTCTAATGAATATTGTTTTTTTATTTTATTTATAAAATTTAAAATATTTTGATTACTCATTATTTAATCTATTCCTTTCATTTATTATTTTATATCATACATTTTTTATTTTTTCAACACTATTACGAATATTTGTTTTATTTTTTCTGTAAATTATTCTTATACATATATAATTTCACTAAAAACAATTTCCTCAGCTTGACTTTTTATAGAGTTCATAGTTCCTACCCAATAAAGAATATCTGTATTTTTCATATCTTCTGTCAAATCGCTTTTAGCTTTTAACTCGCTAATAATTTGTTGTACTCTAATATCTGCTGTTTCTTGTATTTCTTTAAGATATGTATTTAATGTTCCCTCCATTAGCATTATAGTATAATCAGCTTTTTTGTATTCTTTCAAATATTTCAATCTCATTCTTCCATACTTATTTAAAATAATTTTTTCTTGTTTAGGTATTGCTAGGTTTGGTATATAATAATCTCCCTCTAAATTATATTCAATACCTGTTCTTTTATCAATTTTTGTTTTTGGTAATTCATTATTCATAGATTTTTTCCTCCTTTTAAAATCTTGTATCATTATTTTTCTTTTTACTTTTAGTTAGTTTGTTTTCATCTGGTATAGTTACTTTTCTAGCAATATTATTTGCAATTTCATTATCATTGTTGTCGAATATGCCATTTTTATATAGGTCATCACTAACAATTTTATAGTTATTATCTTTATCATAGCAAATTCGTTTATGAAAGTGGCTCATAATACTATGCCAAAAGGCTTTAAATTTCTGCAATTCTTGTTTTAGTTTTTCTTTTTCAGTTTGTAACTTGCCTATAATTTTATCTTTAGTAGATATTTCATTTTTTAGACTGCCGATTTCATTATCTTTTAATTCTATTTCATATTTAAGTGAACGATTTTGCTTTTCTATTTCAAAAGCAGAATGTTCAAAATCTTTAATCGCCATATTTAAGTCATTTACACTTCTAATAGTTTTAGTAGTATCTTTTACCTTATTTGTGTAATCTTTTATTATTTGGACATCCTCGTTTGAAATAACCATATTATTTTTATTTAGTTTAGTAGGTTTTAAATTATCTAGTATGGTTTTTATATCTTTAGTTGTATTATCTAGTTTTTTAGTTTGATTATTGGCTTCTGCTAGTTTTTTCTCTTTCTGTTCCAGTTGTTTTTTTATTTGTCTGTAATCTCCCATATCTTTAATATCTATATCTTGATTTCTTCCTTTTTTCTTTTGTTTTAGTATAGAAGTCTTTTCATAGTGTTTATTATATGATTTTATACAACAAACTCTCATTTCGTCTTGTATTCGTTGCAAAGACTCTTTTGTAAATACTTTTGACTTTGCAGGTTGCTTTTTCATACCTTTCTTGTAACCATCTTTTACAGGAATACCAACTAAATGTAGATGTGGAGATAGTTCATCAAAATGTATTACTGCATTTGCAACTTTAAATTCTGGTACAATTCTCATCAAGTCTAATACTTGTTCTTTGTAAACATATCTCATATTCATTCTATAATCTAAATTTTTATTATTCCAAAAGTCCATATCTCCAAGTTCAATTATTAGTTCACAAGCCAAGTCTTTTTGCTTATCTTGTGATATATGCTTAAAATAGTTATCTATCTTTCTATCTTTACGAGTTTGCTTATTATTATATTCTAGTCTTGCTCCTTCAAATTCTTGTAAATATAGGTCTTGAACATCTTGATATAAGTTATCTGTTCCATATAAAATGTAAATATTATCTTTATTATTATCATAATCTCTTAAATTGTGTTTATTCACTTTCGATAGCTGTGTTGCATTTTGTATTCCATTGTTTGCAAATGATGTTTCTCCAGATGGATTGTTTTTTGCAACTTTTTTAGCTTTAGTAGTTTTGTTTTTATCACTACCTAAGTGAATAGAATATGCTAATTCTTCGCTCATCTTTTTCCTCCTTTAGAACTTGCTTCGTAGCATAGGAATTTGACTTTAGTCAATATTCCTAACCCAGTAGACTTAAGTTAAGTACACTTTAATTTTTATTAAAAATATATTTTATAAAAGACAGCTTTAGCAGATATAAAATTATAGTTCTAAAAGTAGTGAAATTAAATTTTAGGAGGATTTAGTTATGCTAGAGATAACTTATCACAAAGAAGGAGATTTTTTCGTTCCTGACTTATATTTGGAAAAGGAAGATTACGAAAATGATTATATTATTGGAAAGTATGGTCATTTAAGATTAGAATATTTGAGAAATCATAAGAAAGCAGAATATATAATAATGTTTATGAACAAGACTTTAAGGAAACATATTGTTGAAACTGATAAACAAGCTAAACAAAGATTTGAAATACTTATGAAACAAATGCTAGAGAAAAATCCTATTGATGAGAACTTGAAGGATACTGACCCTTTAAAATGGGCTGGACTTATGAATAATTATAAATATTCAGTTGAAGAAATTATTTTTAAAGAATTTATATTTAACTAATATTTAAGGAGTAGCATAAGCTACTCCAAGTTCCTTGATACACATTTAATTTAGCCATTTTCCTATGATTTTATCAAAATGGTCAAGTGTTTCATCACTATATTTATATTCATTATTTTCAACCCTTTTTAGCAATTCTAACGAATAATATGCTTTTTCACCAGAATAGTCTTCATTGTTTATTCCTATATTATTTTTGTCTTCTTCTGAAAATAAGCCTTCAATTGAAAAATTGAGATTATTATTTTCTTTGTTGGTTCCATCAACAAACTTTATATCATTTAAATCAACTAATAATTTGTTAGTTAAAACCTTATATTCCTTTCTTCCTTCTTTATCTTGATCAATGAGAATTTTATATTTATATCCCCATCCAATTAATATTGAAATAATATTATGAATATTATCAACTCCAGAAGAAGGTATTATATTATATTCTTTCTTATAGCGATTTTGCATTAAAAAAGCTTTTAAATAATTGTAATCAGAAATTCCTTCAGTTATTATATTTACTTTTTTACTATCCATAGCTGTAAAGCTATATCCCATATTCATTCCTATTGCAGTTAAAATTGGAGTAATTGTTTCTTTTTTTGAACTCATTTTATGAGGCAATGAATAATATCTATTCCCAATATTACTATTGCCCGAATCATCTTTTATAATTGTTCTCGTTCTATATAAATCATTTTGATATATCATACTTGGTAATTGAGTAGTATATATTATTTGATTATCCTTTGATGTGAAATCTTCAAATAAATTTAATATTTCTTTTTGTGCATTAACGTGTAGATATACTCCTGGTTCATCTAATAGGACAACGTAATTTTCTATATCATATTTTTGAGTTTTGGCTAATAATTGTATATACATATTTAGATACCATTTTAACCCATTACTTCTTTCACTCAAATTCAAATATTTATTATTAGTTTTAACAACAAAATTTAATGAATCCATATCAAAATTAACTCTAAGTTTTACTTTCTCTTGTTTGTAAAATTTATTAAATTCTGTTATTATCGTTTCAATTTTACTGTTTATTTCTTCTACAAAATTATATTTATCATCATCTTGTGACAGCTTCCAATAACCCATTAAACTATTAAAGTCTATTCCAATAGTTTTCAATAAATACTTTAGCATTTGCTTTGATTGTGTATTATCTTCTAAATATTTTCGTGTATACTTTGTTTTAAGCCCAATATCATCTAAAAGAATAAATCGTGGAAATATAGAATGGAATTTCATTAAATATTCTCTACATTCTTTTAAACATTGTATAAAATCTTCATAAGTTGAATTGTTTTCTAATGATGAAATTATATTATCTATATATGTATAATTTATAAATACTTTTGACTCAGCATTGTTAATCATTTTAATAATATTGCTAAATTGTTTTCTTTTATTTTCATCATTGAAATAAATATTTTTATTTAATTCGTTCATTCTTTCTCTGCTTGTTTGAAAATTCTTATCATTACTTATTATTTCTGTCAATCCTCCATCAATGTCTATATCATATTGATCATTAATAGTAATAATAGTATCTTTTATTGATTTATAAATATTTTCTTCACTTTTATATGGAATTAGAACTAATGATATTGATGGCTTTTTCATATTATTTTTATTATTATTTTTAAAATAATTTGTATCATTTATCCCTGTTAACTCTAATTTGCCAATTGCTTGTATTAAGTTACTTTTTCCAGATTCATTTTTTCCAACTATTGTATTGATATTATCCAAATCTATCCTATTATTTTCTTCTGCAAAAGATTTAAAATTTTGTATTTTTACTGATTTTACTTTCATAAATTGCTCCTTTTTAGTTTACATCATCATTAATCCAAATATATATCTGCATTTTGTTGTTTTCTTCTAATAAATCCTACTCATCATTATTTTCATTTTTTTCTTGTTGTTGTATTTCAAATATAGCTTTTTGACTTTCTATTTCTGCTTTTAGTTGTTCTTCTGTTGGCAAATATGTTTTATATTTTGTTGCAAATAATTGCTCATTTCCGTGTAAAACTGAATATCTTGCAACATCTGCATCTGTATCAGTACAAAGTAAAATTCCAATTGTTGGATTATCATCTTTAGCTTTCTTTAATTCATCATACATTCTTACATACATATCCATTTGTCCTATGTCTTGATGTGTTACTTGATTAGTTTTTAAATCTATCAATACAAAACATTTTAGGATATAGTTGTAAAAGACTAAATCTATGTAATAATCTCCTTTTTCTGTACGAATATGTTGTTGTCTTTCAACAAAAGCATAGCCTTTTCCGAAGTTCCATTAAAAATTTTTGTAAATTATTTATAATACTTGTTTCTAGTTCTGTTTCTGTATAAGTATCTTCTAATGAAAACCCTAAAAATTCTGCTATCAATGGATTTTTGATAAATTCTAGTTTGTCCATTAAATAATGTTCTTTGTTTTTTTCTCTCATTTCTTCAATTACAGGTTCTTTAACTTGTGATTTCAATAATCTATAATAGTATTGAGAAGAAATGTTCCTTTGTAAAGTTCTTACACTCCAAGTCTGTTCAGCTGTTTCTTTTTCATACCACTCTCTAGCTTTTACATCTTCAACCTGCAACAAAGTTTTATAATGAGTCCAAGACAGTATATTAGATTTTGCATTCACTGAGTGCAAAATGTTTGGAAAAGTTTTGTAAAATTGTAAAAAATAGTATAAATTTCTTATTTCAAAGCCTTTTCCATATTCTTTTTTTAATTCTTTAGACAATTTTTTTAATATCTCTGTACCATAGTCTGCTCTATTTTCGCCTTTTAATTCTTCTTCAGCAATTCTATAACCAATAAACCAATTTCTTTCTACTAATGCAATATTTACTGATTGATAAGCATAATTCTGTGCTGATTCAATAATAGAACATATATCTTTTACTACATTATCTGTATTTTGATATTTAATAATCATGGAATTATTATCTTTCTTTTCTAAATCCATTATTTACCTACTTTCTTATTTTAAATTTTAACTAACAAATAATACATCTATTATGTTTTTATATCTATCTTTTAATATTCCTCTAGTTCTTGAACTTAACTTATTATAATCTCTTTCTAATTTTTTTCTAACATATTCTTTCCCATCTGATATAGATAAATTCATTTCTTTATAAACTAAAGAAAATAATGATGGTATGCAATCAAAATGTGCTATTACATCTGCATCTGCTACACATTGTTCTTCTATTGTATTTCGTGGTCTATCTTTGCTTCCTCTATGATTTAATACACAGTTCTTAACTAGCTCTATTCTTTCTTTAGGATAATTTAGTTCCGTTAATAATTGTTCTGCAATTTCTGCTCCATAAATATGATGTTGTTCTCTTTCTCCATACTCTGATGGCATTGCTATATCATGTAATAATGCTCCTAATTCTACTATTTCAACATCTGCTCCATATTCTTTTGCTAGTTTTACTGCATTTTCAACTACATATTTTATATGTTCATTCCAAAAATCGTATCCATCTTTTTCTTTTGACTTTTCACATCTAATTAGTAATTCTTCTTTTATTTTTTCTGTAACTTCACTCATATATTGACCTCCTAAATTTTTCATTACAACCATTCTTCTATAATTTCTTTAGAAATGTTTAGATTACCTCTTCCAATGCCTATCTCTATATCTGGCTTTGGATTTCCATGATAATCACTTCCACCACTAATATATAAATTATTTTTTCTAGCATATTCTACTAAAATGTCCTTTTTATTATCATCTGCTGATGATGGATGAAAACACTCTATTCCATCTAACTCTGATTCTTTTCTTAAATCATTTATAAATCCAATTGTATTTTCAAATTTATACTCAAATGGATGAGCTAAAAATGCTTTCCCTCCTGCTTTATGAATAATATCTATTACTTCTCTATGTTTCGGTCTAAATTCTATATGATTCATAAAGTAACTACTTTCTGGATTTGCTAAACCTTTTCTAAAAAATATACTAAATGATTCTGTAAATTCTCCTAGTATTTTATGATTTTCTTTATGTGCCATTACTTCGTTGTAAATTGGTATTTCTACATATTCTGATGCTTTTTTAGGTTTTTTTATTTTACTTTCATCATATATAAGTCCATGTTTATCACATATATCAAATAATCTTTTACGGAATATTTCTTGTTGTTCCTTTAATTTATCTTCTGAATAATATTTCTCACACCATTCATTTATTATGGTTGGATTTATATTATATGCTAATATTTCAATACTTTTATTTTGAAATACTGCATGTAACTCTGTCCCCTTTATAATCTTACCACTAAAGATTTTATTGTTTTTTAATGCTTGCTCATCATATTGTTTACAAGTATCATGATCTGTTATTGAAATATATTCTAATTTTCTTTCTTGACACATTTTTAAAACTTCTTCTACTGTTTTATCTCCATCTGAATATATTGTGTGCATATGTATATCTATCATAGTTTTCTTCTCCAATCAATTTAATAATATTATGTGTCAATTATACCAGTAACGTTGACTTTTTTCAATTGATTTTTTGGATTTTATTGACATTTACATAAAAAGATGATATATAATATATGTATTTAATAATACACTGAAAAATTAATAGACACAAAACACTGATTAGTAAGGGATACAATAAAATATTTTCTATCTTTCTCCTAAATTGAAAATTAAGATTTGTAGGAAACTTACTAATCCAATGCGTTGAAATATATTTTGGCTGGTTTAGAATGAATAGTATGTAAAATGTCCAGCAGTGGTTAAGACCAATTAGCATGTTTCAAGTAAAACTCACTACTTTGCAAAAAAATTGCAATATTGGTAGTTTTATTTGTTGTGCCTAATGGGTCTTTTTGTTATGCTAAAAAAGACTATATAGGTATTGCTCTATATTCTTACGAAGCATAGCAAAAAGATACTGAAAAAATTTTATGCTAGGTAGCAGAAAAATTTTTCAGTATTCAGAATAATATTTGAATGGAAATGAAAATATTATTTTGATTTGGCGAAGCCAAACATAAATTATCTATCGCAAGATTAGATAATTTATGAGCCCTCCGCTAGGAGCCCATTGGCATCTTTCCAAAACGAAGTTTTGAAAGTGTCATAGTGGGTTACATACTTTCGTTAGAAAGTTATGTAACAGCTCCCTTCGGTCGCTTGCTCAGCTACCTACAGAAAGGAAAATATATTGGACAAGAACAAAACAAATATAACTAGTGAAAAAATATATAGAATTGAACTAACTAATGAAGAATATGAATTTTTAGAAAATTTAAAAATTGAGTTTTGTAATAAACTTTCAAAAATGAGCAATGAAGAAATCACAGAATATTTAAAAAGTTTTTATCCAGAACAGAATTTGAACTTTGAAAAAGAAATAAAAGATACTGTTTATAAAGTAAATACCTATTTTAACAAGGATTCAGAACACACAATACTAACTAGATTTTTTGAAATCTTCCAAAAGTAATATTTTTGTATTGAATTTTTAGTTTGGAATATGGTATATTATAAACACTACTTGAAATGAAGTAGCTATAATTTTATATCGTATTTCAAGCTGTCTAAAGAAAGGAGTAAATTATGAAACAGCTAGAAAGCGATAAAATAACAGCTTTATACTGTCGTTTATCAAGAGATGATGAACTATCAGGAGAAAGCAATAGTATTAAAAATCAAAAAATAATTTTAAGTAAATATGCAGAAGATAACAAATTTCAAAATATTAAGTTCTTTATTGATGATGGATATTCTGGAACTACTTTTACAAGACCTGCTTTTATGGAAATGATGGAACTTGCAGAGCAACGGACAAATTGGAACAATTATTGTAAAAGACCATTCAAGACTTGGTAGAAATAGACTTATTGTAGGACAACTTCTTGAAGAAGATTTTGTAAGACTAAATATTAGATACATTGCTATCATGGATAACATTGATAGTAGTAAAGGTTTAAATGACTTCTTGCCTATTCAAGATTGGTTTAATGAAATGCATGCAAAAAATACAAGTCAAAAAGTTAGAGCCGTTCTTAAAAGTAAAGGCGAATCTGGTATTTCACTTGCTAATAATGTGCCTTATGGTTATAAAAAAGATGAAACAGATAAAACAAAATGGGTTATTGATGAGCCATCAGCAGAAGTTGTAAAAGAAATATATAACCTATTTATTCAAGGACATGGAACTTTTGAAATAGCAAGAATACTTACTGAACGAAATATTATGACACCAGCAGAATACTTTATAAGTGTTGGAAGAAAGTTCCCATCTAAACTACAAGAATTTAAGCATAAGTGGAATGCTACAACAGTAGCAAGTATTTTAGATAGACAAGAATATATTGGAGATACTGTTAATTTTAAATATACCATTCGTTCTTACAAAGATAAGACTAAAGTTCCTATTCCTAAAGAAGATTGGCAAATATTTAAAAATACTCATGAAGCAATAATTGATGAATATACTTGGAACATTGCAAAACAATTAAGAAATAACAGAAAAAAGCCTACAAGGTCAGGCAAGAAAAGTATATTTTCAGGATTGCTATTCTGCAATGATTGTGGCAAAAAAATGTATTTTCAATCACCTGTTACTGACCTAAATGCAAAAGACCATTACAGATGTTCAAGTTATAAGAAAAATATTGCTTTATGTACTTCACACTGGATTACAGACGAAGTATTACAAAGTCTTGTTTTAGAAAATATACAAAGAGTAGTTTCTTATATGAAAAATTTTGAAGATTTATTTATAAAAGAACAACTTGCAAAATCTACTCAAGATGAAATAAAGAAAATCTTTAAAAACAAGAAAGAACTAGAACAAGCAAAGAAAAGAGTTGTTGAAATTGATACTTTGTTTCAGCATATTTACGAAGATAATATTTCAGGAAAGCTAACAGATGAAAGATTTAGAAACTTATCATTTAATTATGATAAGGAACAAAAAGAACTAAAAACAAAAATAGAACAATTATCAAAGGAAATAAACAATACTGAAAAGAAAACAACTGACTTAACACAGTTTATATCTAATGTTAAGAAATATACTGAAATAACTGAACTAACACCAGAGATACTAAACGAACTAATAGAAAAAATATTAGTTCATCAAACTGAAAAAGTTAATGGTAAAAAAGCTCAAGAAATAGATATATATTATAGAGGTGTTGGTATTATTTCTTTTCCAGTAAGTTTGGAAGATATGACAATGGTAATTGAGAAAATGATAAATAAGAAAATATCAGCTTAATTTAAAGCTATTTTATAGGGAAAACATTTTAGTGTACTTAACTAAATCGTTCTCCCCTATGAGTTTCGTCATGCTAACAAAACTCGGGGGCTCTGCGAGGCAATAAATTTTCTCCCATAAGGGATAAAATTTATTCAAATTAACTATCGCCACTTTCATTTTTGCAAAGGCAAAAACAAAACGTGCCACGTTAATTTGCTTCTTCTGCATTTTCTTCGCAGAACTTTACTGGCTTTACACCTACTGAAATAGGAGTAGGCTCTTTTGTATAAATTACACTATCATTGCTTTCATCTGGTATATAGTTAAATGCAGTATCAATTTCTTTCATTTGAAATTTATCTTCTTCACGAATATATATAATTCCAAATTCATAAGTCTCCATTTTATTGTCTGGATCTAATTTGTAGTAATCTTCTAGAGGAAACACTCTAACAATAGCACTATTGTCTTCAGCAAAGTTAAAATAAAACATTTGCTTATCAACGTAGTAGGTTGCCTCTGTATAACCAACATCATAGTATTGTCTTAATCTCATAATTATTTCGCCGACTTCTTTCTCTGGCAAATAATTGCTAAACCTAACATTACCCAGCACATTGCCTAATATCATTGGCTTTGTAGTATCAATATAACCATTGTCATATAATTCTTGACAAGGTTTACAGATGGAATCTCTAAAATTTATTTGTTTTACGACTACTTCGTTACCAACTAAAGCAAGTTCTATATCATCAACATATTTCATTATTAAGTCTGATTGTTCTTTTCTAGTATAATCTTTCCAAGTTTTAATCCTTACTTGATATTCTTTATCTAGCTTAACCTTGTTAATAAAGTCAATATCTCTTTTTAGTAAAATATCTTTTGGTGTAAATTTTAGTTCTTCGGTGCAATCAGTAGTTTCTAGTTTGTTCTGTAATTCTTCAATAGCATTTTCAACAATTTTCTTTTCTTCGTTATATTCTTTTAGTTCAAAAACTCCATTGATATAGGCTTTTTTAATTCTTTCTAATTTGTTGTTTTGCTCTTTTATCTCTTTTTCTAGTTGTTCTTTAGGTTCGTCAAATTTTTGCTTTATCATAGGCAAGAAGAATTGATTTACAACAGAGTCATATTCTACCAATTCATTGATAAATTGATTGAAATAATCATTTATAACCTTTTCTTTAAACTCAATTTTGCAATCATTACAATAATAGTAAAAATAGGAATTGCCATTTTTCTTTGTAGTAGCTTTACCACCTAATATTCTCTTACATTTAGGACATTTTAATTTTTGTAAATATAAATAGGTTAATGTTCTCTGGTAGCTCTTAGAATTTTTCTTCTTCTGCACTTGGCAATCTGCCCACATTTCTTTTGAGATGATAGGCTCAACAACATCTTCATAATAAGTTGGGTGCTTTGTTCTTTTTCCGTGAACAAAATCTCCCTTATATATTTCATTTTCAAGAATTGTTTGTATAGTTGAATCTCTCCAGTTATCTTTTCCTAATACTTCTTCTTCATTGAATAGATTACTTATTTTCTGATAAGAATAGCCATTATAGTATAAGTCAAATATTCTTACTACAATATCTTTAGTAGAATAATCTATTACTAATCTTTTATCTTCGTGTTTATAGCCTAATGGTGCAACGTGTGGAATATGTCCTGATTTTATTGCACCAGCTAGTCCTACTTTAGTTCTTTCACTTGTTCTTTCAATTTCATTTTGACTAACACTCATTAAAAGTCTTGAAATCATTTTGCCATTTGCACTTGTAGTATTTATCTCATCATTTACACAATCTAAATAAGCATTATTCTCGTCTAAAAAGGTCATTAAATTTTCCCAATCATAAATACTTCTAGTTATTCTATCTAGCTTTAGAGCAACAACAGTATTTATCTTTTTAGCTTTAATATCATTTTTTAATCTTTCAAAATCTGGTCTATGATTACCCGTTTTGGCACTTATTCCAGCATCCTCATAATAATCTACTATTTCATAACCTTTGAATTTACAAAAAGTTTCTAGTCTTTCTTTTTGCTCTGGCAAACTAAATCCGTTCTCTTGCTTGTTCATCTGTCGAAACTCTCATATACAATCCACATTTTTTCTTTTCTTCGTTCAATTCTAAAACCTCCAATCTAACAAAAAAGAGACATCAAAGTACAATACGAGTACTTCTGACATCTCTTAAATCCATTTATCATAAACTAAAATATAAAAATGCAATATAATATAATCTTTTCAAAGTACTCATAAACATATAGCTCTTGACGAACAGCTATATGTAATCAATTGCCTATATTATACTACGATTTTAAAAAATGTCAAATATTTACAATTATATGTTTTTCAAATATTCTTCTAACTCTGATAATTTAATCTTTTTAGTTAAGTTAGAGATATACACATCATTGGAATAATTAAAAACTAAAAAAGTAATGTTTTTAATTATCACTCTATGTGGCTCAATATATGTAAGATTAGTTCTCTCTAATTTTCTAATGCTACCATTGATAAAGGTAGGAGTAACTTTTGAAAACTCACATATAAATTCAAGTCGCTGTTTTAGACATTCCTCAAATTCTAATTCTTGCTTAATTATCTTCATTTCAAACACCATCCTTTCATTTGGATGATTTTAATATTGTTTTTAGGCAACAAAAAAATCAACCAGATTTTATTTTCTGATTGATTTTTGTATCAATTCTGTTCAATTTAGTTCGAACAGATACGTCGTTGGTGGGCAGGGTTGGATTCGAACCAACGTAGACTCTCGTCGCCAGATTTACAGTCTGGTGCCATTAACCACTCGACCACCTACCCATGTATATATATGGTGCACCATCAAGGATTCGAACCTTGGACCCACCGGTTATGAGCCGGTTGCTCTGACCAACTGAGCTAATGGTGCGTTTGACCAACGCAAGATTTATTATAAACGATTCTTTTTAAGATGTCAATACTAAAACCCAATTTTTTTTATTTTTTAGAAAAATTACTTCATCCAACTTTTATATTTCGCTTCAAATTGGTTTAAAAATTTTTCTATTATTTCCTCTCTAGAAAACTCTGTTCCTCTTATTTTTTTTAAAGAAGTGGCAATTTCTGTTAAATTTCCTGGAAACTCGTCTTGGTTTACATTCAATCCAATACCAACATAAATTTTGCTTACAACCTCTCCTTTGCAAACTGTTTCTGTTAGAATTCCAGCCAGTTTTTTTTCCGCATAAAAAATATCATTTGGTTCTTTTATTTCAAATTCCAAATTTGTTACTTCTTTTAATATTTCTATCAAACATTCCGCAATATGAATTGTTATATTTTCAATTTTTTTAATATCACATTCTGGTAACAAAACAAATGACATAGCAATATTTTTTCCATTTCCCGTGTACCATTTTCGCTCGTGTGTACCAATGGCAGCAACTTGATTATCTGCAATCACCACCGTTCCATTCATCGGTTGTTTTAATGATTTTATCTTTTTTTGGGTTGAATCAATCGATTCAAAAAATATTAAATTTTTTCCCAAAAATTCAGTTTTTAGTCCCTTTAATTCCATATTTATTACATCCTATTCATATAATCTATTTTCATATCTCCTTGATATTTTTCAATCACAATATGGTCTTCTGTTTTATAACTAATCGTTTTTTCATCGACTTTTAATAAATCCAAAAAGCCACCTTTTATAGTAATCGCACTTTCCAAATATTTTTTATCTCCAATTGCTTTTACCACATAAGGTCCTGAAATTCGCTTTCCATTGACTAAAATAATACGATTGCTAATCAAAGCAATATCAGTTCTTGAAACAACTCTTTCATCATTAATGGAAATTGCTTCTGCATCTGCTAATTTTAATTCATTAATAAGACTAATTAAATCAGAGGTATCAATATTTTTAAAACTATTATCCTCCAAAGTAATGACAATTCCTTCTCCTTGTACATCTGTACAACCTAAAAATTTATTTGCTTCATTTAATTCTTGTTTCAACAATTCAACCGCATTTTCTTCCGATGTTATCTGCGTATGATACTCTTCCAGTTTATGATTTGTATCTTCCAACTTCGTTTGAACTTCGTTATATTTAGCTTTCCAATCCGCTAATTCCGTTCTCAATTCCGTTTCCCTCATCGTTTCAATCGCTACAATATCCGTTTGTTCAATTGTTTTAAATTGTGTAAACATAACCATCGTAAGAATTAAAGCTGTACAGCCAATTGATATACTCAAAATCACCTTTTCTTTCTTCATTCATTTCACCTCTCTTCCACATTTTCTGCATACTGAAAATTGTATATTCCTTCGTATTTAGGAATCGTAATATTATTTGATTTTTCAACTTTCACCTGTATTCCCGCTGTTTCCAATAATTCCAAATAACCACCTGGCATCGTCAAAGCGCCATACAATTTTTCTGTTAAACCAATTGCCTTTATTTTAAAGGGCGAACCTATTTTTTCACCATTTACTTTAATAATATTTCCTGCACAAGATATTACGGTTGGATTCACAATTCTTTGGTCATTAATGGAAATTGCTTCTGCTCCAGCATTTTTGAGTGCATTCACAACTTCTAACAAATCTCCATCATGGACAACAGCAAGATAAGCTGCACTTCCTCCAGTTCCTGGCTCAGCATCTTTTAAATTAATTGTAATTCCTTGTCCTGATACATCATAATATCCCAATAAATTATTGGCTTTTTGCAATTGTTCACTTAAATTCACAGAATCTGTATCTTGATTAGAAACCTGACTTCGCATTTTTTCCAACTCTTCTTCTTTTGTCGCCTCTTCCTGATACAATGCCTCATACCTTTCTTTCCAACGCAAAACACTATCTCTTAACTCATTTTCTGTCTGTGTTTTTCCTACACCTGTTGAAGAATTCTTAACAGTCTTCACTTGAATAGCAATTCCAATGGTAAGTAACATGCACATCACACCCAATAAAATTCCAATTTTTTCTTTCTTCATCTTCTCACACCTTTCTTCATTTATAGTTGTTCTTCTGCAAAATAGACATATTCCGAATTCAAATCTACATTTACAAAAACCTTTCCTGTCTTACCTTGTTGATCTTTTAGAATTGCTTTCAAATATAAAAATCTTGTATTCAAATCCGTTCCACTTCCTAAATAAGCGATTTTTCCCTCTTTTTCCAAATGCAATGCATAATCTTCTTCATTCGAAATATCAATTTTGGTAATGAGTTCTTGCATTTGATGATGAATTCCCATTTCCATAATTTTTTGAACTGTATTCATCTTCTTTAAATCACTTTCTGCCAATCTTTCATTTTCTTTTACATTGCTCAAATCTGTCGAAACTCCCAGTAAAATTGGCACATTATTAAATTGATTTGAAATTTCTAAAATATATCCATCTCGATTAATATAAACATAGCTACTTGCCAATGGTAAGGCATACTCTACGGTTCTTTCTTGTAATATCAATTTTACTTTATTAGGGAAACATCGTTTTACTTGTACTGAATCCACAAATGGATTTTCTTTTATTTTTTCCATAATCTCCTGTTTCGATAAGGCAAAAAGATTCGTTCCTTTTTGGATACCAGAAAAACTAACCACCTGTTCACTAGAAATCGTTACATTTCCTTCTACGACAATTTGTGAGATGTTAAATGCACCTGACATGCAAACAAACACAATTGCAATCGCCAATAAAATCACTATCAGAAATCCTTTTACAATTCTATAGTTAGAAACTGGTTGTTCTTTTTGTTTATAATATTGCTTGTACTCTTTTTTAGTGGCTGTAGAATTTACAGCCATTCTTGATTTCCTTGCTTTTTTGGATGTTTTTTTATCTGTCCTATTTTTCAATTTAACAATCCTTCCCTTCTTCCTCTCTTGTAATATTCGCCCCTAAAACATTCAATTTTTGATCTAAATTCTCATATCCTCGTAAGATATATCCTACTTTTCTAATTTTTGTAGTTCCTCTTGCCGAAATAGCCGCCATCATTAATGAGGCACCACCTCGTAAATCGGTACTTTCAACATTCGCACCATGTAATCTTTTGACGCCTTTTACAATTGCCGTTTTGCCTTCTATATTTACTTTTGCTCCCATACGCTTCAATTCTTGCAAAAATTTAAATCGATTCTCGAAAATATTTTCTGTAATAATTGATGTTCCCTTGCAAGTAGTAAGCAACGTTGTAAACAAGGGTTGCAAATCTGTTGGAAATCCTGGATAAGGCATTGTTTTTATTTCTGTCCCCGTCAATTTTCCATTTGACTTTAGATAAATGGCATTTTTCAAACACTCTACTCTACAACCACATTCTTGCAATTTATGTAAAATTGGACTAATATGCTCTGGGCATGCCTTATTTAATTTTATTTCTCCACCTGTCATCGCTGTAGCCAGCAATAAAGTTCCTGTTTCAATTCGATCTGGCATAATGGTATAAGAAACTTCACGAAGTTCTCTGGTTCCACGTATTTTTATAACATTGGTGCCAGCACCTGTGATTTTGGCGCCCATTCTGTTTAAAAAGCTAGCTAAATCTACTATTTCTGGCTCCATTGCAGCATTTTTAATCATGATTTCATGATTTCCAATCACAGAAGCTAAAATCAGATTTTCTGTTGCTCCCACACTTGGAAAATCTAGCTGAATTTCAGTACTGATAATTTTATCACATTTGCACACAATATTACTAGTATTTTCATCAATTTTTATTCCTAATTTTTTAAATCCTTTTAAATGTAAATCAATTGGCCTACTTCCAATATCACAACCACCTGGATAAGAAAAACATGCTTCGCCAAATCTAGCAATAATCGCTCCCACAATAATGACTGAAGAACGCAACCTGCGCATTAAATCTTCTGGAATAGTAGTTCCTGTCATATTTCTGCTATCAATCACTAATTTCTTTTTGTCTTTTTTTACTTTACATCCGCAGACTTTCTAAAATCTTAATTGTGATTTTCACATCCGAAATATCTGGTACATTATACAATTTTGAAACTTTTCCATTTAAAATCGTGGCCGCCAAAATTGGTAATGTAGCATTTTTGGAGCCAGCTACATCCATCTCTCCGCGATAGTTTCGTGCCTCCTTTAATTATGTAGTTATACATTTTACTCACCTCTTCATCATATTTTATGTTACATATTATGAAAAGTTTACGTAAAACGTTACTGCTCCTTGTTCTCTTTTTCTATATCATAAAACAAAAATAATTTCAACATTTTTAGGTTTTTTCTCAAAAAACTCCTCTGTAGTCATTTTAATGCGTTTTCCAAAAAGTGACTTTTCTGATATACTATCTTTTTATCCCTCTAAAAATCCGGAAAAATACCGTAAATCGATTTTTTTGATTTTTTAGTCATTTATCTCTATTTTTCTAAAAAAGTGTCTTAAAAGGCTTTTATTCCCTTCCTTCATCACGATGAACTACGTTTTTCTTTTCCATTTTATCTGCCTGATTAACCGTATTATTCTTTTGATTTTCTATTATAACTCGTTTTTGCTCTGGCGTAATATCCCACCATGCCTTTTTTTCTTCCTTATCTGTTTCCTTTTCAGTATAATAGGCGGCAAGCATTTCTTGATAATGCGCTATTTTTCGTTCTCGTAACCCTCTCAAATCTTCTTCAGAAAGCCCTGGCGCACCTTTCAAAATATTTTCTTGAAAAGCCATTTTTCTGACATGAAGTTCTTGTCGCAGCCATTTCCATGTCGCCATTTCTTGAACATCCACCAAATGCGTTTCTTCTGATTCTTCAAGTGGATTTTCCCCAGTTTCTTGTTCTACTTGAGAAATTCGTTTCTTTATATTATTGATTCGCTCTTCTCGCTCCAATATTTCTTGCGCCCAGCCTGCTAAAATGCTTTTATCTTTCATTCCTTGGTTTTCCCAATAGGCATTTTCCGTTTCTATTTGCTCCTGTGTTAAAATTTTCAATTGTTCTTTCAATTCACTTAATGACACTTCTTTCATACACTTTCCCTCGTATTCTTCAAAATCTTTGGTTTTACTTTTTCTTCTTTATTATAAACCTTATATTGAAAAATTACAATATTTTTGATAATTTTTTGAAATAAATAATACATTTATTATAATATGAAATGAAATACAAAAAAGCACAGCATTTTACAATGCTGTGCTTTTCTATAAAACCGAAAGTTCGTTTCATTTATTACTTGACAATCAATGAACCGTGATATACAGAATATCCCCAGAGGAAAAACATCTCGGCAATCTCATCATAGGAATAATTCGTCCTACCTTTTACTGCCATGATATTCAACTCTGTATCACTATTGTTCACCAGCTCATGTTCTTCATCAATCAAGCAGACATAAGCTTTTCTGCAGTCCCCCCATGCATAGACTTCCCATTGTTTGTCATGTCCATGCATCTTAACGGCGGTCCATGGCGGAACATTAAGCAGTGTTATTTCAGCCGCTTCCTCGAGCGTCCGCTTTTCTACTGTTGCATTTCCACCTTTGGTTCTTGTAATATTGTCTTCTGAAAGATAAGTTGTTTTAATCATTTCAACCTCCTAATATGCTACGTTTTTTGTCTACAGGACAATTATAATATATTTACATAATTTTGTCAAGTTTAATTGTCAAAAGACAACTAAAAAGCCATCGTATTAGACTGTTTTTTAATACAATGACTTCTCTAATGGAGCAGTTAATTTGGTTGTAGGTATCAAAACCTTGCTTCTCTGCTTTAAAGAAGATTATACTACTATAATTACAACGCATTTATAAGGTATTTTTCTTAAATTTTTAGGTAATTTTGACTTAAACTCCTAAGTTTTTCTCGTATCATGCGGATTTTGAGCCATATGCATTTTGTATGCACTTCAAATGCATTACACCTTTTTGAGTGATAGAGAAAGAATTTTTGGAGTGAGTACTCCCCATAGGATAGAATAATATTGTGTTACATATATCTTGGCTAATTGTTACTATTTTTTACTTTACTAAATAAATAATAAGTGATTGGTTAATTATGGGGTAAAACGAGCCCAATATGAGCAATTTTTATTTTTTCCTAATTATATTAAATTAGAAATTCCCCCACAATGCAAAATACTTGCATCGTGGAGGATTTGGGTCAATTTTAAATTTTTTTTAAATTCTTATGGTGGCTTTTGATGAATCTTCCGAAATTTCAAAATACCCATTAAGAATTATTAACATCTGCTCTTTAATCTCTTCATTAATAGAGCATTCAGCTATTTTTAATGCTTTTTTCAAGTTATCTGAAAAACATTCGTGTTTACTGTAAAATCCGCCGTCAGGCACTTTCACACTGAAAAAAAATATGCCAACCGATGGATTATGCATTATGATTTCTTGAACTTTCGTACCGTTGATAAAACCATATTTAAAAATATCCATGACTTTCTCACTGGCAACCACAGCATCTCCTTGCAATTGTATTGTGTCTTCTAATTTCCGGCTTTTAAGTACCTCTTTGAATTTGTTGTCTAATCTTTCTACTTCTGTCATACTAATTTCTCCTTTCAATTGACCTTTTTCAAGTCTTAATGTTGATAATAATATTATACAATATCTACATAAAGTTGTCAAATTCGAGTTACAATCAAGATTTCATGACCTATATAACAATGCATAATTTGAACTAAATATTTGATTGTTCGTCTTAACTAAAAAGCCCCCATACTAGACTATTTTCTAATACAAGGACTTCCCTAATGGAGCAGGTAATTTGTCTGTAGGACATCAAAACCTTGCTATTTCTGCTTTAAAGAATTCTATACTACTAGAACTATAACGCATTTACAAGGTATTTTTCTTAAATTTTTAGGTAATTTTGACTTAAAACCCTAATTATTTCTCGTATCATTCGGAATTTAAGCCATATGCATTTTGTATGCATCACGAATGCATTCTATAATTTTGAGTGGTAGAAAGGGATTTTTGATTTGGTTACTCCCCATAGGATTAATTATCTATATTGGGGTTAATTTTTACTAACTAAATGAATAATATTCAGTGGAGTATTTATTGAGTAAAATCATACTAAAATTGAGTAATAAACCATATTGAAATATTATATATGATAGAACTTCACTCTTTTGACTTACAAACAAGTTTTTTTGACTTTTAAATAATGCATAATTTTGAGTAAGTATTTGAGTGTTAGTCATAACAAAAAAGCCATCATACTAGACTACTTTCTAATACAATGACTTATTTAATGGAGCAGGTAATTTGTCTGTAGGACATCACAAGTTTTCTATTTCTGCTTTAAGAAAGCCTATATTACCCAAATTACAACGCATTTTCAATGCATTTTTCTTAAATTTTAGTAAAATTTTGTCTTGAACTCTCTATTATTTCTCGTATCATACGGAATTTAAGCCATATGCATTTTTAATGCATTACTAATGCATTGCATCATTTTGAGTGGTAGAGAAGGAGTTTTGGGTTTGGGTACTCCTCATATTATAGACTGATATTTGATTATCTATATTTGGGTTAATTGTTACTGATATTTTACTTTACTAAATAAATAACAAGTAATTGGTTAGTTATAGAGTAAAATGAGCTAAATAAGAGTAAATGAAATTTGTAAAAACTTGACAACTTTATGTAGATGTGGTATAATATAAGTATAAATAGCATTATTTTTTATTAGTAGTCAATTGCATGTGAAGAATAGGAGGAACATTATGACAAGAGGAGAACTTATCAACATTGACGTAACAACAGAAATTCTTTTCAAAGATGAAGAAGGTAAAAAATTCTGGGCAAACTCAGTTGCTGAGGCTAATGGAGATTACGATTGCAAATGCGTTGTTCAGTGTGCAAGTTACTGGGCAAAGTATATGCAAAAGATGATTTCCGAAGGAAACAGAACCGTTGCAGACATCGCAGAATCGACATTTAGTGATGTCAACGATGCCTGTGGAGGTTTTTCAGGTCTCACTTATACTACTGCCGTCTTTCTTCTGGCACGGAGTTGGAAGTATGGAAATGAATTTTTGAAATGGCACAATGAAAAATATGGCTACAACAAGGGAGATAAGATTGTTACCCCTTGTAGACTTAGCTTTTAATCAAGGCTTTTTACGGTCGAAAGGCACACCTTCATAATCGGTGTGCCTTTTGGCATAATTATAAGCACAACAAAAAAGCCACCATACTAGACCTCTTTCTAATACAATGACTTCTCTAATGGAGCAGGTAACGAGAATCGAACTCGTAACTAAACCTTGGCAAGGTTTTATTTTACCACTAAACTATACCTGCGTTTAACATGAATTTTTTTAATTTATCCTTAGAATAGCATTATCATACCAAAATCATTTTTAAATGTCAATACCTAAATTGAATTTTTTTCATTTAAAAAGCAAATAGTGAATCTATTTGCTTTTTATGTTTATCATTTTTTTAATTATTTTTTATTAACTATATCTTTTAAAGCTTTGCCTGGTTTGAATTTTGGAGCTTTAGAAGCTGGGATTTTGATTTCTTCTTTTGTTTGAGGGTTTCTTCCTTTTCTAGCTGCTCTTTTAATTACTTCAAAAGAACCAAATCCAACTAATTGAACTTTGTCTCCTTTTTTCAATGTTTCAGTAACTACGTCTACAAATGCATTTACTAACTCCTCTGCATTCTTTTTTGTTGCTCCTGTTTTTGCAGCTACTGCTGCGATTAATTCAGCTTTGTTCATTTCATTTACCTCCTAATAGATTTTAAGTTGTGTAGATTTTTTTGTTCTACTAATATCATTATTCGCCAAAGTTAGTCAAAATCCTTCTTTTTTTAAAATTATTTTATTTTTTTATTTATTTTTCAATATTTCTGCCAACTCTGATTTATTTTTTTCTTATTTATCAAGCTTTTTAGGCTTCTTTATAAATTTTAAGTTTTTGCAAAAGTTGATATATCTTTTCTCCATTTGGCAACATTAATATGTCTTCTTTTGACAAAACTTTTAGTAGAATGATGAACACAAAATATACCATTACTGCAACAACAATCCCTAAAATTGTAGCCAATGTTGATACCATTCCCAGAAGCATTCCACCTTGATAAACTCCATACGAAATAACCGACATTAAAATTGTAACAATTAGTGGCTTTACTATTAATTGACTGATACTAAAATCTAGCTGAATCGTTTTTTTCAATACACTATATACAATGGTAAATGACACAATATGACAAAGTACAGAACCAATGGCTGCCCCATTTTCAAAAATTCCTTCAATTGGAATTAGCAATAGATTTGCAATAAATTTAACGATTACACCACATCCTAATGCAATGGCTGGTACTTTTATTTTCCCTAATCCTTGTAGTGCCCCATTGATGGTTTGGGCTAAGGAAGTGAAAATAATTGTGAAAGCTGAAATGGCAAGTAAAGTTCCACCTGAACTTGCATTAGGAAACAACAACTCTAAAATCTGTCTAGCGTATATAAACATTCCAAATGTGCACGGAAGCCCAATTAATATGGTAATTAATAAGGATAAACGTAATCTTTTGTTAATTGTTTCGGTGTCGTTTTTTACTCTGGCACCTGAAATGGTGGGAACAAGCGCTGTTGCAAAGGCAATATTAAACGCAAGTGGCATAGAAGTTAAAATATCTACTTTAGAACTTAGAATGCCATATTTCGCTTTTGCCGTTGCTTCTCCAATAATTGGTTTTAAAATTCTAACAACTGTAACTGAATCGATATTTTTATTGATTGCTGAAATAAGTGAACTCAATGAAATTGGAATCGAAACGGCTAATATTTTTTTAATAATTGATTTGGCACTTTCTTTTGTGGTAGGTTTCGCACGTTCTATTGGGTTTTTGTATTCTTCTTTTCGGTTCATTTTATATAATGCAAAAATATATGAAAAACTTAAAAAGGTAGCAAACGTTGTCGCTAAATTGGCTCCTGCTGCCATTAATTCTGTGTTCACGCTTGTGCAAATTGCCACAATTTCTACAATTACAATTGTTAACGTTGTTTTAAAGATTTGTTCAACCGTTTGTGATTTAGCAGTGGCTGACATTTTTTGTCTTCCATTAAAATATCCACGAATAACAGAGGAAATTGATACAAAGAAAATAGCTGGTGAAAGTGTCATTAAGGTATATTCCGCCTCTGGAATTTGTAGCCAACTATTGGCAATCACGCTAGCGCCTAAGTATAACATCAAAGTCCCGCCAAAACCAATGATAGCAAAAGCAACAAAAGCAATTTTAAAAATTCGATCGGCTCCTTTTCGATCGCCTAATGCCAATTTTTCAGAAACCAATTTTGAAATCGCATTTGGTACTCCAATGGAGGATAATGTAAGCAATAGCGCATATACTTGATAACCACTCATATAAATCGCATTTCCACTATCACCAAAGCCTTCACGATTTGTCAGATACATACTATAAATTAAGCCTAATATTTTGATAATTACCTGCGAACACATTAATGCAAGAACCCCTTGCATGAATCCTTCTTTTTTGTTTTTCCGGCAGCAATATCTGAAAGTTCCTGTTCCCATTTTGCCGTCAGTTCCGGAGAGGTTAAGCCCTGCGGCGCCAGATTCAGCACCTGCCGTCCCTTTGATGTCAGATGAATATACTGA
>OFHM01000785.1_pt1 | contig 24211 bp, 23 predicted proteins | sample 1521311 | NCBI WGS metagenome assembly OFHM01 (sample SAMEA3504083, study PRJEB24116) | mouse gut metagenome | biome: mouse gut; feature: mouse-associated habitat; material: faeces | place: Denmark | collected 2011 | reverse complement strand
TTTATGTCTGTATGACAAGAAAATTCAATACGAATATCACCTTTAGTAATAATAACATTTTCTTTTTTCAGATTACCTTGATCCACACAAATAAAGCTTGGAACGGAAACAGCACCCGATTCAACAGCTAATGTTCTTAATTTCTTGAGTCATTTATAATAGGTCTGTTCACAGACGCTGTTCTGCCTGCACCACGTTTTAACTGAAAGACCACTTTCTCTACATTCTTTTATTTTTTGCATCCATTGTTTTGTTTTGATATCGTTATTAATATTCTGAACATTCATAATCTCACCATACTTGTATAGTAAAATAATCATGATTTATTTTATTTCTATCAACTATTTTATTTGGAGCTTACTATAAAAGCACTTTTATAATTCTTAGAATAATTAGAACTGTTTATATTATACGAGGAGGATCACTAATGTCAGTACAATCATATACAAAATCAATGTAATAGTGGTTTATCAGTAAAAAGTATTGTGAAGCTAATGACCTAAAACAGGTAACTTTTTATGATTATTTAAAAAAGATTAAACAGTCACTGTGTGATGAGTGATGCTAGAATAACGTCATTTTAGGCGTTTTGTAGTATATGAAATATTCAATTTTTTGTTGTTTCAAAACTGATATGTTTTTGTCATAAGTCGGTATATCTTATATATCAAAGCGCTATCTGTGGCAGTAAATTAGAAGTATTTTAGAAGCTTTAAATCTTTAAATGTGCGGTAAAATCAATACTTTTTACGGATAGTTTAAGAAAATTGGTAATTATTACATATGAATATATATTAATTTAAATTAAGTTATAAAATTTCTTAACTTTTCTTTTGTTTATTCTTATATATTAATATGTTAGAATATTATAAGATAAAATATAGAAGAGGATATGAAATGAAAGAAAAGTTAAGAAATATAGATAAAAAATATATTATTGGATCAATATTTATATTTATAAGTATATTAATTATTTCATCCATTATATGGGGAAATAGAACATTTTCAGTTAAAACACTAAATCAAATAATATTTCATTTAAAGGTGCCAATGGAGGGAACAGATGATGGAATATATTTGGATTGGTTTATCTGGTCTGTACCAGTAAGTATAATAATTGTTATATTACAAGATTTAGTTATATTTAATTTTCATAGAATATTTAAGGAATGGAGTAAAGTATCTCTCTTTTTTAGAAGACACTTTATAAAATATGGAATTTTTTGTATAGTTATATCATTAATTTTTACAGTATATAATTATGATATTTATGGGTATCTTAATAATATGAGCCAGGAAACTGATTTATATGAAAATTACTATGTTGATCCAAGTAAGGTAAATATTAATTTTGAAAAAAAGCGTAATATTATTCATTTATATTTAGAGTCAGTAGAAAATACCTATTCTAATACACAATTTGGTGGGGTAGAAAGAAATAATTACATAAAAGAATTAGGAATTTTGGCTAAAAATAATATTAATTTTTCTCATAATGATAACATTGGAGGTAGTATGACTATTGATGGAACCCAATGGACAATTGCGTCTCAAGTTTCACAAAATATGGGTATACCTTTATCTTTACCAATTAATGCAAAGAATTATGATAAAAATACTAAATTTTTACCAGGTGGATATTCTTTAGGCGAAGTATTAGAATTTAATGGTTATATAAATGAATTTATGTGTGGATCAGATGCTAACTTTGGAGGAACATCTAATTTTTACAAGCAACATGGTAATTATATAATTCGAGATTACAATAGTTTTAAAGAGAACAATGAAATATCTGATGATTATTTTGTTTTTTGGGGAATTGAGGATACTAAATTATTTGAATTTGCAAAGTCTGATATTATAAAACTAGCTAGTGGAGATAAACCTTTTAATATGGAAATTACAACTATTGATACTCATACACCAGATGGTTATTTATGTGATAAATGTAAAAAGAATTATAAAAATCAATATGCTAATGTTATCGAATGTCAATCAAAACAAATAAATGATTTTATTAATTGGTGTAAGGAACAAGAGTGGTATGATAATACTACAATAGTAGTTACTGGCGATCATAATAGTATGTCGGAAAAATTTTTTAAAAACATAGATAAAAATTATATTAGAACACCATATAATTGTATTATTAATAGTATTGTAGAACCAGTAAATAATAAAAATAGATTATTTAGTACAATTGATATGTATCCAACGATATTAGCAGCAATGGGAGCAAAGGTCGATGGTGACCGTTTAGGTTTAGGTACAAATTTGTTTTCTAATAAAAAAACATTGATGGAAGAAATTGGTTTTAGTACTTTAAATAACGAGGTTCAAAAGACTTCTAAATTTTATAATAATAAAATTGTTGGTTTGAAAGAATAGGTGGTGTGTATAATGAAAACAGGTATTGTTGTATTAAATTATAATGATGCTATTGAGACAGTTAAATTTGTAAATGATATTAATAGCTATAATATAGTGGATAAAATTGTTGTTGTTGATAATGGTTCTACTGATAATTCTTTGGTAGAATTAAAAAAATTGGTAAATGTAAAATTAATTGTGTTAAGAGATAATCGAGGATATGCAGCTGGTAATAATGCAGGATTAAAATATTTATATGAACAAAACTATGATAATTATATAATAGCTAATCCAGATATTATTGTAGATAAATGTAATTTAATTGATTTTATTGCATACATGAATAGTAGCAAATTTCATATATTTGGACCAGTTGTTAATGAGCATGGCCAGATTAATCGAGGTTGGAAACAAAGAACAATTAATTATGATATATATGATAATTATCCAATGATTAACCGCTTATTAAAAAAAAGAATAAGATATCCAAAACGACATTATACAGGGGTATATACTTCAGTTGATTGTATCTCAGGTTGCTTTTTTGGTATTAAGAAACAATTAATTGATAAAATTGGCTTTTTAGATGAAGGAACCTTTTTATATTATGAAGAAGATATACTGTGTTCTAAAGCAAAGCAAGCGGGATTCAAAGTATGTGTATTAAATAATGTTGAGGTTGTTCATAATCATGCAGTAACCATAGATAAAAATATAAATAGATATCGTAAGATGAGAATTTTAAAAGATTCGCAATTATATTACCATCAAACATGTTTTAAACATTCAAAACATAAATTAAACCGTTTAAAAAAATCAGCTAAATTAGCTTGTAACTTTGCACGTTTAAGAACAAAAAAAGCAATTATTAATAAGCATAATGGCCCAAAACAAAAAGTTACAATATTATCATTGCATCTAAAGGTTGGTGGAATTGAAAAATCTATATGTTCTTTAGCTAATATGTTAATTGATGATTTTGATGTTGAAATAGTTTGTGTTTATAAACTATGCGAACCAGTATTTGATATAAATAAACGAGTAAAAATTACATACTTATCTAATGATTTAAAACCAAATAGGGAAGAATTTAAATATGCTTTAAAAAACAAGAATATCAAAAAAATATTTATCGAAGGTTATAAAGCATTAAATATTATATTGAAAAAAAAGAGCTTAATTAAACAAGCAGCCAAAGATAATGATGCGGATATCATTATCTCAACTACTTTAGCCTTTAATAAGTCATTTGCAAAATATCAAAAGTATAAGTTATTAATTGCTTGGGAACATTGTCATCCAGATTGTAAACATAACTATCCAAAAAAGGTATATAAATCGGTAAAAAGGTTTGATCTTTTTATTCCAGTATCAAAATCAATATATGATTTTTATAAAGAGTACTTAACTGGGCCCCAATGCAAATATTTACCCTTATGTATTGATGAGATTCCTACTGAAAGGGCATTATTAAAAACTAATCAAATAACGGTTATGGGACGTTTATCAAAAGAGAAAGGCTATGAAGATATGCTTAATGTATTTAAAAAAGTGCTTGATAATAATCCTGAGGCTATATTAAATATTCTTGGTGATGGAGAAGAACTGACTTTTTTAAGGGGGCTAGCTAATCAATTAGGAATAAGTAAATCAGTTATTTTTCATGGAAATACTGTTGGTAACGCAAAATGTAAGGTTTTGATGAATACAAGTGTGTTCGTTACAACATCTCATTATGAAAGTTTTGGGTTAGTATTATTAGAAGCAATGAGCTATGGGATACCGTGTGTTTCATTTGATAGTGCAAAGGGGTCATTGGATATTATTGAAGATGGAAAAGATGGATTTATTATTAAAGATCGTAATCTTAATGATATGGCAAGTAAAATAATTGAATTATTAAAAGATAAACCAAAAGGAATTTCAAATAAAGCTATAGAAAAAGCTAATCAATTTTCATATCAAAATGTAAAAGATATGTGGGTGGAGATGTTTAAGAATATAAATATACATGATTTAAAAACAAGGATTATTTTTACTTCATCAGCTGGAGGACATTTTAGCGAATTATGTGAGTTAAAAGAAATAATGGAACGTTATAATTCGTTTTTGATTACAGAAGACCACGAAATGATGAAAGGATATAAAAAAATAAATAAATCTAGAACTTGGTATATGCCTGCAGGGACAAAAGAGCATTTATTTAGATTCCTATGCAATTTTCCAATTAATATAATTAAAAGCTTTATTTCATTTATAAAAGTTAAGCCAGATATTATAATTGCAACTGGTGCTCATACTACTGTACCAATTTGTTATATTGCTAAGATATTTGGTAAAAAAGTTATATTTATTGAAACTTTTGCTAATATTACAACTAAGACATTATCTGGTAAATTAGTATACCCGATTTCAGATTTGTTTTTGGTACAGTGGGAAGAAATGTTAAAATTATATCCTAAAGCAAAATATCGAGGAGGTTTAAAATAATGCGAATATTTGTTATGTTTGGAACACAAGATAAACGTTTTGATCGATTATTAAATGCAATTTTAGAATCTAATTTTATCAAAAATAATGATGTATATGTTCAATTAGGATATACAAAAGGAACCTATAAAGGTATTCAGTGTCAAGAATATTATACTGAAGAAGAACTTAAGTATCAAATTAAAGTTGCTGACCTAATTATTACCCATGCTGGTGTAGGGGCTATTGTTTCTTCTTTAAAACAAAAAAAGATAACTATTGTTGTTCCCAGATTAGCAAAATTTAAAGAACAAAATAATGATCACCAGGTACAAATATTGGAACGATTTAATAAACAAAAATACATTATTCCGTGTACAGATTTAACCAAACTTGATGAAGTTGTTAATAATGCATATAAATTTAAGCCAGTAGAATATAAAACCGAAAAGCAAGGTATTATTGAGGAAATAACGGATTTTATAAATAAAATTGATAAATAAATAATAATTATAGCAAAAATAGTAGATAAAAATAAAAAAAGTATTTATAATATCTCTGTATATGTATAAAATAAAAGGAGGTAATTTATGCTAAAAAAATTTTTAAGTATATGTCTAGTACTTACAATGGTGTTTGGATTGAGCGCTTGTAGTGACAATAATCCAGAACCAGAAAAAAATGATAATGATAATACTAATAGTATGGATAATATTACAAATCAAGAAAGACCTTTTACTGAATCAAATGGGTTAATTAAATATTTTACAATTGGTGAAGATAAAATATGTTTACCAGAAACTGTTGGCGAATATGTTCGTTATTTAGAAAAAATTGGAAATAAAGTTGAATTAGGTGACACAGGTAAATCTGTTGATGATGCACCTAAATTAAATGCAGGTGGAGTATCATCAATGGTGGCTTTCTTAAAAGTTTATATAGATGATTATGAAGATGAATGGCAGTGGTTTGGGATTCGTTATAAAAATGATTCAAAAAAAGACTTATCTGTTGCTGATTGCAAAGTAACCCAAATAACTCTAGATTATGATACAATAGCTAATGAAGAAAATCATTATGGAATAAAATCTACCGTATTTATAACAAATCAAGATGAAGAAATTCCTATGGATGGAAAGTATACAAGTAATAAGATTTATAAACTAATTGGTCCAGCAACACAAAACACAGATGGTCATTTACATTATAGTGATGATCAAGGTTATAAGTATGAGATGGTAACTGAAAATCAAAAGGGTATTTTAACAAGAATGGTAATAACTTATCCTGAAAATTAATTAAGAAAATTTATAGTTTTATAGATATTTTAATTTAAACTAGGGTGGAAAGCTAAACTATAAATTTTTGAAGGTTAGAACTCAAATAAGGGTAGAAATATAGTGAAAAATAGTTACTGATTTCTGCCTTTTATATTTGCTACATTTCTTCCACAATTTTCTGATTGCTTGCGACTATTTTAAAGAAGGTGATAGAAATTTTTTTATTAAAACATAATTATATTCTTGAGAATTTTCTAAATCTATAGGCTTTTTTAGATTATTTTAACTTTGGAGTTTGTTGCTTCAATCATGCTATTTGATATCTTTTGACCTTTATATATGAAATAAATTGACAATTCCATTAAACTGTTCAATAAGTATTGTTGAAAATCTTGTATAATTTTTAATATTTGATAAAACAATATTTATTGATAACCTAATATGTTCATTGTTGATATTAGAAGTTGAATAGGAGATTGGCTAGAGATTTTTAATTTATAAATATATTTTGTCATATTTTCACTGACGGATGTTAGTATAAAAATAGTACAAGTTAAATAATTGTACAATATATTAAAGGTATAATTTCACATATAATAACCCTTAAAAAGGGTAAAATAGTTTGTATCAAAAAAGAATTAAAGAATACATAGAATGTATTAAAAATACTAAAAAGACTATTGATATAGTGACGAAATAACTAGGCAATTTAGAATAAAAAGAATCTGAAATAAACACTTGGTTATCAGTATGTTTGTAAAATTGAATATTAGTAGTTGGGATATTATGATTAACAGTGGTTGTATTTGTATTTTTATCTGTCGTTTTTGTAGTATTAACTTCTATTTTAACAAAAATTAAGATTGATGGATTAAATTCTAGTCTAATGATAGTACTAGGAACAGTTGCTTTATTGAAAATGACACTGTTACAGTATCAATAAAATCTGTACTTTTTTGTAAATGGTTTCTTTGTTGTAAATAGTGTAGGGGATTTAAGATTTTTTGCTATTAATTATTCAATTGTAAAGTTATCGGGCGAAAATGTAAAAAATGATTGGTAGAATTTTATTTTGTCATTCTTTATAATTTAACTATCAATTGATAGGAGGAATGAAGATGAATTTAGGTAATAGTTTATTTCATGCAAGGAAAAAATGTGGTTTATCACAAGAAGAAGTGGCTGAAAAACTTGGAGTAAGTAGGCAGACTATTTCTAAATGGGAAACCAATGAAACAATCCCAGATATTTATCAATCGAAGAAAATGGCAAGACTCTACAATATTTCGTTGGATAGTTTAATCGAATTTGATGTTGAATTAGATGAAATACAAGAAATTATTGAAAAAACAGATGAAAATATTGAAGAAAAGATTAATTGGACATCTGCATGGGGGAAAAAATTTCCAATTTTAGTTCAATATCAGCAGAAAGTGAACACTCCAAACTATGCACGTAGGATAAACATAATGATTGATGAACTAAAACAAGAATATCAGTATAGTGAGCAGGATGCTATGCTGGTATTAAAAGACATTCTATATCAGACTTGGAAAAAACGAAAAAATTTAAAATAGTGAAACATATAACCAATGATTTGTAAAGATTAAGTATCATAAATCATTGGTTATATTATTTTAATAAATAAAAAAATTGTCTGCAAAGAGAATATTTTGTTAAAAGGAAATTAAGGATTGGACGGATAAGAAAAATGAATAAAGTAATATGTAGACACATATAACCTGATTGTTATGATGTAAGAATTTCCTAAATAAAAAAGCCAAGAGAAATTTTTCTCCTGACTTTTTATTCTTCTTGTATGATTTTGTTTATATATGAAAGATTAAAAAATTAATCTTTTAATGATTTACCCTTATCTTTATGAACATCTAAGCAGTAATCAGTTAATTCTTCAATAGAAATATTTAATTTTTTCAAAACTTTTTCAGATGCTTTTTGTGCTTTATCATCTACTTGTGCGTCACTTTTTTCATTTGCATAAATATAACCAATTATCATATCATCATAGTTTTGTGAATCTTCAGGTAATTGAATAAAAGCAATTGAGCTAATTTCATCTTTTTCTACATATGCTATGTATTGACTTTTATCTTTACCGCTTTTAGATTCACTAATAGTTATAGTTGTATAGTCATCTTTGTTGTATTTAACTGTATAACCAGCATCTTTTAATAATTTAGTGATTTCAGCAGTATTTTTTTTGTTACTGCAGCCAATAAATGTAAAACATAATAATAAAACTAATAATAACTTACTAAACTTTTTCATATATTTACCATCCTTTGTATTTGTTCCAAAATACATTATATCTTAATAGTTGAAAAAAGTAAAATAACTAATGAAATTGTAAAATTTATTAGTTAAATATATAACAGATTTTATAATTATTTTAATTAGTGTTATTATTATTTATGGATATTTAGAAAAGAGGAAGAAATAATGGATAAGGATTTAATTTTTCAAGTTTTAGCTATTGTATCAGAGATTCCACATGGGAAAGTAGCTAGTTATAAACAAATTGCAATATTAATTGGTCGACCACAAAATGCCCGCTTAGTAGGTAAAATATTAAGTCATGCTTCAATGTATGGAGATTATCCATGTCATCGTGTTGTTAATAGTGCTGGTCGACTAGTACCAGGCTGGTTTGAGCAACGAGATTTATTATTGGAAGAAGGAGTAATTTTTAAAGATAATGGAAATGTAGATTTAAAAAGGTGTAAGTGGCATATAGTGGAGTAAAGAAAAAGTGATATCTTTATAGATATCACATAGGTTTAGTAATTTTTATTTATGAATATCTTCAACATATTTAATAAATTCATCAAGACTTAGATCAACTTTTTCTAAAATTGTTTCAGCAGTTTTAACAACATCCTTATTAATTTTAACTACTTCTTTGTCTTTTTCATCAATATTGTCAGATACATAAATAAAACCAATAGTTAAATCGTCATAATTTTTAGAATTAGTAGGTGATGAAAGATATGCTATTGAATGTAGTTTGTTATCTTCAAAATAACTAATAAATTGGTTAGTCATCCCCTTATCATCTTTAATAAAAGAAAGTGTATCAACCCCATCTTCTTTAACTGCTTTTGTTTCATAACCAATTTCTTTAAAAGCCTTAGTTATTTCAGCAGAGTCTTTTGTATCTTCACTTCCTCCACATCCTACAATACTAAAACATAATATTAATGCAAATAATAATTTCCCTAATTTTTTCATAAATAAAGTCCTTTCCTTAATATATTCTATCAAAATAAAAAAGAAACTACTATAAATATTATAAAAAAATAATTTTGGTGTATTAGCTTTATATTCCTTATCAATTATATAAAAAAGCCTATATTATATCTAATATTGGTATCAAACAAGATCTTTAATTATAATACTTGTTTTAAAATTAATGTAAAAAAAATATCTACGAAATAGCTACAAATTTTTAAATATTTATTGTATAATGGGACAAATGAGGTGATTCCATGTATACAGTTTCGGTCGAAAAAGATGCTATTGAACAAGTTGCTAAATTAGTTAGCGATAGTCGAGTTGTAGCTTTTCCAACTGAGACTGTTTTTGGTTTGGGAGTTAAATTTGGCTCTTACCAGGCTTTAGAAGCATTATATGATTTAAAGCATCGTGATAGGGGAAAAGCAATTTCTATGATGATTAGTAAGGCAGAAGATATTGAAAAGTATGCTTATGTAAGTGAAATTGCTAAAAAAATTATTACTGCTTTTATGCCAGGGATGATCACTATCATTTTAAAAAAACGCCCAGAGATTGATGATTATTTTACAGCATCATTAAATACGATTGGAATCAGAATTCCTGATGATCCATTTGTTTTGTCATTATTAGATATGACAGGGCCAATGTTGGTAACTAGTGCTAATCTTTCTGGGGAAGATAGTCTTGTTGATGACAAAGCTGTAATGAAAGTATTTAATGGAAAAATTCCTTTGATAGTTAAAGGTGAAAGTGTCAGCAAAAGGGCAAGTACGATTGTTGATTTAAGTAAGGGTAAAGTGGAAATATTAAGAATAGGTGATATTTCTAAAGAACAAATAGCGGAGGTAATTAAATGAAAATTGCAATTGCATGTGATCATGGTGGTTTAAGATTAAAAGAAGTTTTAAAAAACTATCTAGAAACTAATGGTTATATGGTAGAAGATTTTGGAACATACAGTGAGGATAGTTGTGATTATCCTGATTATGCTGGAAAAGCAGCTAAAGCAGTAGCTAGTGGGATGTGTGACAGGGGGATTGTCGTGTGTGGAACTGGTATAGGTGTAAGTATTACTGCAAATAAGGTAAAAGGTATTCGTTGTGCTTTGTGCCATGATGTATTTAGTGCCAAAGCAACTCGGGCTCATAATGATACTAATATGATTGCCATGGGACAACGAGTAATTGGCGAAGGTTTAGCTATAGAAATTTTATCTGCCTGGTTGGAAGGCGAATATGAAGGTGGTCGTCATGATCAGAGAATTGCAAAAATGATGGCTTATGAAAGGGATGAATAAGATGAAAGACATTGCAGTATTTGAAAGTGTTGAAAGAGAACTAAATCGTCAAAGAAATAATATAGAGCTAATTGCATCTGAGAACTTTGTTTCACCAGAAATATTAGAATTAGCAGGAACAGTATTAACAAATAAATATGCAGAAGGTTATCCAGGTAAAAGATATTATGGTGGATGTAAATTTGTGGATGAGGTTGAAACTCTAGCTAAAGAAAGACTTTGTGAAATTTATGGTGCTGAATATGCCAATGTTCAACCTCATAGTGGAGCACAAGCAAATACAGCTGTATATTTGGCTTTATTGAATCATGGTGACAAAGTATTAGGAATGTCGTTGGCTGATGGGGGACATTTAACTCATGGACACCCATTAAATTATTCAGGAATTAATTATGAGTTTTATAGTTATGGAGTAAGTAAAGAAACTGAAACAATCGATTATGAAGATTTTAAGAAAAAATGTCAGGAAATCAAACCAAAATTAGTGGTTGCTGGAGCAAGTGCTTATTCAAGAACAATTGATTTTGAATTTATGGCTAAATGTGCTCATGAAGTTGGTGCTATATTTATGGTTGATATGGCACATATTGCAGGATTAGTAGCAGCAGGATTGCATCCTTCACCTTTTCCACATGCAGATGTAGTAACAACTACAACTCATAAAACCTTACGAGGACCTCGTGGAGGAGTAATTATGTGTAAAGAGAAGTATGCCGCTGATATTGATAGAGCTGTTTTTCCAGGGATGCAGGGTGGACCTTTAATGCATATAATTGCAGCTAAAGCAGCTTGTTTTTATGAAGCAATGCAGCCTGAATTTAAAGAATATGCTATGCAAGTAATAAAAAATGCTAAAACATTAGAAAATGTTTTAAAAGAAGAAGGATTTAGATTAGTAGCAGATGGGACTGATAATCACTTGATTTTAATTGATGTTAAAGCAAGTTGCGGTATTTCTGGTAAAAAAGCGGAACGTTTATTAGATGAAATTAATATTACTGCAAATAAAAATGCTATCCCATTTGACAGTGAAAAACCATTTAAAGCTAGTGGTATTAGGGTTGGAACCCCTGCAATGACTACTAAAGGGTTTATGGAAGAAGATTTTAGGGAAGTTGGTAAGATTATTGCTTATCGTTTAAAAAATGAAGAAACTGATGAAATCAAAGAAGAATGCTTAAAAAGAGTTAAAGCATTAACTGATAAAATAGAAATGTATCATGATATAAAATACATTTAAGGAGTGAAAAATAAATGGCAACGACCATACTTAATCATGCATTAATTGATCATAAATTAACAATTATGCGCGAAAAAGATACTAAAACAATTGTATTTAAAGATAATCTAGATGAAATTGCAATGTTAATGGCTTATGAAGTAACAAAAGAGTTACCTCTAGTAGATAAAGAAATTGTGACACCAATTTGTCCAATGATTGGAAAAGAATTAAAAAAGCAAATAATTTTAGTACCAATTTTAAGAGCAGGAATTGGTTTAGTAGATGGTTTTAGAAGAATTATCCCAACTGCTAAAATTGGTCATATTGGAATGGCACGAAATGAAGATACTTTAATGCCAGAAGAATATTATGCTAAATTTCCTAGTGGTTTAGAAGATTCGATTGTAATTATTGTTGATCCGATGCTTGCTACTGGTGGTAGTGCGAGTGCTGCTATTACTAATATTAAAGCTCGTGGGGCAAAAGATATTTGTTTGGTTTGTTTAGTTGGAGCTCCAGAAGGTGTGAAGATGATTGAAGAAGATCATCCTGATGTTGAACTTATTTTAGCAACACTTGATGAAAAACTTAATGAGCATGGATATATTGTTCCAGGTCTTGGAGATGCTGGAGATCGGTTATTTGGTACAGATTAATATTTAAGACACATTATTAACATATTATTTATGAGTCAACTTACTATTTGTTTAAAAAATAAATTATTATGATGTAAAGTGATTTTTGTGAGTGGGTTATAATAAGTTTACATAATCAAGAGACTATAGTAGAATACAAGAGGTATTATGGATAAAGAAAAAAAGAAATTATTAAAGGATTTATTCTTTTGCTTACAATTAGGGTTTCAAGTAATTGGAATATTTTTGTTTGCTGTGATTGTTGGATTATGGCTAGATAAGCAGTTTAATACCCAACCAGTGATTCTACTAATTTTATTATTTTTAGCCTTTGGCTACGTTATTAAAATACTTTTAGGAGCAGGTAAAGAATGAACGAAAAAGACGTTTTAAAACAATCCGTAAAAGTATTTATTGGCGGATTAATTATTTTTAGTATTTTGGGATTTGTCCTAAAACAGGTTAGTTATCCATTAGGATTTATCTTAGGGTATGCAGTTAGTGTTTTATCATTTTACATTATTATAGTAATGAGTGACATGATTCTAAAAATGGGTCAGACAATTCGTTTTGTTGTAATAATGTTTGTAGCAAAAATGTTGTTATATATTGCAGGATTTATGTTAGCAATTAAATTTGACAATATTTTTAGTTTAATTAGTGTTTTCTTTGGTTATTTTGTAACAAAGATTACAATTAATATCTTAGGATATATAAAACGCTAAATATTTTAAGGAGGTGAAATGAGTGGCAATTCAAGTAGAATTAATTTATTCACTAATCATTATGGTTTGTTTAGGAATCTTCTTTGTTTATGCTGGTAAAAAGGTAGCGTTAGCTGATCCAACCGTCAAGCCAAAAGGAATTGTATTAGTTGTTGAAACTGGTGTTAAAGCAATTGATGATTATATGAAAACAATTATGCCAAAAAAGTTTGCTAAAAATTATTATCCATACTTTGCCATGGTGTTTTGTTATATATTGATCAGTAACTTATCAAGTTTAATTGGTTTTGAAGCACCAACATCTAATTACTCTATTACTTTTGCAATGACATTTATTACGTTTGTATTGATTCAATATAATGCATTGAAGAAAAAAGGATTTTTTAAATATGTGTGGGATACAGTATGGCCCCCAACTAATATTTTAAGTGTGCTATCACCATTAATTTCAATTTCAATGCGTTTATTTGGAAATATTTTAAGTGGTTCAATTTTAATGACCTTGATTTACCAGTTTACAGCATGGATTTCATTTCATGTAATCAACTTTAACTTTTTAGGTCCAATCATTGCCCCTGTATTCCATTGTTATTTTGATATTTTTGCAGGGTGTATCCAAACATTAGTTTTCGTAACCTTATCATCGATCTTGATCATGATGGAAAACGAAGATGATGAATAAGCTCTAATCTAGTGATACTAGTTAGATATAAATTACAAAAAATATATAGAAATATTGGAGGAAATTTAAATTATGACAGATGTAGGTTTAATTGCAATCGGTGCAGGTATTGCAGTATGTGCTGGTTTAGGAACAGGTATCGGAGAAGGGATTTGTGCTAGTAAAGCAGTAGAAGCTTTAGGTAGAAATCCTGAAATGGAAGGTAAAATTAGAACATTAATGATTTTAGGAATCGCATTAACTGAAACTGCAGCTATCTATGGTTTATTAATTTCATTAATCTTATTATTCGTATATTAATACAAACTGAGGAGGAATAAATATGCCAGATATAGCATCGAAATTATTCCCTAATGTAACTACAATTATTATTCAATTACTTTCAACAGGGGTTTTACTTCTTGTCTTTAAAAAGTATTTATGGGTTCCTGTACAAAACTATTTTGCTAAACGAGCAGAATTTATTGAAGGAACTGTAAACGAAGCTAAAGATATGAATGAAAAAGCTAGAAAACTGATGGAAGAAAGTGAAGAACAAGCACGCCAAGCTGCAGTTCAATATCGTGAAATTGTTAATTTAGCTAAAGAAGATGCTTTAAAAACTAAAGCAACAATCCAAGAACAGGCTAATCAGGAATATAAAGCTAAACTTGATCAGGCACGTCGTGAGATTGAGGCTGAAAAGGTGCAAGCAAAAGCAGCAATGAAACAAGAAATTGTTGAAGTTGCGATTGATGTAGCTAGTAAAGTTATGAACAAAGAAATGGATACAAAAACAAACAAAGCTTTAGTTGAAGACTTTGTTGAAGAAGTGGTTAACTAATGAATGCAATAGCCATAAGATATGCTGAGTCACTATTTGATTTAGCGAAAGAGATGAATCAAATTGAGGCATATTCTAAAGATATTGATTTAATTAGAAATGTTTTTGAAAGTGATCCAAGTTTTGTTCTGTTCTTTAGTCATGTTTTAATAGAAGATGAAGCTAAATGTACATTGCTTGATAAAAGTTTTAAAGGACAAGTTAATGATTATGTTGTTAATTTTTTAAAGCTTTTAGTTAGAAAAAGAAGAATGCGTTACGTTATGGAAATTATTGAAGCATTTAAAGCGTTAACTAATGAGCATTTTGGAATCTTAGAAGGTATTTTATATGCTAACTATGATATTAGTGCAAAAGAAGTTAAGGTAGTAGAAAAGGCTTTGAGTAAAAAAGAAAATAAAACGATTCATTTAAGAGTAGTTAAGGATTCATCATTAATTGGTGGAATTAAAGTCGAAATAAATAATCGTGTTTTTGATGGCTCTATCAAAAACAAAGTTGCATTATTGAAAAAAGAACTATTAAGAAAGTAGGTGAAAATAGTGGGGCTTAGACCAGATGAAATTAGTGCTCTAATTAAAGAACAAATTAAGCACTTTGATGATATAATCGAACTTAAAGATGTCGGAACAGTCATGACTGTTGGAGATGGTGTTAGTTTAATTCATGGTTTAGATAATGCCATGCTAGGTGAATTACTTGCCTTCCCTAATGATGTTTATGGGATGGTAATGAACTTAGACGAAGATTGTGTTGGAGCCGTACTACTTGGATCTGAAAGTACGATTAAAGAAGGAGACGAAGTTAAACGTACTGGAAAGATTATGGAAATACCAGTTGGAGATGAGATGTTAGGTCGAGTTGTAAATCCTTTAGGACAAGCAATTGATGGTAATGGAGAAATCATTACAGCACATACTCGCCCAATTGAAAGAGTTGCTAGTGGGGTTATGACAAGAAAGTCAGTTGATCAGCCACTACAAACTGGAATTACTTCGATTGATGCAATCATTCCAATCGGTCGTGGGCAACGTGAGTTGATTATTGGAGACCGCCAAACAGGGAAGACTGCAATTGCAATTGATACTATTTTAAATCAAAAGGATCAAGATATTTATTGTGTTTATGTAGCAATTGGACAAAAGAATTCAACTGTTGCTCAAATTGTTGAAAAGTTACGTAAAGGTGGTGCGATGGAATATACAACTGTTGTATCAGCATCTGCTAGTGAACTTGCACCAGTGCAATATATTGCACCATATGCAGGATGTGCAATTGCTGAAGAATGGTTAGACCAAGGTAAAGACGTTTTAATTGTTTATGATGATTTATCTAAACATGCCGTAGCCTATCGTACTGTATCATTATTATTAAAAAGACCACCAGGACGTGAAGCATATCCTGGAGATGTTTTCTATTTACATTCAAGATTATTAGAAAGAGCTTGTCGTTTAAACGAAGAAAATGGTGGAGGATCAATTACCGCTTTACCAATTATTGAAACTCAAGCTGGAGATATCTCTGCATATATTCCAACTAACGTAATTTCAATTACAGATGGGCAAATTTTCTTACAACAAGAATTATTTAATGCAGGATTTAGACCAGCAATAGATACTGGGCTTTCAGTAAGCCGAGTTGGTTCAGCTGCCCAAATTAAAGCGATGAAACAAGTTTCAGGTTCATTAAAACTTGAATTAGCGCAATATGCAGAAATGCAGGCATTTGCCCAATTTGGTTCTGATTTAGATGCAGCAACTAAAGCTACTTTAGATCATGGGGCTAAAGTGCGTGAAGTCTTAAAGCAGGCACAATATTCGCCTCGTACTGTATCTACACAAGTAATCACATTGTTTGCTTTAAAATATGGATTTACTAAAACTTTAGAAGTAGAGCAAGTAGCTGCTTTTATGGATCAATTAGTTGAACATATCAATATGACTCAAAGAGATATTATTGATGAAATCAATGAACAAAAAGCTATCTCTGCTGATTTAGAAAAACGCATGAAAGATGTTATGAGTGCTTTTGTAACACAATTTGAAAAGACTCAAACAAAGGGGTAGTTTACTATGCCTGGAGGAATGCAAGAAATTAAGCGTAGAATTAAATCAGTTGAATCGACTAAAAAAATTACTAAAGCAATGGAATTAGTCGCAACTTCTAAGCTTCGTAAAACAAGAAATCAGTTAGAACAATCCAAACCTTATTATACTAATGTTGCTCAAATGGTAGCAGAAATCTTAGCTAACTGTAAGGGTAATAATGATAGTGTTTATTTAGTTGAAAATAAAGAGATTGAAAAAGAAGTGTTTATTGTTATTGCTTCAAGTCTAGGACTTTGTGGTGGGTATAATGCTAATATTTTTAAAGAAATTAAAGGTGTTATTAAACCAGGTGATTATGTTTATAGTATTGGTTCAAAAGCAACTAGCTATTTATTAAAGAATCATCAAGGGGTAACAGATCATAAATTTGATGATTTAAATACAACTTTTGATTTTAAAGATGTAACTAAGTTAGTTGTAGAATTAACAAATATGTATCGTCAAAAAGAAATTAGTAAAATTAAGATTGTTTATACTGAATTTGTTAATAACTTAACATTTAGACCAAGAATTGTTACGTTATTACCAGTTGATCCAAGTGATTTTGATCATATCGAAATCTCAAAAAAATCAACATTATTTGAACCGAGTCCAGAGGAAGTATTAGATAATTTAATTCCAATGTATCTTCAAGCAGTGATTTATGGTTATATTATTGAATCAGCTACAAGTGAAAATGCTGCTAGAAGAACATCAATGGAAAATGCTAATGATAATGCCGATGAACTTACAGAACAATTATTATTAAAATACAATCAAGCTCGTCAAACTGCAATTACTAATGAAATTAGTGAAATTGTGGCTGGAGCTAATGCACAATAAGGAGGTGCCGTATGTCACAAAATATTGGTAAAATAATTAGTGCCAAAGGGCCAGTAATTGATATCCAATTTGATGGTGATAAAAACTTACCAGCATTAAATACGGCGATTGAAATTCAAAATGGTGATGAACTTCTAGTGGTTGAAGTTGCTCAACACATCGGGGATGATGTTGTTCGTTGTGTTGCAATGGGACCAACTGATGGGGTAAAAAGAGGAATGGATGCTCTTAATACTGGAAATCCAATTTCTGTACCTGTTGGCAATGACACATTAGGAAGAATGTTCAACGTTTTAGGACAACCAATCGATGGTAAAGAAGCATTAGGTGATAATGCTAAGAAAATGCCAATTCACCGTTCTGCACCAACATATGCTGAACAAAGAACAGAAACTGAAATCCTTGAAACTGGGATTAAAGTAGTTGATTTGATCTGTCCATTTATTAAGGGTGGTAAGATTGGATTATTTGGTGGTGCTGGAGTAGGTAAAACAGTATTAATTCAAGAATTTATTAATAATATCGCTACTGAACATGGTGGTTTATCAGTATTTGCTGGAGTTGGTGAACGTAGCCGTGAAGGAAACGATTTATATTACGAAATGAAAGAAAGTGGGGTTTTATCTAAAACAACACTAGTGTTTGGACAAATGAATGAACCCCCAGGAGCTCGTTTAAGAGTAGCTCTTACTGGTCTTACAATGGCAGAAGAGTTCCGTGATGAACAAGGGCAGGATGTTTTATTATTTATTGATAATATTTTCCGTTTTACTCAAGCTGGTTCTGAAGTATCAGCATTACTTGGTCGGGTGCCATCACAAGCTGGGTATCAGCCGACTTTAGCAACTGAAATGGGAGCTTTACAAGAGCGTATTACATCAACTAAAAAGGGATCTATTACTTCAGTTCAAGCTGTATATGTACCAGCTGATGATTTAACTGATCCTGCTCCAGCAACAACTTTTGCCCATCTTGATGCTAAGGTAGTATTAGATCGTTCAATTGCGGCACTAGGAATATATCCTGCCGTAGATCCGTTAAATTCTTCATCAAGAGCGTTAGATCCATTAGTTGTAGGAACTGAACATTATGAGGTAGCTCATGGGGTACAACAGATTTTGCAACGTTTCCAGGAATTACAAGATATTATTGCTATTTTAGGAATGGATGAGTTAGGTGAAGAAGATAAATTAACAGTAGCTCGGGCTCGTCGTGTTCGTAACTACTTATCACAACCATTTACAGTTGCTAGTCAGTTTACTGGTATGGATGGTAAATATGTTCGTGTTGCTGATACTATTAAGGGATTCAAAGAAATTCTAGAAGGTAAGCATGATGATTTACCAGAACAAGCATTCCACAATGTAGGTACAATTGAAGAAGCAATTGAAAAAGCGAAGACATTAGCAAATGACTAAATTTAAGCTTAAGATAGTAACACCAGGTGGTATCTACCAGGAAGTGGAAGTTGATCAATTAAATCTTCGTACTACAGCAGGACAAGTGGGAATTTTAGCTCATCATATGCCTCTTGCAAGTGGAGTTGAAATATCACAGATGAGTTATATCATTGATAAACAGCGTTATGAATTTGCTGTTGGTGGTGGATTTATATATGTCAATGATGATGAAACAAAAGTGATTGCTAATTCAATTGAATCTAAAGAAGAGATTGATTTAAATCGTGCTAAAGAAGCTAAACGTAGAGCTGAACAGAGAATTAAAGAAGTAACTGAACAAACAGATTTATTAAGGGCAGAAATTGCTCTTAAAAAAGCGATTACTAGAATAAATGTTAAGGGATTATAAAAAATCTAGCTCATATTTGAGTTGGATTTTTTATTTATATAACATAATAAATTGTTTTATAAAATAAAAAGAGCAAAAAAATCACTAAATAATATAAAGACCTAAAAATAGTAAACTCTATATAATTATATATGAAACCGCTAACAATTAAAAAAGGGGGGCAGTCAAATAAAAGATTAGTGGCTAAAAAACTATATTAGGAGGGAAATTATGCTAAAGAGAAAGGATTTGAAAAGAGTTTTTTCATCAGCATTGGTTATTTCACTGCTCTTTCAATATATTCCAGAGGGTGTATATGCAAAAAATAGTGTTGAAGTAAATCAAAACAGTGAAAAAATTAGTATTGAAAATGAATATATTTCTAGAGAGTTTTCAATTCAGGATGATATTTTACAAACAGCCAGTTTAGTAAATAAAAGAATAGGGGAAACATTAATTCCACAAACAGGTTCAGAAGACTTTTTAATTAATACAATTGTGCCTGTAGAAGATACAGATGTAAATCCTGTTAGGGAAATTGATCGTAGTACATGGAAAGGTCATGTAACAGGACAGGGAAGCAGCAAGGAAATAGATGCTAAGAATTTATTTGATGGAGATGATAAAACTGAAACAGAATATTATGATACATCAACTAATTTTCCTTATGTTTTAACAGTTGATTTAGGAAAAGAAGAAACATTTAAATCTTTTTCTTTTCAAAAAAGAGTTGGAAACAGCAATCCTGCCTGGGGAATAAATGGAACCATTGGTGAATACGAGTTACAGGTTAGTACAGATGGAAGCAACTGGTTAGATGCAGGTAGTGGAGAGTTTACAAGAGAAGATTATAATTTACATGTGGTTAATGGAGTATATAATGTAGCAGATCTAGTATATGCAAATTTTGATCAAGAATATACAGCACAGTATGTTAGATTAATAACAAAATCTTGTTCATTAAGCAGTCTAGCAACTTTCTGTGGAGCTGAATTTAGATTATATGAGGATGCGTATGTTAAAGCGCCTGAACAGCAGACAGAAATTAAAACAAGTGATTTAAAAATAGAAAATATTAAAGTAGATGATATTGATGCTGGTAAAAAATTAGTTTTTGAATTTGAACCATATGAGTTCAATGACATAAATTGGGATATTAACTATATCGTAGTTATGGAAAATGAAGATCATTTTATGAGAAGCTATTTAGAAACTAAAGTTGATCAGGAAGAAGAAGCTAAAATAGATTATATTGATCTTGATCATTTTGAGTTATCTGAAGATACTAAAGGAGTATGGTCAAGGCCAGATGATTTCAAAGTAAATGCAGGAGCATATAGTTTTCAAGAGACTGAAATGCTGCTTGGGCAGCCAATATATGCTCAAGGAATGTTTTTTGGATCAGAATTCCCAGCTACTGATACAAAAGTAGATAACAATCAAATGCAAATACGTTATTATTCTGGAAAAACGTTAAAACAATTGAGAGAAGAAAATAAATTAACAACTGATGGTAAGATGGTTACCTGGCCTAATGTTGTAGGGGCAGCTCAGGGAACAGAAATGGATGTTGTCCAAACAGACTTCTTTTCATACATTGATAGTATTGCAACTAAAACTGATTTTAGAAAACAATATAATTCATGGTATGATAATCGAATGGCTATTACTGATGAAAGTATTGAAAAATCTTTCTTTGGTTCAGAAAAAGGATTGGCACAAAATGGTATAGAACCATTAGATTCTTATGTAGTAGATGATGGATGGAATAACTATAATGATCCTACTTATACAGGAATAGATGAAGGACGTTCAGGTTTATCTTATAACCAAACTGGATTCTGGGAATTTAATGATAAATTTCCAAATGAATTTTATACTGCTAAACAAATGGCTGCTAATTTTGATTCAAGTTTTGGAGTTTGGTTAGGGCCACAGGGAGGATATGAATTACAAGGAACATTCTCACAATATATTGAAAGTTCTGATACTGGATATGTACATCCTACTGCTGCATTAGGGAAAGTAATTTGTACAGGTTCAAAAAAATATATTCAAAACTTGACAACTTTATTTACTGACTATCAAGAACGTTTTGATATTGATTATTGGAAACTAGATGGTTTTGCTTCTCGTCCATGTGTTCAAGAAAATCATGATCATATGGTTGGTGGTTATAACAATATGTATTTTACTAGTGATTTATGGGAAAGCTGGACTGATACCTTTGAAGCAATGAGAGCTCAAAGAGCAAAAGAAGATAAAGGTTTATTTATAAATGCAACTTGTTATGTTAATCCAAGTCCATGGATGCTTCAATGGGTAAATACTGTATGGATGCAAAATGCAGGAGATAATGAATTTGATTCTACAAATGGTGGAACTTCTGCACAAAGAATGATTAGTGGTCGTGATAATATTTACTTCACTAATGTAAGAACTGCACAATTACAGTTCCCATTAAAAAATATTTATAATCATGATCCAATTTATGGGGTATCAGCTAATGTTACTATGACAACAGATGAATTCCGTCAATATTTAATGTCAAATGCAGTACGTGGAACAGCTTTTTGGGAATTGTACTTCTCACCAAGTATTATGGATGAGCAAAAATGGCAGGTAACAGCTGATGTATTAGAGTTTACACAAAATAATTATCATATTTTAAAAAATGCAAAATTATTTGGTAGTGCTCCAAAACAAAAGTCTGTATATGGATATTCATCATGGAATAATGATGAGGGAATAGTATCTTTTAGAAATCCAACTAATACAACTAAGACATATACTTTGACTTTAAATAATTTAGTTGGGGTACCAACAAATATGGAAAATTTAAGACAAACTCAAATTTTACCTTATACATCAGAAATTAGTAATCAAACAGTAAGTTATGGTGATGAGGTCACTGTTACATTAGAACCTTATCAAACAATTATTTATCAATATGGTTTAAAGGATACAGAAGCACCAGCAATAGAGTATATAAAGAATATTGATGAAAATACAATTAGAATTAAATTTAATAAAAGAATTGAAGATGCAAATAAATTCACTGTTAATGGTAAAAAAGCAGATGAAGCAAATATTTTAGCTGATTATCACACTATTGAGATTAAAACTAGTGAAGAATTAATAAAAGATAGTAATATTGATTTGGAAATTGATAATTTAAAAGGATTAAATGGAGTAGGTATAAGTAAGACTGTTTCTTTTAAAGCTTACCAAGATTATATTATTTCAAAAGTAGAAAATAATGATGATCTAGTTGATGGAGCTAAAGTAGAAACTCAAACATTTAATCGAAATGAACAACAGTTATTAAAATTAGATAATAGCTATAAATTAAATACAAGCAATGTATTTGATTCAAATACTAAAGATTATAGTATTTCAATGCTTATTCAAACATCTGATAAAAATAATAATATTTTAAAACAAGATAATGGCTACACATTAAGCATTGATAAAGAAGGTTATGTAGTTTATCAAGATGCAACAACAACATTGTCTTCTAAACAAAATATTACTACAGTAGTAGAAAAAGCAAATGGTAGATTCGGTACAGAAAGTTATGTTCCTACATCTACTGTAACTCAAGAAACTGGAAAGGTTAATGATGGAAATTTACATTATATTACTGTTACTAGAGAACTAAATGGAATGGTAAAAATGTATATAGATGGTGAACTTGCAACAACTTCTTATCAACAAAATGAACAAATACAATTCAATTATGGTGAAGTATTATTAGGGGATAGTAATTTCAATGCTAATGTTGGAGATATTCAAGTTCTTAATCGAGCACTTGGTTATGATGAAATTAAACAACAATATAATCAATATCAATTAGCTGATTGTGATATTAAACTTGATAAGACAGCCTGGCAGGCAACTGCGGATTCAGTTGAAACTGGTGGACCATCTAATGAAGGTCCAGCTCAATATGCAATAGATGATAATCCTTCAACTTTCTGGCATACTCAATATTTAGGTGGTAAACCAGAGTGTCCACACTGGTTAAAAATAGATTTAAATGACAGTGTGAGATTTGATAAATTAGAATATATAAGTCGTAATGGTAATGGAAGTATTAGAGATTATACTATTGAGATAAGTGATGATAGTGAAAACTGGCAGGAAATTAATAGCGGTACAATGAAAAAAGATGGTACAACTATGATTGAATTTGAAAATACTATAACTGCCCGTTATTTAAGAATAAATATTAACAGTTCTTATGGAACAAGTGCAGCAAATGAAAATATATTTGGTGCAATAGCTGAAATAAGTTTATATAAGAACAAAGAAGCATTAACTGATTATAGTAATTTATCTATAGAGTTGCAAAAAGCAAAAGAATTAAATGAAAACGAATATACAAGTGTCAGCTATAAAGAATTATTAAAAGTAATGAATGAAGCAAAGGATGTCTTGTATAATGTAAATGCAACACAAGAAGAAGTAGATAATGCTATAACAGTATTACAAGAAGCTAAAGAAGCTTTAGTAAAAGCAGAAGAAACAGCAGTAAGTAAAACAGCATTACAAATTGCAGTTGAAATGGCAGGGAATGTAACAGAAGAACAATTAGATAAAGTAGTACCAGCAGTAGTAACTGAATTCAATGCAGCATTAGAAGAAGCAAGAACTATCTTAGCTAATGATAGTGCAACCCAAGAAGAAGTAGATGCATCATTTGCAAGATTATCAGTAGCAATGCATATGTTAG
>OFHM01000784.1_pt1 | contig 24236 bp, 17 predicted proteins | sample 1521311 | NCBI WGS metagenome assembly OFHM01 (sample SAMEA3504083, study PRJEB24116) | mouse gut metagenome | biome: mouse gut; feature: mouse-associated habitat; material: faeces | place: Denmark | collected 2011 | reverse complement strand
CTAAATCACCTTTAGCTTTTTGAGTTTAATAACAACATAAGATGTATTGAAACTATTCATCCTCTTAGCCATTCTAAGCAATCTTTTATGTTTAATAACAACATAAGATGTATTGAAACTCTTTCCATTCAACACCTTTTCCTGTATCAGGGTTGGTTTAATAGCAGCATGTACTATATTTAAATAAATTTTTAGTAATAATTTTAAATGTCTTTATTTTGTTTTATAACAATATAATGTATTAAAAAATTGTGAATAACTTGTGATTAAAGTGAATATCTTTCAGTAAGGATAACTATTGTTATTTTTTGGTTCAGTTATACTATGTAATAAATCCTAAATTTTATGATTATTATCATAATATGAGAACATTAATTTTAGATAGAGGAATATATTTTCTAAATTTGAGGTTGTTCATTAAGTCAGAAAAATCTTACCTGAATTTTTTTATTTAATTGCTGATTTTCATTGTTAATGCTTTTTTGAGTTTATCAATATGATGAGATATTTTGTAATATAATTATTAAAAACTAATTTTTAATAAGACATAGAGTTATTTATTTTTATACTTTTGATTTTAGTTAATAATTTTGATACGATTATGTAAATGATGTTGATAATACTATTGTGGCAACTGTTAATGGTATATAAAGATTATTATTTGTATGGGAATTTTTTAAGTTTTAAGAATGATTTTTAATTTAATTGATTATTTGACATTGATGTAATATATAATTTTATTGATTGTTTAGTAAAAATAAAGTTATTAAAAGATTATTTATATTGTGGATTTTTCTTTTAGTTCAAATATTTGTGATTAGGTTTTTTATTTTTTAAATTCATATAGTTTATATTTGTTGTTAATTGAGTGATACTTATATGAAAACTGTTTTTTAAGTAGTTGATAATAGTTTGTTTTGATATTTAATTAAATTATTAGTTCAAAGGATTAGAAGAATAGCTTACAAGAACTAATTTTAATGATTAAAAGACTAGTAAAATGCTTAAAATTAACTATAATATAGGTAATCATTAAGGAGGATAATTTCATGAATGTTGAAATAATTAATGTAGGAACAGAATTGTTATTAGGGGAAATAGTTAATACGAATGCAACTTATATTCAGAAGATGTGTAAAGATTTAGGATTTAATGTTTATTATCAAACAACAGTCGGGGATAACCATGATCGCTTTAAAGAGTGTTTGGATGTGGCTTTTAAGCGAGGTGCTAATTGTGTTATTACAACTGGTGGATTAGGACCAACACAAGATGATTTAACAAAGGAGTTATCGGCAGAATATTTGGGTTTAGAATTATTATATAACGAAGAGGAAGCTAAAAAAGTAGAAGAAAAATGTCGGTTTGTAACTGGTTGGGTTGATATTCCAGAAAATAATTTTAAACAAGCTTTTTTTCCTAAAGATTGTTATATCTTAGAAAATGAAGTAGGGACAGCAAATGGATGTGTAATGTCAAAAGATGAAAAGATGATAGTAAATTTGCCTGGACCACCTAAAGAAATGGTTTATGTTGTTGATCATGTTTTAAAAGATTATTTAAGTCAATTTAAACAGGATATTATTTATACTTATGATTTTCTAACAATGGGAATTGGAGAAAGTCGTGTTGATGAAGTCTTAGCAGATTTAATAGAACAACAAAATGAAGTTAGTATTGCTCTTTATGCTTCTGAAGAAACAGTTAGAGTTCGATTAGGTTGTAAAGCAAGTGATAAAGAAACTGCTGATAAAAAGGTTGCTCCAATTAAAGCTGAAATAGAAACTGTTTTAAAAGATTATATTATTAAAGAGAAGAATTTAAAAGAAGCTTTAGCTAATATAATGCCATCTTATTGGACGATTTATGAATGTGATAATTTTACTCTTAGAGATGGTTTTAATCTTGGTCATAATCATACTGAAGATATAATGAATCTACTAATTGATTGTCGTGAACATCCTTTAGGATCAATTATTAAAATAACAATTAATTATCAAGGACGAAAAGATGTTTTTGAGGTACCTTTATTAAAAGATCCAACTTTATCATATAATAAGTTAGAATCAAAAATTATTGAGCGTGTTTATAAATTTTTAACTCAGCCTGGTTATAATTAGGAGGATAAGATGTTAGATTTTAGATATGATACTCAACTATTAATTGAAGGTCAAAATCTTGATGAAGATGTTATTAATGATTATATCACTGAACATTTTAATGGAGACTGTTTATTGGCTGTTGGAGATGATGAATTAATTAAAATTCATTTTCATACTAATGAACCATGGAAAGTGCTGGAATATTGTGCATCACTTGGTGAAATTTATGATATTGTAGTAGAAGATATGGAGCGCCAATCAAAGGGATTGAAAGGATAATATACAACAAAAAGCACTTAATTTTATCAAGTGCTTTTTGTTGTAAATGTATAAAATAGATTGAATTGTGTATTAATCAGAAGATAAACTTTCACTAGCGATTAATTCAATGAACTTATTTGTAGCAACAGATTGGGTTCTACGTTTAGGATAAGCATAACCAATACTGCGTTTAGGTAATGGTTGTGTTGTTTTTATTTCATGTAATACTTTTTGATCAAGTAATTCTTGAGAAAACTCTTTGATAACACAAGAAATACCTAGACCTGCTCTAGCAAAGTCTAATAATAAATTATGGGCTCCTAGTTCAATTGTTGGTTTTAATAATAGTCCTTTATTTGCAAAATAATTATCAATATAGTTACGAGTGTTTGATGATTTTTCTAAAAGAATTAGTGGTTTATTTGCTAATTCATTGAATGTGTAAATATGATTATCAGATTTTTTAGAAACAAAAATATCATGAACTTGGAAACATTCTTTAATTATTAAAGAGTCATCTTTGATAGGAAGATTTAAGAATCCAAGATCAATTTGATCGGATTTTAATAATTCACGGGTTTCTAGGCTGGTGCGGTTAATTACTTTAATTTTAACCCCGGGGTATAGTTGTTTAAATTTTACAATATAATCAGTTAAAAAATATTCACTAAAAGTATCACCAGCTCCAATAACTAATTGACCATCCTTTAATTCATGAAAATTAGATAATTGGTTTTCAACTCCAGTAATTAAAGCTAGTGCCTGATCAATTTGTTGATGTAATAATTTACCTTCTTTAGTTAAACAAACACCTTTAGAATTACGAATAAATAATTGAGTTTGTAGTTCTTTTTCAATACTGCTGATGGTTTGGGATACAGCAGATTGTGAAATAAATAGATTTCTAGCAGCTACTGAAAATGATAATGTAGTAGCTGCTTCATTAAATATTTTGTATTGTTCTAGCTTGATATACATATAAGTTCTCCTTATATCATAAATGTAATATATTAATTTTACTAATATCTATGACTATAATATAATTATTCCGTAAATTAGTCAAATAATTACATTATATATTTTTTTTAATTGTTTATAATGTAATAGCAGATAAGAAAGGTGTGAAGTTAATGGCTGGAGTTGTTGTAGTAGGAAGTCAATGGGGCGATGAGGGTAAAGGTAAAATTACTGATTATTTAGCTCAAAAGGCAGATATAGTTGCAAGATATCAAGGTGGTAATAATGCTGGACATACAATTGAATTTAATGGTCAAAAGTTTGCTTTACGTTTGATTCCTTCAGGGATTTTTAGTGGTAATGATGTTATTTTGGGTAATGGAATGGTAATTAATCCTAAAGCTTTACTTGAAGAAATGAAATATTTAAATGATGCAAATATTAGCACTGATAAGATCATGATTAGTGATCGGGCTCATGTAATCTTACCTTATCATTTAGAAATCGATGAAATCCAGGAAACTAGACGTGGTGCTAATAATATTGGAACGACTAAAAAAGGGATTGGACCTACATATGTAGATAAATATGAACGAATTGGAATTCGTATGGGTGAATTCATTGATGAAGAATTATTTAAAGAAAGATTACAAGAAGTTTTTGCTTCTAAAATAGTACAATATCCTGAACTTATATGTAATACAAGGGAAATTTTTGAAGAGTATAAAGAATATGCTAAAATCATAGCTCCAATGGTCTGTGATACTGGTGTTATTTTGGATGAATGTTTACAAGCTGGTAAAAAGGTATTATTTGAGGGTGCTCAAGGAACAATGTTAGATATTGATTATGGTACATATCCATTTGTTACTAGTTCGCATCCAGGTGCTAATGGGGTAGCTGAAGGTTCTGGAATTGGGCCATTATATATTGATGAAGCTGTGGGAATTGTTAAAGCTTATACTACAAGAGTAGGAAGTGGGGCATTTCCAACAGAGATTGAAGGTGAATTAGCTAATCAAATTCGTGAACGTGGTCATGAATTTGGTACAGTAACAAAAAGACCTAGAAGAATTGGCTGGTTTGATGCTGTTGTTGTTAATCAATCAAGAAGAATGTCTTCATTAACAGGAATAAGTTTAATGTTATTAGATGTATTATCAGGATTAAAGACATTAAAAATTTGTACTGCTTATAACTTGGATGGTAAAATTATCAAAGCATTACCTTCAACGATTAAACAATTAAATAAGGTCAAACCTGTTTATGAAGAAATGCCTGGATGGGATGAAGATATTACTAAGGTTACTTCTTTTGAGGAATTACCTGAAAATTGTCAAAAGTATTTAAGAAGAATCGAAGAATTAATTAATTGTCCAATTGTAATTTTCTCAGTTGGTCCTGATAGAGAGCAAACAATTGTGTTAAGAGAAATTTTTAAATAGGAGGATAGCTAGTGAAAAATGAATTAGTAATTGTACTTGATTTTGGCGGTCAGTATAATCAATTAGTAGCTCGTCGAGTACGTGAGTGTAATGTTTACTGTGAGATTTATTCTTATAAAGTAGATATTGAAAAGATTAAAGAAATGAATCCTAAAGGGATTATTTTAACAGGTGGTCCTAATAGTTGTTATTTAGAAGATTCACCTACTTATAAAAAAGAATTATTTGAATTAGGGATACCAGTATTAGGTTTATGCTATGGTGCTCAGTTAATGCAGCATGTATTAGGTGGTAAAGTAGAAAAAGCTGATGTTAGAGAATATGGTAAATCTCATTTAGTTGTTAGTAAACAGGAATCTAAATTAATGAAAGATGTGCCAGTAGAGTCGATTTGCTGGATGAGCCATTTTGATTATATTTCAAAGATTGCTCCAGGGTTTGAGATTACATCTTATACTAAAGATTGTCCAGTTGCTTCATGTGAAGATGAGAGTAAGAAATTGTATGCGATTCAATTCCATCCAGAGGTATTACATAGTGAATATGGAACAAAAATGTTATCTAACTTTGTTTTAGATGTATGTAAATGTAGTGGTGATTGGCGGATGGATTCATTTGTTGAAGAACAAATTAAAGCTATTAGAGAAAAAGTTGGTAATGGTAAAGTGTTATGTGCTTTATCTGGTGGAGTTGATTCATCAGTGGCAGCGGTATTATTATCTAAAGCAATAGGAAATCAATTAACTTGTGTTTTTGTTGATCATGGATTACTTCGTAAAAATGAAGGTGATGAAGTAGAAGCAGTATTTGGACCTGATGGTCAATATGATTTAAACTTTATTCGAGTAAATGCACAAGAAAGATATTATGAAAAGTTAAAAGGGGTTGAAGAACCTGAAGCTAAACGTAAAATTATCGGTGAAGAATTTATTCGTGTTTTTGAAGAAGAAGCTAAAAAGATTGGTACTGTTGATTTCTTAGTTCAGGGAACTATTTATCCTGATGTTGTTGAAAGTGGATTAGGTGGTGAATCGGCAGTTATCAAATCTCATCATAATGTTGGGGGCTTACCTGATGCAGTTGATTTCAAAGAAATCATCGAACCATTACGTGATCTTTTCAAAGATGAAGTTCGTAAAGTAGGTCTTGAATTAGGAATCCCTGAATACTTAGTATTTAGACAACCGTTTCCAGGTCCAGGACTTGGTATTCGTATCATTGGTGAAGTAACGGCTGAAAAAGTTAGAATTGTTCAAGATGCTGACTTTATCTATAGAGAAGAAATTGCAAATGCAGGATTAGACCGAACAATAGGTCAATACTTCGCTGCACTTACAAATATGCGTTCAGTAGGAGTTATGGGTGATGAAAGAACTTATGATCATGCAATTGCTTTAAGAGCTGTTAATACAATTGATTTCATGACAGCTGAAGCTGCCCAAATTCCTTATGATGTATTAAATAAAGTTATGTCTAGAATTATTAATGAAGTTCGTGGGGTAAACAGAGTAATGTATGATATTACTTCAAAACCACCAGGAACAATTGAGTTTGAATAGTAGATGAAATGAAAAAACGCCTTTAGATAGGGCGTTTTTTGAATTGAAAATAATAAATGACCTTAAATTGACCTTATAAAGTTAAGAAATGTTGAGTTTTTGTACCTTGACATATAGAATAATTCAATGCTATCTTGTAAATATAAGTTAAATAATATAATAAAAATTGAATTTATCAAGGAGATGTACATGAGAGAAATATTTGATTTTATTGTTTTATTTTTAATATATATTTTTGTGTTCTATAGAAAATGGAAAGTACAAGGAAAAGATGTATTATTTATAAATACTATAATGTATATATACTTATCTTTTGTATTATATTTTACTTTAATGCCTATATTAGTATCTTTACCATTTATATTTAATCATCCTTATGAATTTATGAACTTAGTTCCATTTGTTGATGTATCAAGTGGAAGAGGAGATTTTATTAGACAAATAGTATTAAATATAGTGATGACAATTCCTTTTGGATTTTTATTACCATTAATAAGAGAGAGAAAGATAAATTTATTGAAAGTTATTTTCTATACTTTTCTATTAAGTTTAGGTATAGAAATGTTACAACCATTAATCAATGGGGTAAGATCATCTGATATAACTGATATAATAACAAATGTGACAGGAGGTATTATTGGATATAGCTTATATTTATTATTCAAACCACTTGTAACTAAAATACTCAATTGTATAAAAATGGGAGATGTATATTAGTTTTATTAAGGGAATATTACTAAGAATTATACTAAAGTAACACTATGATAATAAACAATGATCAGAAGTTTAATTGAATATATTCATTTTAAAATAATTAATTATGATATGAAAAAGAGGAATTGAGCTCATTTGCATTAGAGCAGTTCCTCTTTTTTTATTAGTAAAATTAATGATTTGATAACCATTTTTTTCTAGGCTCTTTATTAATGTTCTTTTTTGAATATGCTGGATATTTTAGCATTCAATCTATAAATTGACTTTTAGTTATTGTACCGTTTTGGAATGCTTCGTATTTATCATACCAATCGTGTAAGCTTTCAACGAGTGAATCCATAGCAATATATTTATCTATAGTTAAATATACTTTTCCATTAATCTTTATAGGATGTAGACCATAAGAAAAATAATATTCAAATAAATTATACATGGCTCCATAATATGTATTAAAATAAGTGATCGTATTGTGAAAAATATGATGAGGTTATAAGTATTTTAACTTTATTTTATTGTGTTATAACATTAGCTATATTAAAATGAAATAAAGAAATGTTAATATGGTGGTGATAGAATGAATGCAATAAATGCACTTGGACTAAAATTGGATGTAAAAGATTGGAATAAAAGCGATCAGTTACCTCTCTATATTCTAAATAATTTTTCTATTCAAAAAGCAACTCTCAACGATATTGATTGTTTATCATTAACGCCACATGAAGAGTTGCCAATTTTATCAGTGTTAAAAAAGCAAATAGCAATTATTAAAAATATTGAAAATATTCCTGTATTTTTAAATCTTAATTCTATATCTAATTTTAGAAAACAAAATCTTCTTGAAAACAAAATTCCATTTATTCTAAAAGATAAAATGGTTTATTTACCATTTATGGCAACACTCTTAACTGATGAACAATGTGAAGAAAACACAAAGATTGAAAAGCTAACATTGGCCACTCAACTTTTATTTATTTGGATATTATATCAGAATTCAGATGAATTCTATATTAATGAAGCATTAGACACAATTAATGTTTCAAATATGACATTAACAAGAGCATATCGTCAATTATGTGCAACAAAACTATTTGAAGAACATAAAGATGGTAGAAAAATTTATTTAACAACTCACTTAAATAAGTTAGATTTATTTAATCAGATGAAACCATATTTACAATCACCAATCAAAAAGCAAGGTTTTATATTAAATTCAGATATTGATAATCATATGATCCTATCTGGTGAATCAGCATTAAGTCAATATACCTTTATCAATCCACCAAAAATGAAGACATATGCCATAGATAAAGTAAATAGTAATTACATAGCAATACAAAAAGAATATTATTCACAGGAAGAACAAGTAGAATTACAAATATGGAACTACAATCCTCTATTATTTAGTCATGATCAAAAGAATATCGATAAAATTTCTTTGATTATTTCACTGTTAGACAACATAGATGAACGACTGGATATGGAAATAGAACAATTATTAGAAAATATATTTAACAAGAAGGAAAGAGATTAATATGATTGGAATTTTTTGAATAGTACAAGATTTAGCTTTACCATTTTCACGATAACCTTGAACGATAGAAAGATAAGTATGACAAGTTTTTTTGTTTAGAGTTTTTTGAGATACATATATACCTCCTGATAGAGATGTTATATTACATTACATGATATTTCGCAACATATAAAGAATATTTCGTTGACATAGTAAAAACCTGTCATATCAACGGGTTCAAGAGATATTTAGTTTAAGCAAGCAAGTGCAAAACTCAGGAAAAACTTGGAAATAGTTTGCCTTGATTTTATTTGCGGGTAGGATTATAATTAGAACCAATAGTATAGTTATCATGGACTTATTGTATATAAGTGGAGGAACAAGTGGAATACTTATCTATAAGCCAAATGGCAGAAAAATAGGGAGTATCAAGAAGGCGTATTCAGGTATTGCGCTCAGAAAATATAATTGGAGGCGCCATTAGAATTGGATTTGCGTGGGCGATACCAAGCAGTGCTGAAAAGCCATCAGATACGAGAATCAAAAGCGAAAAATATATAAAGAAGCCAAGTGGGGAATGTGGTAATGATAAAAGTTAAGTGGGATTTAGAAGAGGCTGTTGCTTTGTGTGATTTATATTTTAAATCAGGACGGACATTAAGTATTGATAATGACAGGCTTAATGTACTTTTTGCTATTCTGAAAAATAGAGCGACCAGTAAAGGACTGGTAATAGATGAAAAGTTTAGAAATGTAACAGGTTTAAAAATGCAGATAGGATGTATTCATTATATTGCTACAAATGGTAATGAAGGACTATCAAATGTTAGTAAGGTGTTTTATGAGGCGTATGATTTATATAAAGAAGATTCTATAAAATTTGACAAAATAATCGAAGATTTTTACTGCAAATACAAATGATTAAATGGAGGAAATACAATGGTATGTGAATTTATAAGGCAGCTTAGTAAACTGCGTAAATCATCGGCGGAGTCTGTTGAAAATACAAATGTTTTTAATCATTTTAAAGAGTATTTGCATGTGGAAAGACAAGTAGAAATAGAACTGAGAAAGTTGCTTCGTAGTATAAATGAAAAACAAGGTAAGTGTTTAGTGTTGCTATGCGGTAGTGCTGGTGATGGCAAGTCGCACTTGATTTCTTATATGAATAATTATGATTCAGAAAATCTACTTCAGAATTACGAATTATATAATGATGCTACTGAGAGTAGTGAACCTACTTTGACATCAATTGATACACTTGCACAGAAGCTTATTGACTTTGATGATGAGCATTATGAAATTCAAAATGGCAAAAAAATGATTATTGCCATTAACTTGGGAACACTAAATAACTTTATAGAATCAGAAAAAGGAAAAGCTTTCTCAAAGTTACGTAAGTATGTAGAGGATAATGGAATTTTATCAAGTTATGCTCAAGAACTGGGATACATAGAGGATAGTATTTTTCAGCATGTTAGTTTCGCAGACTATCAAGTGTTTTCTTTAAGTGAGAATGGTATACAGACTGATTTCTTGGAAAAACTATTTGGTAAAGTGTTCAGTCAAGATAATGATAATCCATTTTATCGAGCATATAAGAACGAAGATAATTGTCCGTTGTGTCAGCGTTGTCCTGTACGACATAATTTTGAATTTTTATCAGATCCATCCAATCAAAAAGTGTTGATTCACAGAATTGTACAAGCCGTAATTATTGATAAAACGATTGTAGCAACTCGTGATATGTTGAACTTATTGTATGATTTGCTTGTTCACCCGGATTTTAAAAAAGCTAAAATAGCTGTTGGCACTTCAGATGTTCAGTTCCTGAATGATTATATTAACTGGACGACACCAATGTTGATGGACGAGTATGCAGACATTTCTCCGTTGCTCAACTCTATACGAAAACATGATGTGTTGAGGCAAAGAAATGTTAAAGCTGATGAAGCAGCAACCAGATTTCATTCATTGGATAACATAAAGAAAGTATTCGATGAAACAACGCATAATACACCGTATATTATTTTGAATTCGATTTCTGATGTTTCTGTTCTTGGTGGAATCAAACCAGAGTTAAAAAAGGTGGTATACCGATTTATTGCAAGACTTCGTTCTATGACACATACCACGGAAAAGAACGAAGATGAATTAAGATTTGAACAATATTTAAAGTATCTTTATAGCCAAAATAGTGGTAACGAAAAAGGACTGCAGGCATTGTATGAATCTACTAAGAAATCTATTCTCAATTGGGACGGAGAGTTTGGTGGAGATTACATTTGTATAGATGGGTCAAATAAACACCACTGGATTTTGGAAGAATTGAAGATCAAAGCCGCAATAAATAAAAATGCTAAAAAGATCAACGGGGAGATTCAAAGATTTTCCCCTGTTCTTACGTTGGGATACAAAAAAGACAGCCAGGAAAGCACAACTCCAATAGTAATCAAAGTGGATTTTGCGTTATATGAGTTAATCTGCGATATGAAGGCAGGTTACCGTCCTACAATGCAGGATAAAAACAGACATACTGACTTTGTAAGTTTTGTTCAGCAGTTAGTTGAACTCGGAAATAAAAACAGTCGTGTAACAATCCGTCCTAAATATAGTGACAAGAATTATAAAATGGTTTTTGAAGAAACCGACTTTGGATTTGAGTTTAAGGTGGTGAAATAAATGGAATATAGTTTGAGCGGAACTGAATTTATAAACGGAAAAATGTTTGATTCAAATGGAAAGCTTACTCATAAAACCGGCAACAGATTTAAGCTGTTTCCATTTGTTACGCATCCTAATAGTGTACCTGTTGAAGACTTATCTCAATTGATCGGAACCTACTTATGCAAAATAGAAGATCAAAAACCTGTTGAAATAACTGTAGCTGATTTGGTTGAGAAACTTAAATCTGAAACAGAGATTGAAGCAGGACAAGATGCACTGTTTTATGAAACGGTAAAGCAATTGTTTTTTGATTCAGAGAAACAATTAAGACCGCTGAATTTGCAAATGCTTTCTCATATTTCTCATAAAGAAGTAGGTGAGGAAAAAGTAGCTGACTTTCTAGTTGATGTTTTAGGGGAAAAAGAAAACCTTAAAAAGCTGGTAAGTGAAGCAAAACAGAATGAATTCAATGCAACGAATGTTTTTGAACGATTAGTTCTTAAGTATCTATTATGTGACAAAGAAAAAAAGGATGATAAGATTCCCTATTATAGAGTTGTAAACGCAGTTACTCAGCAATTTGAATCTGATCTGAAGTATGTTCTAAGTAATCAAAACAGAGTAAGAGAGTATCTGATCTCATTGTTGGATTTATATTTCTTTTCTTATACAGCTCAAACAAGCTTGCAACTAGAGCGATTTATGGATGGCGAACGAGAAGAAAATATACCTCTATATTTTTGTTTGGATTGGGAAAAAACAAGTCAAAGCAGACAATGTTATACTTACGGATGGCAAAAATTACAATATGCTGTAAAAAAAATGTTTGCTCATGCTGTAACACTAGAAATTTTAAATCACACAGAGAGTGGTTCTGACAAAATTGATTATATTGCACTAAAGAAATATATAAGCGAAAATCCTGATCATGAAAAAGAAATCGCTCAAAAAATTGATGAGGTTACAGATTTGTATCGTTCCTCAATAACTGACTGCTCCGTAATGAACGAAATCAAAAAAACAGATGACGATGATGCTGTCAGAGCATCCGTTAGATATTTGTTTGATAGTGTGAAATGCCAGTTTGAAAACACAGGCAGATCAAAGGCTTATAATTCATACGCTATCAAATTTGAACTCTTCTGTCATAAATTCTTAAAGAGTCGTGGTCGAAGCGGAAGAATGCTGGTACTATCAGAAGAAACACTGATTTTTTTGACAAAGATCTCTATCAAAGAACATGAACAGATGCGATTGAAGGATGTTTTTGATGAGTTTGAGAAGCGTGGTGTCTTCTTGGATAATATATCTAAGGAACAGGTAACAATTTACTTTGAAAAGCTCAACTTGATTGAAAAGAAGAGTGATAATGGGGATGCAAAATATGTTAAACGAATTTTATAAGTATATTGCAAACAATATACTAGGTTTCTTCCAAAGCAAAGGAGAAGGACTCCAATCTGGTGAGCGTTATTGTTTGAAATTAGATACAGAAGAAATGGTACAGGGTGTTGATGCAGCATTAAGAAATGTAACCGAGCAAAATAGTATGCTAGGTAGCTATTCTTATGGCGTTGTTTATTCAACATACACATTAAAAATTTCTGAAAAAATGCAGGTTGTAGTTGCTTCTAAAATAAATGGAATGACTGACGACTTTTTAGCAACTTTAAGAAATACAGAACTAACGGAGAATAGATTTCCGATTCTAATGATAACTCATTCTGCTATTGATACAATCACAAGTGGAACGGGAGATCTTGCAGCAAAAGGAATGCCGTTTCATGCACAGTCTATCATTGACAAAATCAATGAGGATATTGATAAGGCACAGCTTTCTGTAGCTGATAAAACCTTGCTAGAAATAGAATTGAGTAGAAAGCAAGGAGATCGATATAGTGACAAATCATCTTTGTTTGAATATTCCGATTTGCTTACTGTATTAGGTAGAGGTTATGTTATTGACAATGATTATCCTCAATTTTTGCTTCTTCCAGATCCGTCTATAAAAACGATGGTTGATCCTAAAAAAATCAAAGTAAGGATTGAAGAAAATCATAAGTTTTTTGATGAGATTAACAGAGTCTACAAACACGGCAATATTCAAGATGAACTCGGAAACGAATTTGATAGAAGATTGGTGAGACATATTGATTCACAGAAAAGAAAATCGCAGCCTTGGTATGATGCTTTAACCTATGATAATGTAAAGGCATCACAAGATAAACAAAAAAAGAAATTAGACCATCCCCTTGTTATAGAGGATTCTGGAATCAGCGCATATAGCGGAATGGCGATAGTATATACTTTTTCTGAGGATTCGTTGTTGTTTGTTAGAAGCGATGGAGAAACGAAGTCGAAACAGCGAAAAAAGAACATCCTCATTTTCAATCAAGATTGTAAAGATGAGATAACCGTAGATGTTTCAACGAGTATACCAGTAAAGTCGAATTGGATTGAAGAATGTGCAGGAGCAACAGTAAGTGTTTCTGGCAAAAAAATCAGCATCCAAATCACACCAACGGGATGTAGTTTTGCGTTTGTTAAAGTGAAGGATACGAATAACAATATAGTGTACACATTGAGAATATGTGTATTGAATGTACTTCCAGCTTATCTGGAGAATATACAGACGGCTTATGTTATTTCTTGTACGAAAAAGCTCAAAAACGGAAAGCTACAGGTTTTTGGGCTTAAGGATCGTTTTATCATCAATCCAAATCAGGAATGCAAAGAAAAAGTAGTTCTTGAGCAGAATATGACGATAGAGGCATCCCACAACAAAACCTTAAATGTGTTGATTGGAGAAGAAACGATTGATACTGATTCTGGTACTTTGGATTGTACTCTGAAGGTCGGCACTATCTTAATTCCATTACAAATAAGGGATGATCCAGTAAAGCCTGTTGAATTAACTGGTGCAACAGCATTCAAGTTAAAGCAAGAACTTTGCAAAAGCTTAGAATATAGAGCTGGTAATAAAATTGTAGTAGGCACAAAAGGGTATTTTGCTAGAGATCCATTTAAGACTTCTTTGGAAAAAGAAGAATTATTTGTGAAAAAACACTGGCTTGCAATACATGAAACAATCGATGGTTATAAAGAATATCCATTAAATGTTGATTCTGAGATAAAAGCTGCCTACAACAATCTTCTTGATGTATTAGTGCGTCTAAGAACCATACCAAGTTTGGCGTACTATAAAAAGAATTCTGAATTATATAAAGTTGCAAAAACATATACAAATGTAATTGAGAAAACTTTCCAAAATATTGAGGTAGGACAATCCCTAAGCAACATTGATAATCAGACCTTGTTGCTTGGTTGCGTTGTGAAAAATTCGGATGAACGCACAATTGAAATGAGTCCGCTACATCCATTAAATGTTTTGTATCAGCTGAAGTTGCTGGACGAAATTGATGTGGGTAGTGTGAGAGATAATCTGATTGAGAAGCTTACTGCATTATACCTTCTACCATTTGTTAAAGATCCGGAAAAGAATTTGTATCATGCAGTGGAGCAAAAACATTCTCCTGAATGGAGATACTATGCTCCTGTATCGAATAAAAGATATTTGGGAGCAAGAAATTTTGTTCAAAAATTAGTGTGCGATAAAATCAATCAATATAAAGAACATTTTCCTTTCTTGTTCGATGACATTGGAAAACATCTGTTATGCATTAACTTAATCAATATGGGTGATTGCCGAGAAATCTTCCAAGGATTGATCCGATATTATGTTCAAAGTGTTAAAGATGGCATCGATTATGATGATATGCTAAGCTTTGACATTAAGGTCTATGCAAACAAAGGAAATTATAATGAGTTTTCTTTGCTTGCTGATATGAACAAGTTAAAGCAATCTATACGGGATAATTATACCGAGAAAGAACTTGAAGATGTAAGTGAACTTGCACTTGCATTGATAAACAAGGTTCGTTGTTTCTACAAAAATCCTGATGAACAGGAATATGAGTATGCACACTTATCATTCTTTGAAATGGCGTCTTCTAAGAATACTGGTGCAAGCAGAATGGATGCAATCACAACAGGTATTTCTTTAGGCGGAATTATTTCAGGAACTCCATCGGTATTAAATGCTGAGTGGTACAAAACTGGATTTGGTACGAAATACGCTGATGTTGCAAATAATCAGCTGATTAGGGTAGCTGCATATTATAATGCAATGTTTAGAGTTGCTTTTTCAGGTAGTTCTTTTGAACCAAATTCAAGTATCTTTACAGAAATTGAGCAAGGTCAAGAGGGGCAACTCGGTAAAATTTATAAATCTTCAAATTGGGTTGTTTTTGTGGACCCAAAGGTTGATTTGTCATTTTTTCAGAAGAAGCAAACTAATGATGATGAATTAATGATCATTCATTATAGTGATCAATATACATCGGCAAGTGGTTATGATGACATTACTGTCACTCAAAAATCCAATCAATATAATGAGATTATTTCTGACCAGCTCCAGAAAAAGGGTGTAATAGCTAATAGTGATAACATAAATGGAATAATAAGCTTATTTAATGCGATCAACGGCGGCTGGATGCTTCGCCTAATAACGGCGAAGAAATTGACCGGTGTAGCTGATAGTTATTTTAGCAGAGAAAAAATGAGTATATTATCTGCCATAAAGTTGTGTATGGCATATTACAATCATCCAAATATCACTTGGGTTCCTATTTCGTTGGAGGAAATGCTGAGGGTCTCTGGCGGTGCAGGCTTATCGCAAAAAGATGGACTTCTTTCTGCAAAGAATCTCGGTTTTGAGCAACGTGCGACAAGTGACGACATTCTTTTGGTTGGTATTGAAGGACCAAAAGATAATATAAAAATATACTTGCATCCTGTAGAAGTTAAAATCGGATTGAATCAAGCTGGTACGCTTGATAAAGCGAGGGAGCAGGTGAAAAACACTTATAGTGGCTTACAAGAAGCACTGTGGCCTATTAAAGGTCGCAACTCATTAGAACGAAAACTATCTCGAAACTTCTTTATGCAACTAATTCTAGTATGCTGTGAAAAGTTAAAGCTATATGGAATTTATCCGGATGAAAATTGGGATGCAGTGCTTGATGAATACAGAGAAAATCTATTGAACGAGAATTATAAAATTTCCGATTTGATGGATACCTTTATCGGCAAAGGCACCGTTGTTTCGTTCGGAACAAATGTCTTGAATAAGTCGGGCGAGATCGATTCTGATGGAATTTGCCTGTTAGAAATGCCGGAGAAACTAGGATCTTCTTACATGGTGTTGTCTACAAAAGAAATAGAAGAAGACCTTGATCTTGCAGTTGATGAATTACCTAACAGATTGAAAAATGCTTATGCTTTAACTACTGATGGTGATGAAAAAACTTCTGATAAAAATGATCTGGCGACAGATTCTGAATCTCTACCGCACGTCAATGTTCAAGTTAGTAGTTCTGAAGAAGTCGAGAAACCAGCAGGCATAAACGCAGTAGAGACTGATAAAAAGGATTCTGACGACGGTCAGCTAGAGATTGTTGAACCTAAAGAAGTTGGTATGAGAGTTCTATTTGGAACAGACACAACCAATGGTGAAGAGCTTTACTGGTGTCCAAATGATACAGAGCAGATTTTTCATACGAACACTGGTATTATCGGCACAATGGGAACTGGTAAAACACAGTTCACAAAGTCTATGATTACGCAGTTATACCAGAAGAGGAAAGATAATTTTGAAAGTGACGATATTGGTATTTTGATTTTCGATTACAAAGGTGATTACAACGAAAGTAAAGAAGACTTTATTAAGGCAACAGATGCAACGGTGTTGAAACCGTATCATTTGCCCTTCAATCCTTTGTCTCTTACAAAATCAAAAGTATTTAAACCGTTGCTTCCGACGCACACAGCAAATGCATTTAAAGATACTTTGTCAAAGGTGTACTCCTTAGGGCCTAAGCAGCAAAATACATTATTCCAATGCATTATCGATGCTTACGCGGCACGAGGAATTATGCCAGCAAATCCAGCAACATGGGATAACACTCCCCCCACCTTTGATATGGTATATAGCTTATATTCTAATAACGAGGACATAAAGAAGAATGACTCGTTGGCAGCGGCTATGGATAAGCTCTACCAGTTCCAAGTTTTTGAAGGAAATGCGAGCAAGACACAATCACTTTTCGATTTATTGAAAGGCGTTGTTGTAATTGATTTGTCTGGATATGACGCTGATATTCAAAGCTTAATCGTGGCAATTACTTTGGATTTGTTCTATTCGCAGATGCAGGCAGCAAGATCGAGCAAGCTTAATAACAAGTATCGCCAAATTACCAAGTTAGTCTTGGTAGATGAAGCGGATAACTTTATGAGTGAGGGATTCTCAGCGTTGAAAAAAATCCTCAAAGAAGGTAGAGAATTTGGCGTCGGTACCATACTTTCTACGCAGTTCCTAAAGCACTTTGGTGCAGGTGAAGATGACTATTCAAAGTATATTCTGACATGGGTTGTTCATAATGTAGCTGATTTAAAAAGTGCTGATGTAGAATTTGTCTTCCAGGTAGAAGGTAAGAGTTCTGATAGCCAAACTTTGTACAATGATATTAAAGGACTGAATAAACACTATAGCATTGTGAAAATAGGGAATTTGAAGCCTAAATACATTCACGATAAGGCATTTTGGGAACTTTATAAGTCGATGTTTCCAGATGGTTAACCCCTTTGGTAGGCACTTAATTCATTGACAAAACGTGAATAAAACGCTATACTTAAGTAGTCTACTTAAGTATAGCGTTTTGCTATTGAAGGAGGTTGTTATGGACTTTGTATATCGTTTTCCTGTGGCAAAAGGAATCCAAGCTAAGCGAGAGTATTATATAGGAATGGTTCCATTAAAGATGATTCCGAGATTATTTCCTTCGGATAATGAATATGTTTTGCCTGAGTATAGAGCTCAACGACGATTGAATACAGCAAGAATACCAGTTATCAGTAAGTATATTTTAGATAACCGCAACGATTATGTGTTTTCTGCTTTGGCAGCGTCTATTGATGGGAATTTCAAATTTATCTCTACTAAAGAGAACGCCGATATTGGTGTTTTGGAAGTTTCTATGGATGCTGTTTTTTTAATTAACGATGGCCAGCATAGAAAAGCTGCTATTTTGGAAGCTTTGTCAAATGACGAGACACTTGGCGATGAAACTATTTCTGTTGTGTTTTTTGAAGATAAAGGATTAGAGAGAAGTCAGCAAATTTTTACTGATCTAAATAAACACGCTGTAAAAACATCTAATTCTATTGCAGAATTGTATGATTCTCGCAATGCTTTGGCGGTAATTACACGAAATGTTATTTCCAAAGTACCTTTTATCAGTACATACACTGATAAAGAAAAAGATATTTTGGGTAAATATTCATCTAATTTGTTCACTTTGAATACGTTCTACTCGGCTAATAAGAGAATTATTCAAAAGGATAATTCGGAAGATGCATTAGAGTTCTTGACAAGATTTTGGACTCTTGTTGCAGAAAATATGATGCAATGGAACGAGCTTCAGAACAAGGAAATCAGCAAGGTTGATTTAAGAGAAAACTATATTATCACGCAAGCTGTGGTCATCCAGTCGTTAGGGCGTGTGGGTAATTATTTCTTTACACACAAGGACAAGGATATGGCTACTATTTTACATTTGTTGAGAGAGATTGATTGGCGAAGAAGTGCGTCTGAGTGGAAGTTGAGAACTATCCGTGCAAATGGCAGAATGATAAACAGTGATGCAGCGATTATTCTGACGGCGAATGTTATCAAGAAAAGTTTGAATATTCCTCTTGATAATGATGAATCAATGCGAGAAAAGAAATTTCTGCAAAGTATAAATAAATGATTGGATGGATGAGATGAAATGTCAATAAATAGAGAAGATATAAGCAAATTGATGGAGACTGTACAGGATCTTTACCAAGTCGATGATATTCCTTGGGTTATTGGTTACTCAGGCGGTAAAGATAGCACAGCTACACTTCAGCTTGTATGGTTAGCAATTCAAGGTCTTCCTGCGGAAGATAGAAAAAAAACAATTCATATTATAAATACGGATACTCTTGTTGAGTCTCCAGTTGTTGCACAGTGGGCTATACAATCATTGAAAAAGATGGAGGATGCAGCAAATGAACAAGGACTACCATTTGTGTCACATAGATTAACCCCAGAGTATGACAATACATTTTGGGTTAATCTTTTGGGTCGAGGATACCCGTTCCCTAGAAAAAAATTCAGATGGTGTACTGATAGGTTGAAAATACAGCCCGTAAATAAATTTGTTAAAGATAAAATTGCCGAACATGGCGAAATTATCATGGTTTTAGGGACACGAAAAGCTGAAAGTGCTAATCGTGCTAAAACTATGGCGAATTATGAGAAAAAGCGAGTTAGAGAGTTACTTAGTCCTAATCCGACAATGGTAAATGAACTTGTGTTTGCACCATTGGCTGAGTGGACAGATGATGATGTGTGGGTATTCTTGATGCAATATAAAAATCCGTGGGGATATTCTAATCAGGAATTACTTACATTGTACAAAGGCGCAACGGCAGACAACGAATGTCCAATGATGGTAGAAAAAGATTTACCAAGTTGCGGTAGAAGTAGATTTGGCTGTTGGGTATGTACAATGGTTGAAAAAGATAAATCTATGGAAGCAATGATTGCTAATGATGATGAAAAAGCATGGATGACACCTTTGCTAGAGTTCAGAAATGAATTTGGTGATGAAGAGCAGGACAGAGATAGAAGAAGTTTCAGAAAAATGGGCGGATTTCTTCAAGGAAGTTTTGGAAGATTACATCACGGACCTTATAAGAAAGAAATTCGTGAAGAGTGGTTAGAAAAGCTATTGCGTATGCAAGAGGAAATTCAGCAAGAAGGTCCAGAAGATTTTGATGACGTGTCCTTAATCACGATGGAGGAGCTTAGAGCTATACGTCGTATTTGGGTCTACGATAAGCATGAATTTGATGATTCTTTGCCACAGATTTACGAAAGAGCTACAGGAAAACAGTTTATTGATCCTGAATGGATTGGTTCTGAAACATTCAGAAAAGAAGAATGGGATGTTTTGAAGTCCGTTTGTGACGATCTCTTTAAGGATGAAGAACTTACCTTTGAAATGTTATATACCATGATTGATATAGAGAATCAGTCAAATAGTCTAACTCAACGAAAGGGTATATTAGATGATTTGGAAAAGTGTATTTCTCATACATTCTATATGAATGAAGAGGATGCAACAAAGTATTACGAAGATCGTATTACGAGAAAAAAAGAATTAGGCGGAAAATTCAATGAAAAGTTCTTTGCTCATATTCAAAATGAAGCAGAGGAATTTGAAGGAGAAGTGTCAGTGGAAGAGTCCGCTATTGCAGGAGAAGAATTCTAATGATAATAAAAAAATTGATATTCAATAATTTCGGCGTATATGCCGGAAACAATATATTTGAATTTGAATCTTCAAAGCCTGTTGTTCTAATCGGAGGTATGAATGGTAGAGGTAAAACAACTTTTTTGGAGGGTGTTTTACTTGCTTTGTATGGTGCAAATTCATTTGCTTATAATGAGAGTAAATACTCAAGTTACGGACAGTATCTAAAGGCATTTGTGAATACAGCTGATGGAAGTCTGGTAACTTATGTGGAGCTGGAGTTTAAGCTTGAAAATGAAATTGACGAAAAATACTTGATAAGACGCTCTTGGTCAGGAAGTGGTCTAAGAACAAGAGAAACTATACAAGTAAAAAAAGATGGACAAGACAATACATTTTTAACCGATAATTGGGCGATGTTTATAGAGAATATTCTCCCAAGTGGATTATCCAGCTTTTTCTTCTTTGACGGAGAAAAAATTGCTGAGCTTGCGGTAGAAAATACAAATGCTCAGATGAAGGAATCAATTAAGACTCTGCTAGGAATTTCCATTCTTGATCTTTTAGATAATGATATTTCTCGAATTATAAGCAGAGTTGGAAAGCGTTCTCACGACCAAGTTCATACAAAAGAGCTAGAGGTTCTTCGTGAAAGAAAGAATCAAGCCGAAGTTGCGCTACAAATTATAGATGATCGTATTGCTGAAACAACAACTCGAATTGAAGAATTCAAGAAAAAATTAGAAAGAGCTAAAATTGACTACACTTCAAAAGGCGGAGACATTGTAGTTCAAAGACAAGATTTGTTTACAGAAAGAACTGCCTTAGCCGCAAAGGTTGAACAAGGTAAAGAGTCCTTAGTCGGAATAGCAGCAAGTGAATTGCCGCTTATTCTTGTACAGGATCTTCTTGAGGATATAAGGGTTCAAGCGTCAAAAGAACATGAAACTAAACTGCTGGGCTACACTGTTGATAAAATTCATTCAATGTTTGCAGCATATAGCAATAATACCGACAAAAGCGAAGTTAAGGACTTTATTGCGTATGTAGAGAATAAGGCAGCAGAGGAAAGTACAGAAATTGTTTTTGATATTTCGGATCAAAGCTTCTACCAGCTAACTTCACTACTTAGTAAGGGCTTAATGAATGCACAAGGTAGTATGTTGCAGAACATAGCTACTTGTCAAAAAGGAATTGCCAAGATTGATGAAATCGACAGCTATTTAAGCGTAGATATAGATGAAAAAGCTTTATCTAAAATCTATAAAAAGATCAAAACGCTTGAACAAGAAATAATCGAGCATGAAGTTTCATTGGAAGCTGATCAAAAACAGCGTACCAGTCTTAATGGTGATGTTATGAGGGCCACCTCAGAATATAACCGTTTTGTTGAAAATATGCTGTCAAAGCTAGAAAGCGATGATGATAACAGTAGAATTTTGAAATATGCTCATCATGCAACACAGGCTTTAGCGGAATACAAAATTCGCTTACAGAAAAAGAAAATTGGAACTTTAGCTGATACTATGACTGCATGTTATAAACTGTTGTCGAACAAGAAAAACTTGATTAGCCGAATTGATATGGACGCGGTTACTTTAGATTTTGTGTATCTTAATGCTGATAATCAGACCGTGCCAAAAGAGTCACTGTCTGCGGGAGAAAAGCAGCTGATGGTAATTTCTCTTCTGTGGGCCTTGGCTATTTGCTCTAAAAAGAAACTACCGGTAATCATTGATACACCACTATCAAGAATGGATTCAGTTCATCGAGTAGCTCTGATTAAAACGTATTTTCCAAATGCAAGTGATCAGACAATCATTCTATCAACAGATTCTGAAATCGACCAACATTACTATGAAATCATGAAGGATACGGTTGGAGATGAATATACATTGGTATATGATGATGAACTAAAGTGTTCAAAAATAAAGAAAGGCTACTTTTTAGGTGACTGATATGATAATAAAACAAATTAAACTTTCCAATCAGTCAAAAGATCGCCTTTCAAGATTGAAGGGTAAGACTGGAATAAAAAATTGGAATGTATTGTGCCGTTGGGCGCTTTGCTATTCATTAAAGGAAAATACGATTCCTACAGATATTCCCATTATTGCGGATAGCAATGTTGAAATGTCTTGGTATACATTTGGTGGAGAACATAGCGAGCTTTATGAAGCATTGATTAAAGCTTGGTGTATGAAGAAGAATCTACCTACCGATGATGAAACTGTTTCTAAATATTTCAAGTTGCATCTTGAAAGAGGAATAGGGTATTTGTCGGGAACGAATTTTATTAAAAATATAGATGACCTATTAAACCTTGTATTGGAGGTGTAGCAGCAATGGGGATATATTTAGATTTTAACTCATCGTCTCCAATAGATGAGCGTGTACTGACAGCAATGATTGATGTGTATAGAAATGTCGCTGGTAATGCAGATAGTAGAACACATAATTTTGGAGTTTCTGCCAGACAAGTTGTTGAGAATGCAAGAGGTGAAGTTGCATCATTGCTTAATGTAAATAAGGATGAAGTCTTCTTTACAAGTGGTGCAACGGAAAGTAATAACATCGTGCTTCAAGGCTTGAAGGAATATTCGGAAAAGACTGGGAAAAAGCACATTATTACAACATCGATTGAACATAAAGCTATTATAGAGACGTGCAAAGCCATGGAAAAACTAGGCTTTGAAGTTTCTTATGTCAATCCGAAATTAGACGGAAGAGTAGCGTATGAAGATGTTGTTAGCCTTGTTCGAGAAGATACATTGATTGTTAGTATTATGCATGTGAACAATGAGACTGGTATTATTCAGCCAGTAAAAGAAATTGGAGAATTTCTTGCGGATAAAGAAGTTTATTTTCACATCGATGCTACACAGAGCTTTGGGAAACTGGTCGATGAATTAAAACAGATTAAGTTTGATATGCTTTCTATGAGCGCACATAAAATAGGTGGACCACAAGGCATAGGAGCATTGATTTTGAAAAAGAAACGGTACAAGCTGCCACCGGTGAAGGGAATTATGTACGGCGGACAGCAGGAACATGGTATTCGTCCGGGAACAATTCCGGTTGCGTTAGTTGTAGGATTGGGATATGCGTGTTCACTTGTGGCTAATGAGTATAGAGAAAATGCTGATAAATGCCAAAAGATCAAAGAAATGTTATTGGCTGAACTAGATAATTCAGGCATCTCATATAGAATCAACGGAAATCAGGAATGTTGCGTTCCAAATACCCTGAATGTTTGCTTTGATGGTGTATCATCTGAGGCTCTTATGCTATCAACAAAGCAGTATTGTGGTATTTCAAATGGATCTGCTTGTAATTCTAAATCTTACGAGCCAAGTTTTGTGTTATCTGCAATGGGCATTCCAGTAGATCAGATTGAAAATTCAGTGCGTATAAGCTGGGGTGCTGAAGCAGATTTTGAAGAAGTCAGAGCATCATTCAAAGAGTTGATAACTGTGGCAAAGGGATTAGTGTTTTAGACTAGGATCAAAGATTTCGGACTGATTAAATGTAAGGATTTTGTTAGTTGTCTCATGTACAGTGATGTTAGTATATAATTAGGCCCAGTTAAATAGAAATATTTCTATAAAAAAACAATAGTC
>OFHM01000769.1_pt1 | contig 24614 bp, 21 predicted proteins | sample 1521311 | NCBI WGS metagenome assembly OFHM01 (sample SAMEA3504083, study PRJEB24116) | mouse gut metagenome | biome: mouse gut; feature: mouse-associated habitat; material: faeces | place: Denmark | collected 2011 | reverse complement strand
GTTGCCCACAATTGCCATGATCTGGTCGCCGTCCACAATATCACCGTTTTCGTCCACCGCCAGCAGTCTGTCAGCATCCCCGTCAAAAGCCAGCCCCAGACTTGCCTTCTCGTATACCACACGGGCCTGAAGCTCTGCCATATGAGTGGAACCGCAGTTGGAATTAATATTGGCGCCGTCGGGATTATTATGTATGGCCACAACGCTGGCTCCCAGTTCCTTCAGCGCCTCCACGGAAGTGTAGTAGGCAGCGCCTTCCGCACAGTCCACAACAATCCTGATGCCCTCCAGATTAACCGGTACTGACTGTATCGCATGATTAATGTATTCTTCCCTGGCATCGGTGCGGTATTTTACTTTCCCTACCGCAGTTCCCGTGGGAAATTTGATACCCGGCATGTTATGAGTGATCAGATGCTCTATCTCATCTTCCAGCTCATCGGGCAGCTTATATCCATCCCCGTCAAAAAACTTGATCCCGTTAAACTCCACCGGATTGTGTGAGGCAGATATCACCACTCCCGCATCCACCTTGTACTTCTGGGTCAGATAAGCCACCGCCGGAGTGGGAAGTATTCCCACATATACGCAATTCGCTCCTACTGAGCAGGCCCCTGCCATCAAAGCATTGGCAAGCATATCTCCGGAAATTCGGGTATCGCATCCCACCATGATAGTGGGCTTATGTGCCTTTTCTTTCGTCAGGACATAGGCTCCTGCCTGCCCCAGCTGCATCGCCAGCAAAGGGGTCAGTTCCTCATTGGCAATCCCCCTTACGCCGTCTGTTCCAAATAACCTGGCCATTTCCTATTCATCCTCCTCTAAATCGACGATTTCCACTTTGACATTTACTTCATTTTCCTGATTCACATCCCGCGGAAGATTGAACTGCAGCGGAATATCATACTTTCCCGGGGTCAATTCGTTAATATTCCGGTTCCGCATCCACGAAGCGATGTCCAGAGTCGCCTGAACAGAACTCTGTTCGATTGCATAAACCGCATCATGCAGACCGGAAATCCGCAGCCGGTGACTTCCCTGCCCCTCCAGAAATTCCAGACCAAAGCCGTCTGGCATATTGGTTACGGCAATATTAGGCTGGGGAATGATCATCGTCCGCTCTTCCGTCTCTTCAATATAGACTGTCACGGAAGCTTTTCCGTCAACCTCGCTGTCCGCCAACATGAAATTATTCGGCAGATAGGAACTGATATTAAAGGACTTATTTTCCACCGTCTCGCTCTCTCCCGTTATATCCAGATTGATCACAATACGATTATAATCCGCCAATGCGGATTCAGGTCCGGCTATCATCACCTTGGAAGGCTCGCACTTCACTACCCCTGTGGCCAGATATCCCTCCGCAGGCTCGCCTGTTACCTTAATCTCCAGCGGTACCTCCTTCTTTGCCAATACCTTCACTTCCATATGCATATTATCTGCATTCTTGGAAAGGCGGGAGTCATCCACCACATTCCCTTCCGCATCATAAAAACAAATATCCACACTTCCGGATACATTCGACGTCGCTCCGGTAACATCCATCTCCAGTCTCACATTCTTGATCTGGTCCACCACGGATTTGGGCCCGCTGACTTCTATTCGGGTCTGGTCGCTGCTGGTTTCGGATACCATGTATCCTTCCGCAACTTCTCCCACCGGATTGCACTGCACGTTCACCCACTTGCTGGCTCGATCCTCCACACTGAGCTGCACCAACTCCGGATTGCTGGTGACGCTGCTGATCTCCACATTTTCATTCAATACAGAGCAGTTGATGGCAATGGTATTCACTTCCGTCAGTCTGCTCACATCCGCTTCCGCCACAATGTCGGTAGAGCGCAGCTGATCAATTACATTTTTTGGCGCTTCCACCGTGACCCGCACTCTGTCCGTATTGTTCTCTACTTCATAGACCTTATTCTCTTTGTCCAGCAGCTCCGTGTTTACCAATGTCACAGGTATTCCGGAAAAGGTTACGGAATCTTTCGGGTTATTGATCATAACCACCAAAAACCACAGAACCACCGCCAAAATGACGGACATCAGCTTCAGTCCCAGATTATTCAGCAGCCTTTTTCCCACCCTTTTTCTTATCTTTTCCTTTACGTCTGTGTCTGCCTTTCGCATCTTCTTCTCCATTCATATTCATAATCTGCCGCATTTTTTCCTTCAGGCTCTCCGCATTCAGATGCCGCACCAGCTCGCCCTCGTAAGCCATGCTGATGCCGCCTGTCTCCTCCGATACAATCAGCGTCAGCGAGTCTGTCACCTCGGACACGCCCACACCGGCCCTGTGCCTCGTCCCCAAGTCCTTGCTCAGGTCCAGGTTGTCGGACAATGGCAGATAACAGGTAGCATATGTCACCCGGTTGCCGCGCACAATGACGGCTCCGTCATGAAGCGGCGTATTATGTTCAAAAATATTGATCAGCAGCTGACTGGTGATAATTCCATCCACCTCAATGCCCGTGCGCTCATAGTCCTTCAGTGATTCCTTTCTCTCAATGACAATGAGTGCACCGGTTTTCACTTTGCCCATCTCTACACATGCCTTCGTAATCTCATTTACGGATTTTTCCGAGAAGGCATCTTCCGCTTTATGGGAACCGGAGAAACCAATGGAGGGAAGAAAATTCTTCTCACCCAGCTGCTCCAGCGCCTGGCGAAGCTCCGGCTGCAGGACCACGATAATCGCCGTAACGGCAAATGTCAGCACATTCTCGGTGATCCATATGATATTGGTCATGTTCATGGCATTTACCACCACCAGAAACAGGCAGATCACAACCAGACCCTTCAGCATCCTCCATGACCTGGTGGTCTTCATCCAGGCCAGAATATAGTATACCAGAAAGGCAATGATTAAAATCTCCAAAACATCGTATAAATCTACAGTATTCGCATAAATCTTGACATTTTTCAGATATTCACTTACACTATCAACCCACTGCATTGTAATCAGCCCTACTCTCTGTTAAATGATTATGGCCACTCTTCATAGTTTTCGTTTTCATCGTATTGATCTGACATATTAGAGGCATTCCCGATGGTCATGCTTCTTCTCTCACCGCCGCGGCTCTGAGGCCTGGCTGCGGTTCTGGAACCATTGTGGGCAGACGACACCCTCTCTGTCGTCACATTGCGGCTTCCCTGGCGGGAACCAGGCGCCTGCGCCGCAGTCTCCCTGGTCCTCTGGGAATTGATCCTCTTCACCGTTCTGGTAGATACCGGCACTGTCATCTTGGGAACAGCCTTCACATAATAATAGTATTCATCATCCTCAAACTGCACTCTCTCCGTGCGGCTGTAATCCACACAAAATCGGAAAAACTCAATGACCTTTGCCACCGCGATCGCAAGCAGCGAGCTGAGCAGCACACTCCCCACGGACAGATTGATGTCATAAAGCAGATCGCCGATCAGCAGAATCACAACATTTACCATGACGCCTGCAATCATGGCAATCGTCCAGGAATAATTCACGGACAGCCGCCGCAGCAGATATACCACCACCACGGTTATGGCAAACGAGGCAATAATCACCAGCATAGCCCGGTTTGCCAGAAAACTCTCCACCAACATCCGAATCTTCGCCAGCGCCTCCTCATCGCCCATGGTCCTGATATTCGGCGCACTGTCGATAATCAGCTGCAGAAGATAGTACACCGCCACACCGCAGCCTACAGACACTGCCGAGGAAGGCGCACACAACAGTCCTACTGCAATGGGGATCACATAAGGTATCTTCAATGCACATAAAAGGGGAGTAAATACCACTACAAGGGAATCCTTGGGGCTGAATCGGAAAAACAGCAGATACATGATCAGGTACATACACAATCCCACCAGCGCCACTTCCAGTGAAAGCGCGTACATATGCATCACGCTGAACGCTGCCGCCAGCAGTACCAGCACCCCCACCGGCAAAAAGGAACAGGCCAATGCGGCAATCAGTACAATCGTCATATCATCAAGCTGTTTCATATACCCCAGTTTGTCGTTCAAGGTATTCAGCACAATAAAGGCCAGCAAGAATTTGACTACCGGTACAATAAATACCTCTGTCTTGCTGTATATTTGCTTTAATCTTTCTTTCATTTCCAGTAAAGCTGTCATTCTGACCTCCAGCAGGTTCCACTGTTGATGTCATTGCTCTTTGTACATGGAACCCAGCTTCTTTAAATTATGGTAATATCGCTTCAGACTATTCTTCGCCGACACATACTTCCAGGTGCAGATCACATAAGTGATCACGCCGTAACCGCCTACAAACACACAGAAATAAGTCAGTACACTTTTTGCAAAGGCAAGCAAATCCATATTGTACAATTCCTTCATAAATTCCTCGAAATTGCACAGCATATACAGCCCGAACATAATCAAAAATGCCACGATCGCACTGATCACGGATTTCAAAACCTGAACGGTAATATAGTCGCTGCGAAAATAGTTACCGATTTTTACATTTTTTCTGCCTTCCCCTTGCTCATAAGAAGCCATCCGTGTCATTAATATGATACGTTCTTCATTCAACATAGTATACCCCCTATTTCAAATATCTCATCTTAGGCCCCTCCCCGTCATTTTTTGCCTGCCTGGGCGAAGTGTCTTTCCCTGCATTCAGTACTTCCTGAAAACCTCTGCTCATATTGAGGGTACATTTCTCACAGAACCTGCCGCTGCGGATAGGCTTCCCGCAGGTCTCGCAGGACAAATACATCTGTGCATCCTCAGTAAGCTCCAGCCGGCCCTCTCTGAGCCACTGGCGAATCTGCGCCACTTCCACATCGCAGGCTTCCGCCACCTCAGGGATTCCCGCGCCCTTATTATCCCTGATATACTCTTTTACCTCCTGGAACTTCTCTTCCAGCTTTTCGCGACAGGCAGGACATATCACCGGACCTGTAACATAATTAAAGATACATCCGCAGTTTCTGCAATTCCTTACATTCATAACTGTCTCCTATCTCCGCTGTGCAACCCGTCGTCAAACGTGTTGGCATTTCCGCAGTTGCCGTTTCTGTCTCCGGTATCACATCTGGCCCTTTGTCAGATGCCCGCTCCGATCGCCAGGGTGATATAGGTAATCTCCCTGACACCGGCTGCCTTCAATACCCTGGACACTTCGTCCATTGTACTGCCGGTAGTATAAATATCATCCACGATCATTACCTTTTCTAATTTTACATCATTTCTCACTATAATAAAAGCCTTTTTCAAATTATTTTGTCTTTCTTCAGGATTTTCATACTTCAGCGGCGCTGTATAACGCCTGCGCACCAGCAGTCCTGTGTATACAGGTATCCCGAGACGATCTCCGATCACCCTTGCCAGCAATTCCGCCTGATTATATCCCCTGGACACTATTCTCTTTCTGTGAAGGGGAATGGGAATCAATGCGTCCGGCGCGGTACTCCTGATAAACGGCCCCAGATAGACAGCCATCTGCTCCCCGAAAAAATCCGCATACTCCTGCCTGCCTCCATACTTGAAGCGATAAACGGACATTGCCACGCTGCCGTATTCATAGAGTGCCCTTCCCCGCGTATATTCATGCTCTCTACGTCTGCAGTCGGTGCAATACTCCCCTTCCGCCGTCAGTCTTTTTCCGCACTTCATGCACCATGGCGGCGTCAGTAATTTTAATTTCTCCAGACATTCCAGACAGATTTTCTCTCCTGTCGGCTTTACAATCCGGTCACAGACAGGACATCGGAGAGGAAACAGCAGCTGCAATCCCCCTCTGACAATCCGATTACCCACATTTTCTTCTTTAGTCTTCCTTCTGATTTTGATTGCTCTCTTCACAGGTTTCCGAATCCTCCATTCCGAAACCCTCTCCGCCTATCTTTCACACACCTCCCTGATTCTTCCCTTCAACGCCGTATATCTGCGGCTCTCGTGTGTATTGTCAATCATACTGCGCACCACGTCACTACTGCCCAGGATCGTGACGCAGTTTCTGGCCCTGGTGATGGCCGTATACAGCAAATTTCGGTTAAACAACATCCTCGGCCCCCCCAGCAGCGGCAGAAGAATAGCCGGATACTCGCTTCCCTGTGCCTTGTGAATGGTGATGGCGTAAGACAACTCCAGCTCCTCCAACAGCGAAAACGGGTAAATGACCCGCCTCTGTTCATCATATTCTACCACCAGGCTGGCCGATGCCTCCTGAATCTCTAAAATTCTCCCCATATCCCCGTTAAACACGCCCACACCCTTGTCCACGGGAATGCCGTATCTGCTGACGATCTCCCACTCCAGCTGATAATTATTCCTGATCTGCATCACCTTGTCGCCTTCGCGGTAAGTTGTATTTCCGCTGACGTATTCTTTCTTCCGTCCATCCGGCGGATTCAGATATCTCTGCAGAATGCCGTTCAGCGTCTCGCAGCCCAGCGCCCCTTTTCGCATAGGCGTCAGCACCTGTATGTCAAAAGGAGAAGCCTGCACATACCGCGGCAGCTTATCCTGTATCAGCTGAATCATGTGTTTATAGATGACATTTACATCGCTGCGCTCCAGCAGGAAGAAATCCCGGGATTTATTGTCCAATGCAATCTGCTCCCCCCGGTTGATTCTGTGGGCATTGACAACAATGTCGCTCCCTTCGGCCTGACGGAATATTTTCTTCAGCTCCACTGTGGGAAAACACTGACTTTGAATCAGGTCCCGCAGCACCTGCCCCGGTCCTACGCTGGGCAGCTGATTCACATCCCCAACCAAAATCAATCTGGTTCCTGGGATAACGGCCTCCAAAAGACAGCGGAATAACTGGATATCCACCATGGACATCTCATCGATAATGATCACATCCGCCTCCAGCGGGTTCTCTCTGTTCCGCGCAAATCTGGCCTTCCGGTTATCCTCTTCTGACAGTGCGCTGTTTAGCTCCAACATACGGTGGATGGTTCTGGCTTCAAAGCCGGTAGCCTCCGTCATACGCTTTGCCGCCCGGCCTGTAGGCGCCGCCAGAAAAATATCCAGGCCTTCCGCCTCAAAATACCGGATCATTTTATTGATGGTCGTAGTTTTTCCGGTTCCCGGACCGCCGGACAGAATGAACACGCCGTTGCGAATACATTCCATAACCGCCCTTCTCTGCAGCTCGTCCAGTTCCACTTTCTCTTCTCCCACCAGAGCCTCCCGCAGCTCCTTTTCCTCCATGGGAATGGGAATATTTAAATCATGCAGCATTATGGCACAGTTCAGCTCCGCATAATAATAGGAAGAAAGATATACCTGCTCCTCTTTGATAACGACCTTTTTATCCATCATCAGATTCTCTGCCTGAAGACGTACATTCTCCTTTTGGACTCCCAGCAAATCTTCCGCTCTCTCCAACATATTATCCATGGGCAGATAGCAGTTTCCTTCTCCCACCGCCTGCTGCAATACATACAAAGCGCCGCTCCTGATACGGTATTCCGAGTCCATATGGATACCCATCCGGCCAGCCAGCTCGTCTGCGATCTTAAAGCCGATCCCGTGGATATCCTCTGCCAGACGGTAGGGATTTTCCTTCATCACATTGTACAACTCTATCCCGTAGGTATCGTATATTTTCACCGCCATGGTGTTGGATATCCCATATTGCTGCAGATAAATCATGGCATTGCGCAGATCCTTTTTCTCTTCCATCAAAACTGCAATCTCACGGGCCTTGCGCTCGCTGATGCCACGGATCTCCGTCAGCCGTTCCGGTTCCTCCTCTATGATCCGAAAGGTATCCTCCCCGAATCTGCTCACAATTCTGGCAGCCAATGCGGGGCCTACTCCCTTAATGGCGCCGGAGCCAAGATAGCGTTCTATACCGGCTCTGTCTTCCGGCATCACAATCCGGTAACCGGTCATCTTGAACTGGGTTCCATAGAGGGGATGTTCTACATATTCTCCTTCTGCCGCAATATTTTCTCCCTGCGTGAGTCCCTTTGCCGCTCCCACACAGATTACTTCCTCTCCCTCGGTTACCAGGTTCATAACCGTATATCCGTTATCGCTGTTTTGGAAGATAATATGTTCTACATAACCGTTTACCGTCTCCATTGATTTCCTCTGCCTATGGCACTGAATATCACAACAAGGCTGCCTTTTTATGATCAAGCAGCCTTGTCCTGAATTTACAGCTTATTCTTATAAGGGATTCTCAATCCCCCTGTTGCTCCATGGTATTCGCTGCAGCCGCAGTTTGAGCCCCTTCTGGTACCTCCGGAATTCCGTAATTGCGCTTCATCTGTTCATAGAGCATCTGAGCCAATCCGAATCCGCCCTGATTGCCTGTCTCCTCCGCAATGCTCTGCACCATCTGATCCTTATAAAAATCCATCACGGTGGATGTATAATTGGATGTATCTTCACTCTGCGGAATGGTCTTCAGCATGCTCTTATACATCTGCTCAATGAAATATGCCTCAAACTGCTTGCAGGCATTCATCAGTTCATCTTCGTTGACTTTGGAATAATCTTTTCCATCCAGCTGATTCTGAAGCCTGGATGCCGTCTGATTTGCGGCATTGGTATACATATTGCCATACATGGCTGTTACGTCACTGAAATCTGTCATCTAGTCTCCTTACCTCTTCAAGTTATTCGCCTGCTGCAGCATTTCATCCGATGTGGTAATGGCTTTGGAATTCAATTCGTACGCCCGCTGTGCCACAATCATGTTCACCATCTCATCAACTACCTGTACATTGGAGCCTTCCAGATAGTTCTGGATGACAGAGCTCTTTTCCACCATATTGCTGGTAGCCTCATTGATGGGCTGGCCGCTGGCCGCAGACTGCGCATACAGAGTCTCCGCCATCTTGTCCAGGCCGTTGGGATTGTTAAACTGGAACAATCCGATTCTGACACCTATGGGCTGCGGATTGTTTTTGGCATCAGGGTAGCAAAGCTCCCCGTACTTATTCACGCTGACATCTGACAGAATATAGGTATTGGCCAGGATAATGGGCTGGCCCGTAGTACTCAATACCGGCAGGCCGTCTGAATTTGCCAGCATATTGCCGTTGGGACCCAGGGTAAACTGAAAATTACCATTTCTCGTATAGTATGTATTGCCGTCCGTCCCTCTCAGGGCAAAGAACCCCTTTCCGTCGATCATAAAATCTGTATCGCTCTCGGAGGCCAGCTGATTTCCCTGTTTAAAAATTGTGGTGATCGCGGAATTGCGGACACCCAATCCCACCTGAGCCGTGGTAGGCTTCTGATCCCCGTTTGCAGTAGTTGTCTTCGTCTGCAAGGTCTGATATAAAAGAGTCTTGAATTCATTTACATGCGTTTTATACCCCTGGGTATTTACATTTGCCAGATTATTTGCAATCGTATCAATGTTTGTCTGCTGCGCAATCATTCCGGTTGCTGCTGTCCATAAGCTGCGTACCATAATTATCTGTTCCTTTCTGTGCTGTTTTCCGGTATCCGCCCTTTTGAAACTGCCTCTCAGACATGCCTCAATACCTGCATGCGCTATTCTTCGGACATTCCTTAAGCTTTGCCGTATATCTCCCGCCTGCATGAGCCCCTTTTCAGGCAGGCTTTAAGATCTGCCGTATATATCCTGCCGCCTGCATGAGCCCCTTTTCAGGCAGTCTTTATACTCTTCCAAGCTGCGTTGCCGCTATTTCAAGAGAGCCGTCATATGTCTGGATAATCTTCTGATTACTCTCATAGGCCCTCGTAATAGCAATGAGATTCACCATCTCGGACACGATCTGTACATTCGCCATCTCCAGGTAACCCGACTTGATCTCGGCTGTTCCCCGTGTGGCCCGCGCGCCCTCTACCGGCCTGTAATATGTCTCGCCGTATTTTTCCAGATAGTTATAATCTTCAAAATCAGCCACCTGAATCGTGGCCACCGCCGTACCATTCTGCGTGATCCTTCCGTTGCTGTCGATCTGCGAATCCTGGAGAGTATTCAGGCGGATTCTCCTGTTCTGGGTATCCAGCACATAATCTCCGTCCTCCGTCACCAGATATCCCTGGGTATTCAAAGTAAACTGTCCGCCTCGGGTGTACATGGTGGAAGTCTCGCCTGCCTTGTTGGTAAATTCGATGGCAAAGAAACCGTCCCCCGCCAGCGCCAGATCATAGGTATTGCCTGTAACCCGGAAAGAACCCTGGGTAAAATCCGTATAATTCTCCCCGATCTTCACACCGGGATTGTTCCTGCCGATACGCTGGGTTACATTCCCCACCGACGCATCTTTAATCTTAACCGTCAGCACTTCATCAAAAGACTGGCTGGTGGCGCCTTCCTTCTTATAGCCCACTGTGGATGCATTGGCCAGATTGTTCGTCAAAGTATCCATTCTGTGCTGCTCATTAATCATGCCCGTATAGGCAACGTATAACCCCTTTAACATGGTATGCCTCCTTTATACTACATGCCATTATAATCGGAAAGGAACTCCACATACTTGCCTGTTCCGATTGCCACCGCCGTCATGGGATCCTCTGCGGTAATGGTATTAATCCCTGTCTTGGAAGAAATCAGCTCTTCCAGCCCTCTCAGAAGGCTGCCGCCTCCTGTCAAAACAATTCCTCTGTCTGCAATATCTGCCGCCAACTCGGGAGGAGTCTTCTCCAACACGCTGTGGATCGTCTCCACCACCTGAGAAGTTGTCTCACGCAATGCTTCTTCTGTCTCTTCGGAAGAAACCTTCACCGTCTTAGGCAGACCTGTCACCAGATTCCGCCCTCTTACATCCATGTAATCCACTTCCGGACGCTTGTAGGCAGAGCCGATCTTAATCTTCAGATCCTCTGCAGTCCTCTCGCCGATAAGAAGGTTATGCTTTTTACGCATATAGCGTACAATCGCCTCGTCAAAGTCGTCTCCGGCCACCTTAATGGATGCGCTCACCACTGTCCCGCCCAGAGAGATCACCGCAATGTCCGATGTTCCTCCGCCAATGTCCACGATCATATTACCGCAGGGCTTGGCAATGTCAATTCCTGCCCCTATGGCCGCCGCAATGGGCTCTTCGATGATCTTCACATCCCTGGCTCCGGCCTGATAGGTGGCATCCTCCACCGCTTTCTTCTCCACTTCCGTGACACCGCTGGGCACGCATACCGCAATGCGCGGCTTCCTGAAAGTCTTCCTGCCCAGAGCCTTCTGTATAAAATACTTCATCATCTTCTCGGTAACCGAGTAATCGGATATAACCCCCTGCCGCAGAGGTCTGACCGCAATAATATTGCCCGGCGTCCTGCCCAACATCAGACGCGCATCCTCTCCGATCGCTTTAATTCGATTGGTGTCCCTGTCAAAGGCCACCACAGAGGGCTCCTTCAACACAACGCCCTTTCCTCTGATGTATACTAAAATGCTGGCTGTACCCAAATCAATCCCGATATCAGTGCACTGCATATTATTAATACCCCTTTCCGCTGGATTCATATTTACCAAATAAAGTCATACATGTTTTATTATAACCGAAAAAAATCCATTTTCATAGGGGTTTATGAAAATTTTAATAAAAAGCGGACATGTATACAATCCGAGGCAAAAACAACCTTCTGTTTCGGAAAAACTTCTATTATCATTTCGGCAGGCTGCCCCGGTATCTTTAGGTATTTCCTGATTTTTCTTCAACCATTTCCTTCCAGTTACTTCCTGGCTCTGTCCCGATCCAGAATTTTCTTCATATAGATGCCTGTATAGGAGGCTTCATTTTCCGCGATTTCTTCGGGCGTCCCCCTTGCAATGACAGTTCCGCCCCGGTCTCCTCCCTCCGGCCCCATATCAATAATATAATCCGCGGTCTTGATCACATCCAGGTTGTGCTCGATGACAACGACAGTATTGCCGCCTTCCGTCAGTCTGTGGAGAATATCCACCAGCTTATGCACATCCGCAAAATGAAGCCCCGTGGTGGGCTCGTCCAGAATGTAAATCGTCTTGCCCGTGCTGCGCCGGGAAAGCTCCGTGGCCAGCTTAATCCGCTGCGCTTCTCCTCCGGACAGAGTGGTAGACGGCTGCCCCAGCTTCACATAGGAAAGCCCCACATCATACAGAGTCTCGATTTTGCGCCGGATAGAAGGAACATTTTCAAAAAAGACCAGTGCCTCCTCAACCGTCATATCCAACACATCGAAGATATTCTTCCCCTTGTACTTCACGTCCAGCGTCTCCCGGTTATAGCGCTTGCCCCCGCAGACCTCACAGGGCACATAAACATCGGGCAGAAAATGCATCTCAATCTTGATGATGCCGTCTCCGCCGCAGGCTTCGCAGCGTCCGCCTTTTACATTAAAGCTGAAACGCCCTTTGCCGTAGCCCTTGGCCTTGGCATCTGCCGTGGAAGCAAACAGATCCCTGATCTGGTCAAACACGCCTGTATAGGTGGCCGGGTTGGAACGGGGCGTACGGCCGATGGGAGACTGGTCTATGGCGATCACCTTATCCAGCAGTTCCATTCCCCGGATTTCCCTGTGCTTTCCGGGAATGCATCTGGCACGGTTCAGATCCCTGGCCAGACGCTTATACAATATCTCGTTAATCAGAGAGCTTTTCCCGGAGCCTGACACGCCTGTTACGCAGGTCATGATCCCCAACGGAATCTCCACATTCACATTTTTCAGATTATTCTCTCCGGCCCCCATCACCTTCAGAAAACCAGTAGGCCGGCGCCTCTCTTCCGGAACGGGAATCTTCAATTCACCGCTTAAATATTTACCGGTGACGGACCCAGGCACTTTCATAATCTCCTCCGCCGTGCCGCAGGCCACAACCTCGCCTCCGTGAGAGCCGGCACCGGGGCCGATGTCCACCACATAATCTGCCGCCAGCATGGTATCCTCGTCATGCTCTACTACGATCATGGTGTTCCCCAGATCCCTGAGACTTTTCAGAGTATTCAGCAGCTTATCGTTATCCCGCTGGTGAAGTCCGATACTGGGCTCGTCCAATATATAGCAGACCCCTACCAGGCCGGAGCCGATCTGGGTAGCCAGCCGGATACGCTGGGCCTCACCGCCGGACAAAGTTGCGGTGGCCCTTGACAGGGAGAGATATTCTAACCCCACATCCACCAGAAATCCCACCCTGGCCCGAATCTCCTTCAGCAGCTGTTTTCCGATTAGCTGCTGCTGGCTGGTAAGCTGCATTTCTTTCAAAAACACATTTAATTCCAATATTGACATGGATGTAATCTCGTAAATATTTCTATTGCATACCGTCACCGCAAGAGATTCCTTTTTCAGACGCATACCCTTACATTCCCTGCAGGGCGTAATGCGCATAAAGGTCTCATATTCCTGCTTCATGGTCTCGGAAAAGGTTTCCCTGTATTTCCGTTCCACATTCCTCACCAGGCCCTCGAAGGCCACCGGATAGACACCGCTGCCCCGCTGTCCCTGATAATACACCTCCACCTCTTTTCCGTTGGTACCCTGGACCAGGATCTCCTTTATCTTCTCCGGATACTTTTCAAAAGGTGTATCCAGATCAAAATGGTACTCCTTGCACAGAGCCTGCAGCAGGGCATTGGTAAAGCTCGATTTGTCCATGCAGGACTGCCAGCCTGTGACGGCAATAGCCCCTTCATTGATGCTCCGCCTGGGATCCGGAATCATCAGCTCTATGTCAAACTCCATCTTATAGCCCAGACCGGAACACACCGGGCAGGCACCGAAGGGATTGTTGAAAGAAAAACTCCTTGGCTCGATCTCGCTGATCCCGATTCCGCAATCGGGACAGGAAAAACTCTGGCTGAAGGTCATGGGCTCCCCCCCGACTACATCCACCAGCAAAAGCCCTTCCGCCAGATTCAGCACATTCTCAATGGAATCCGCCAGACGCCGCTCTATCCCAGGCCTTACCGCCAGACGATCCACCACGATCTCGATATTGTGCTTGATATTTTTATCCAGTGTAATCTCCTCCGTCAGCTCGTAAAGATTACCGTCTATCCGCACACGCACATAGCCGCTGCGGGATGCACGCTCCAATACCTTCTCATGCCGGCCCTTCCGCCCCCGGACCACCGGAGCCAGAAGCTGCAGTCTGGTCCCTTCCGGCAGTTCCATAATCTGATCCACCATCTGATCCACGGTCTGCTTTGCAATCTCCCTGCCGCAGTTCGGACAGTGGGGGGTACCGATCCTGGCATAGAGCAGCCGGAAATAATCGTAAATCTCCGTCACGGTTCCCACTGTAGAGCGGGGATTGCGGTTGGTGGATTTCTGGTCTATGGAAATAGCCGGAGATAGCCCCTCGATTTTCTCCACATTGGGTTTCTCCATCTGACCCAGGAACTGCCTTGCATAGGAGGACAGGGATTCCATGTAACGACGCTGCCCTTCCGCATAAATCGTATCAAAAGCCAAAGAGGACTTCCCTGAACCTGACATACCTGTCAGAACTACCAGCTCATTCCTGGGAATATCCACATCAATGTTTTTCAAATTGTGTTCTGCTGCCCCTCGTATTTTAATATATTCCCTGGGCCGCATCTTTTTGATTCCATCCATTCTCTTTTGCCTCCTGACGAATTCTTCTATATTATTTGGGAAACAAATGCCGCTTCCTTTAAAATCTATTATTTATATCCTATACTTGCTTTATGATTTCGTTCTGCTCTGTCACCGCTTTGCACTCTGCAGCGATACCCCGTCTCCCTATAAATGCTTTCACATATCCTGCATACTGCCACATACCGCATCCGGAAACCGCGATAAGCAGCGGCAAAAAGACCAGCAAGTATCTTGCCCGTGCCTCAAACAGCATTTGATAAAAAAAGATTCCCAGGAAGCTGAGGATCAAAATATCGTATTCCGCTCCCTCTTCTTTTCTGTAAAGACAGATCCCCGGTATCCCCAAAATACAGAAAAGCCATACCAGCTGGCACAGAGTATAATACTGTTGCTGATCTTCCCCATCCGGCCAGAAACGCTCTCTAAGCCATTGCGTCAAACCGGTGAAACTGGCAATGTCTTCCGGATAATAGTCCTCCATCCATACTTCCGTCCCCCATCCAAAGGTCCCGTCGTTAAAGGTCATCACCATCTTCCTCAGCCAGAAATAGATCGTCCCCAAAACGCCCCTTTCCTTCAACCGTTCTGATGCCCGCTCTAACGCTGCCTCATTGCGGACGCTCTTGTCTGTCTGAAACTCTCCGAAAATTGCCGCATCCTCCCCATTGTATCCTCCGGTGGTATCCTCATTCAGACCCATATAAAAATAGTTCTGCCAGGAAGCCTCTACCTCCGGATTAAAATCCAGGCCCATCTCTTCAATCATATAGCTTTGGAAACTCTTTACTCCAAGCAATAATCCTGCTATCAGCACGCCTTCTGCCAGAATAATCTTCCAGTATCTCTTAAAATCTGTCAACAGCTCAAAGATCTCCATTATAATAATAGCAATCAGCAAAATATAGACACTGGGCTTGATCATTCCCCCGATTACTACACTGAAAATCGCCAATGCGCTATATAAATACTTTAAAACGTTCCTTGTTTCTTTTTGATAGCAGATATAAAAATAAGCACACATCACAGGAAATACGATTCCGTACATATCCGTATAGGGCGCTATTTTCCACGGGCTTATCCCTGCCAGAACCAGATACAGAAAAAATGTCACAACCACCGGCATAATCTGATCTGTCAGCTTCTTCACGGTAAGGCAGGTGAAATATCCGCCCACAGACACCAGCGCGCAATTTACCTGCAGCCAGATAAAATCTGATATATAAGGATATCCCTCAGCCTTCTCCGCAATCTCGTAAAGCTTTCCCAAAATATAGGATATTGGAATGTTGTTTGAGTACATAGAAAGATAAGTGACATATCCCAGTTCCTCTTTTACAGCTACCACTTTGGCATAGCTTCTAACCACCATAATATCCCACGGAAGTTCAAAGGCAATTTCCTTAGCCAATATGATATTGACGAAATAGAGGCCGGCAAATAATATCAGCAATATCAGGTTTATCCATCTGTTGTATTTTCCTGTAACGAAAACATCCGCCTTCCGCAAAAGCAGAAATAGCGTGCCTGCCAGTCCCGCCAACGCAATTACTAAGAGAAGCTGATTCGGCACCAAAGTACGCAACTTCATGCCGCTGTAATAATGCATATTGTTCCCAATAAAACACACGCAGCACAGAACCGGCAAAAAAACTACAAGCAATAGAATCCGAAATATTTTTCTCAATGGTCTCCTTCCCCCATATCCCTGAGTTTCGACTTCAGTTCGATCATCTTGTCCCGCAGCTCGGCGGCCGCCTCAAAATTCAGATCCGCTGCAGCCTTCTGCATCTTCTTCTGCACATCTGCGATGAGCTTCTCCAGCTCTTTGCGGCTCATGGACTCCGGATCCTTCTCGAAACGCATCTCCTCCCTGGCGATGACCTTGGATATTGCAATTAAATCCCGAACTGCTTTCTTAATCGTTGTAGGAGTAATTCCATGCTCCTCATTGTATTTCATCTGGATCTCCCGGCGCCGATCAGTTTCGCTGAGAGCAATCTGCATAGATTCCGTAATCGTGTCCGCGTACATAACCACATGCCCTTCCGCATTTCTGGCGGCCCGGCCGATGGTCTGTATAAGGGATGTGGCACTTCTCAGGAACCCTTCCTTGTCCGCATCCAATATTGCCACCAGGGAAATCTCCGGTATATCCAATCCCTCTCGCAGCAGATTGATACCCACCAGCACATCGAACACATCCAGACGCATGTCGCGGATGATTTCGGCCCGCTCCAGCGTGTCTATATCCGAGTGCAGATATTTCACCCGGATCCCCACTTCTTTCATGTAATCCGTCAAATCCTCCGCCATCCGTTTGGTCAATGTAGTCACCAGAACCTTATTATGCTTCTCCGTCTCCCGATTGATCTCACCGATCAAATCGTCGATCTGTCCCTCTACAGGACGTACATCCACCTCCGGATCCAACAATCCGGTAGGACGGATAATCTGTTCCGTACGCATCAACTCATGCTCTTCCTCATATACGGAAGGTGTGGCGGACACAAACAACATCTGATCAATATGAGTCTCAAACTCCTCGAAGTTCAGCGGCCTGTTGTCCATGGCAGATGGAAGCCGGAAGCCGTAATCCACAAGAGTCTGCTTCCGGGATCGGTCTCCTGCATACATTCCCCGGATCTGAGGGATGGTCATATGAGACTCGTCTATAATGATAAGAAAATCATCGTTGAAAAAGTCCATCAGCGTCAGCGGCGGCGCCCCGGCCGGCATACCGTTCAGGTGACGGGAATAGTTCTCGATACCGGAACAGAATCCCGTCTCCCGCATCATCTCGATATCGAAATTCGTCCTCTCCGCAATACGCTGGGCTTCAATGAGCTTGTCCTCTCCCTTAAAGTAACGGACCTGCTCCTCCATCTCTTTTTCAATATTATCACAGGCAATCTTAATCTTCTCCTGGGAAACCACATAATGAGAGGCGGGAAAAATAGCAACATGGTTCAAAACCGCATGCACCCTGCCAGACAACGGCTCCACTTCCGCAATCCTGTCGATCTCGTCCCCAAAAAATTCTACCCGGATGAAATAGTCGCCGCCCTGAGCGGGATAAACTTCAATCACATCGCCGTGGACACGAAAGCACCCTCTGTGCATGTCCATCTCATTGCGGGTGTACTGAATATCCACCAACTCCCGAAGCACCTGGTCTCTGTCCTTTATCATGCCCGGACGCAGGGAGACTATCATGTCCTTGTATTCGTCAGGACTGCCCAGGCCGTAGATGCAGGATACGCTGGCCACCACTACTACATCCCGGCGCTCCGTCAGGGATGCCGTGGCCGAGAGACGCAGCTTGTCTATCTCATCGTTGATGGAAGAGTCCTTGGCGATGTAGGTATCCGAGGAAGGGACGTAGGCTTCGGGTTGGTAGTAGTCGTAGTAGGACACAAAATATTCTACCGCGTTACTCGGAAAATACTCTTTGAACTCACCATAAAGCTGTGCCGCTAATGTCTTATTGTGCGCTATTACTAAAGTCGGCTTGTTAAGCTGTGCGATCACATTCGCCATGGTAAAGGTCTTGCCGGAACCCGTAACCCCCAGTAAAGTCTGGAATTGATTGCCTTCCTGAAAGCCTTTCACCAGCTCGGCGATTGCCTGCGGCTGGTCGCCTGTGGGCTTGTAGGGAGCCTTTAAAACAAATTTATTCATAGCAATACCTCCATTTTGTGACTTTTGATACGATTATTATCAGCCACTCACTCAAAATAAGAATGGTAATGAAATCTTCAAACACGCAACAAACCATTATATAGTATTGTACATTACAAACTTTCTTCGCCAAAGGTCATAAAATTCATAGCCATTTACAAAACAGCCTGTTGAATAGTCTGCAACTGAAAACACTACCAATCCATCTCCTTAGCAATTCTTGTCCTCTCGTCCTCAACAAGCGGCACCAATACCTCTAAAGCATCATGCAATTCTTGATGGTTGTTTTTAGAATCATATGTAATTACTTCAAGATTTCTATTCTCTTTAATAATTCGTTTATATTCATCATTTATACCATCTTCCGGTGTAATAAAATAATGACTTGGGCTTCCCGGAAAAACAAACGAGTAATTTTCCAGAACTAATTGTATATCTGGATCCGAAAAACCACATCCTAAAAAAACAAAGGTATAATTCAATGAAAGCGCTTCTAACAATTTATAAAATGCCGCATTCTCATAACGAGCATTTGTATATTGACTACGCGTAAAAACCATTTTCGAACTTTCATCAAGAGTTCCATGAATCTTCAAAATAATTCTTTCCTCTGATTTTATTTTACTAACCAAATCCGTGTCATAATATTTTTTTACTAAAATAGTTCCTGCGGTTTCCGCTTGGGCATACACCTCATATATTTTATCAACATTCGGCGTTATTACAATTCTTGCATCTAACTTTAATATATTTTCATGTATTTTATGATTTTTATATTTTGGAGCTAGAAATTCTTCAATTGCAATTTTTTCAAATCTTATGTTGCCGATCCTGTTTACCAACACCTCACATGCAGTTAAATAATCCTTTTCTTTCAAAAGTGAATTTACATACCTTTTAATAGAATCATCAGCAATTTCCTTAAGAATTACTCGCACAAACTGTTCCCAAGTCGGAGGATGCTTTTTTCCGTCTAAACTAACTGCATTCGCTGATATTCCTGCCCCTAAAAATAGAATTGCTTTTCTCTTTGCTATCTTCTCAATAATGTCCATTGACCAATTCATCGCATCTTCTCCATATTAATCTCAAACCGTTCTGCTATACCATTCATAACCTTTTTAAAATCTTTTACTTTTGCAAAATGTGCTCCTACAATGCCATCCACACTAGTTAATTCAAAGACCGGCTTATGAGCTGTCTGCGATAATGGAATAATACTATTAAAATTAGGAATACTCCCTAACTCATAATCCATATTGTCACGCTGATTATTAACTACACTTATCAACTCTCTTTCAATTGTTTCAGGTACATTCGACAATATCCTTTCAAATGCTTGAACCGGTCGCCTAATACCATCAATCGTTTTACTTGTATATTGTTGTGTTACATACCCCAAAAACTCTATATACGGTATAGGCTGAAAACATTCTCTCAATTCTTTATCATTACACCTATTAAATCCTTCTTTAAAAGAATCCCTCCATCCCTTTATAGTTTTTCCTATATTTTCAATTGCTAATAACGAAAATATATCTGAAGACATAGGAGTGATAAAATAGTCACATGCCAACAAAATAGCTCTATTAATAGCGCCTAATGAAGGACCCATATCAAAAATAACATAATCATATTCTTTAAAACGCCCGATCAAGTCATTAAATGTTAAAGTCGTTCTTATTCCTCTTTCTCCACCTGACAAAGAATCTTTCCAATCAGAAGCCAGCGTATCCTCAAAAAGGGCAAGTTGTGGATCCCCTGCTATAAAATCGAAACCGAAATCCTCTAAGTAATATTTCTTCACTTCCTTAACATATCCAATTCCTTGATTTACTGGCTTTATCACATCATAAATAGTAAATCCCTTTTTTTCGTAATATATTTCTGTGAACAATTCATCTCTGAAACAATAAATTGTCGAATTACACTGCGGATCTGCGTCTACTAATATAATTTTTTCCCCTTGTTTTGCAAAAAAAGCTGCTAAATTACAAGTTAATGTAGTCTTTCCAACGCCGCCTTTATTATTAAACATAGCAATTGCTTTCATAAATAATTATCCTCTCTTAAATACTCTTTTATATCCTAAAATAACATTATTCTATTTCTGTCGTCTCTTCTATCCACTGTCGCAGCTTATCTTGTAATAGCTTCTTATCTGGCAAATATAATTTATACTCAGATGCATATATATTAGCATCTGGGGGTAAGGTCAATTTTACCATGGCTTCCTTATTCTCTTTACACAGTAAAATACCAACCATAGGATTTTCGAATTCAGTTTTTACTTCTCTATTGAAATAATTAACATACATTTGCATTTGACCTAAATCTTGATGCGAAAGCGTACCTACTTTTAAATCAATTAATACATAACATCGCAAAAGTCTGTTATATAATACAAGATCCACAAAATAATCGTCTTCATCAAATGTAAACCTCTTCTGGCGTTTTTCAAACAGAAACCCTTTTCCCATCTCCATCAGAAATGCCTGTAATTTGTTAATAATTGCTGTCTCCAAATCACTTTCTACATATTCGGACTTTTCTTCCATACCTAAAAATTCAAGTACTGTTGGCTGTTTCAATAAATCTTCTGGTTTTTCTACTATATTCCCTTTCTTGGCTAACTGCAATACTGCTTCCTTATTACGACTCAAAGCTAACCGCTCATATAAACTGGAGCCATATTGACGTTGTAATGTTCTGCAATTCCAACCTTCATTATATGCCTCTATCTCATAAAAATTTCTTTCATCTATATTTTCTATCCTCATTAAAATAAGATAATGAGTCCATGTTAATTTAAACGGAATTTCCTCTTTTCCTAAAATCCGAATCAATGATTCGGATTTTGAATTCTCCAACCTCTCAAAAATTGCTCCAGAAATCCTATCCCCAAATTTCAAATAAAATTTTCTCATATTTTCTAAATTATCAACAGAAAATCCTCTTCCATATTTTTTCGTGAGTTTCAGTGACAACTGTTTCAAAACAGATTTTCCATATTTTGCTCTAATATTCCCTTGCTGCTCATCTTCAACAATTCTTTTTCCTACTAAAAGGTTTGTAACTATCTGTAATAAATTTACTTGTTTAAAAGCAGTTGACCGTGCATTTTCAACAATCTCACTTACTTGTCCATATAAATATTCAACAGCATGTTCTTCCATTTCAATCATACTCTTTTTTCCATTTTTCTCCTTCTGCTATTTTATAAAACATTTTCCATTACGAATTTTTACCGCAAAAAGTCTCAAATTCTATTTGTCCGCCTAATACTGTCTAGTCCATAACCACCCATTTTATCCGCAAAATCCGTACTTCCCAGCACAAAACAGTACCAATCATCATTCATTTTTGCCCCTAAACACTCTAGGACACAAAATACTCCACCGCGTTCTCAGGGAAGAACTCCTTGAACTCGCCGTACAGTTGGGCCGCCAGTGTTTTATTGTGCGCTATTACCAAAGTGGGTTTGTTAAGCTGCTGGATGACGTTTGATTTTGTCTTCTCTGTTGCTTTGTTGTTGTCATTTTTTGCTGCTGCGGATTACGCAGTTTTTCCTGCTTAATCCGCTTGTCTGCCATCCATCAGAGTGACGGCCGGCTGTCAAGGGCTGCGCAGCAGTTTATTTACCCTTGACGGACGGCATTCTGATATCACGCCGTGCCGATGTTGTCTGTCATCATGCCCCATATGAAGCAGGCAGGTTCCCTTGCAACCACCGTTACCGCTATATTCCTTTTCTTTCCATGCCTTATCATCCTGTAATACTTTCTTCTCAGCCTCTCATTTGCTTTGTCTGCATAGGCGATCACCTCCGGCGGGCTGCCATACTGTCTCGCTTTTAGATCTTTTGATTTATGCCCGATCTGCCCTTTGCATATCCCTCCTGACGCTTCTGTAAGAAGTTTTCTCAACTCTCTATCCGGTTCGTCTGGTATTCATATGTGATCAGATACTCCCCGGAGGGTTTCCCTGTCCAGTCCGCTCAATTCCAGGGCTTTCAGCCACTTGAAATGCACCTGCGTCCATTTCCCGCCATCATAATGGTATCCCTGGCTTAAGCAGAATGCACTGATCCTCTGTTTCGTCTTTTTTAAATCCTGTTTATGGTCATCCCTCATGCGCAGATATACTTTGACATCGTCATCTTTATCTGTCGGGATGTGTACCGCATGGTAACCGCCATAGGCCAGGCATCCTGCCTCATAACCGCAGAGAATACCGCATTCATCTTTTACTTTTTTCTTTATATTTTCAATGAATTGCACGATATTGTCCGATTCTGGTAGTTACCTTGATATTCGCGTAGATAATGTCATCCCCGTCAAATCTTGGCTCAATGACACATAAGGTGTAGTTTGTGCTAGACATCCATTCCGATTCGTAGTATTCTTTTCATTAGGTGGCCTCCTTTTGTATGCGGTAATCCCTGTTACCATTGTTTTTTCAACAACTTAGTATACAGATAAATCCACGTTGCTACAAATGTGAGGTCACTTCATATTGTCCAACATCCATAATCAAAAAGTTCGACATTTCGCCCGCAATTCGTACAGTTTAAGTATTCCATTTCTTAAAAAATATCCATTACACGAATTTTGGTTCCTCAGTCGGGTTTTCCAAACTATGCGGACAAGATAAAATTGAACGGAAAAACTTAGGATACAACGGCTTTTATTGTAACATCTCGACTAACGTCTCGATGAAAGCATTCGCAAAATGCCGGTCCGAGCAAGCTCGGCCGTCGCTTTGCTCATTGTAGCATAATACTTTTCATTTGTCTATGCGCAAGCAAACATTTGTTCATGTTTCTATCCTTTTTTCTATACATCTGATTTCACAGCTTTTTCAGGGAAAAATTCTTCCATGTCAATCAATGTATCCAGCACTCCCTTCCCATCCGTTTCCGTTTCTCATAAATTGCTGGTCTCCTTTCATTTCCGCATAAAAATAAGGGCGTTCCACATATTTTAATTTTATGGAATACCCTATCATTTTTTCTATTACAGAAAAGCACTATACATTTGCATATAATGCATTTTCCGCTCTCTCAATTTCTTCCTCCGTATAACTAAATGAGATTATCTGCTCTTTTGTTGCATCAGCTTTAAGCATTCTCTCAACAGCCTCAATTCGCTCTCGTTTTACAGCGCTCTCTTTAACCAGTTCAGATAAATTGCACATATTTTGCATCTTCCCTCTCAAACATATATAATACATTCTTCACCATAATCGGAAAGCAGGGAATCATGTGTAAGGAATCTCATTCCTTCTGTTTTTGACTGGCAAATTAAAAGACGGTCAAAGGGATCATTATGTTTTGGAGCATTATCCGGGCGCTTCAAAGAATCCAACATAAAAGTATGACGGTTAAAAATCGGGAGAACTTTATAGCCGTTACAATGCCCAAAGTGCTATATGCGTATCAATCAAGACTTTCATCATCATTCTACCCCAAACATTTTCGCAATTTCATCGTTGCTTTCATCTATATCATATCCCTCTGCAATAAGTCTCTGCCCTTTCAGGCTACCCATCCTGCGTGGTTTGCTCTGGTGTTCAGACGAACTTCCGACACTCTCCTTATGATCCAATGGAAGCACAACCTGCTTTACCACTTCTAACAAAATCCGCATAGTGTCATCTGATAACCCTTCTATGGTTTCCATAAATTCCATTTGTAATGTTGACATCATACCACCTCATTCCTAACTTTAATTTTTATGTATATGTCGAACCTAGCAGCTTCTATACATTATAAACCATATTTTTCACCTATTTTCTAACAAGTAAAAATGTTTCTTCATTACAAATACCTTTCAAATCTACAACCTCATCATTTCATATTCAGCATTTTCCCTCAACCGCAAAATTTCCTGCTGTCCCAAAACATTAGCGATGCCTTGCATCACCACAACGAATCAGCGGATTAAAATCCTTCCTGCAGATTTTTCATTCTGTGACACCGCTTTTCCCTTACACGAATTTTGGTTACTCGGTCTGTCTGTCCGCATAGTCCATGCAAACTCAAATTGTCCATTTGTTTACTATATATTGTATTTTCCATACAATTTCCAAACCTTATATAGTGTTATTATCATTTAATCGTTGTAGGAGACAAAGTATTCCACTGCGTTATGCGGGAAAAATTCTTTAAACTCGCCATAAAGCTGAGCTGCTAATATTTATTGTGAGCAATGATAAGGGTTGGTTTATTCAATGCCTGGATGACATTTGCCATGGTGAAGGTCTTGCCGGAACCTGTGACACCGAGAAGGGTCTGGAACTGGTTGCCTTCTTTGAAGCCTTTGACCAATTCGGCGATGGCCTGTGGCTGGTCGCCTGTGGGGGCGTATTGTAATACTAATTCAAAATGATTCATAATAATCTCCATTCCGCCGCCTTTCAGTTGGCGGCACAAATAGTAATGAAAG
>OFHM01000767.1_pt1 | contig 24620 bp, 24 predicted proteins | sample 1521311 | NCBI WGS metagenome assembly OFHM01 (sample SAMEA3504083, study PRJEB24116) | mouse gut metagenome | biome: mouse gut; feature: mouse-associated habitat; material: faeces | place: Denmark | collected 2011 | reverse complement strand
ATCTTTGCCAAAGCCCCATACCGGATCGCATCCTCCTCGGTCAGGGAAAAATGATGGGGCGTAGCTTCCGCATGGATATTTCCCCCCTTCTTCCTGGCTTTGCGCACCAGTTCCACGGCTTCCCGCGTGCTGATGTGCTGAATATTAATATGTGCGCCCGTCTCCAACGCCAGCTGCAGATCCCGCTCCACCAGGCGGCTCTCGGCTTCTCGGGGTGAGCCGCCGATTCCATAATGTTCGCTTGCCCTTCCCCGATTGATTCCGTTCTCCGAAATCAGTCCGGGATCCTCCTCATGAAAACTGATGGGCATGTCCAGAGCGGCTGCGCGTTCCATCGCCTGGCGTACCAGTTTTTCATCCATCAGCGGTATTCCGTCATCCGTAAATCCCGCAGCGCCAGTTTCGACCAGTTCCTCCATCGGCGTAAGTTCTCTGCCCTGCATTCCAATTGTCACATTTGCGCATGACAACACATGAATATCCGTATTTTTTCCTTTTTCAAGCACTGCTTTCAGGGTATCCCTATTGTCCAGAGGCGGTTTCGTATTCCCCATCATCACCACAGTGGTAAATCCGCCCTTTGCCGCCGCCCTGGATCCGCTGCCAATGTCTTCTTTCTCGGGGAATCCCGGATCTCTGAAATGAACATGTACATCCACCAGGCCCGGGCCTACCAGCAGTCCCTCTGCATCCACAATTCGGCAGTTTTCTTTGGGCGGCACAATGTTTTTGGCGATTTTACGAATTCGCTCTCCTTCCACCAGAATGTCACATTTTCCTTCCCTGCCGGATTTGGGATCGATCAAATATCCGTTGCGTATCAGTAACATATTATCCTCCATAACTCTATCCGGGACACATCAGCGTTTTGCCAATTCCTCTGCGATCTCTTCCCAGCTGACTCCCTTCTGCACCATAAGCACCATCATATGGTACAGAAAGTCGCTGATCTCATATTTCACCTCGTTGGCATTGGGATTCTTTGCCGCGATTACGATTTCCGTGGCCTCTTCTCCCAGTTTCTTCAAAATTTTGTCGATTCCCTTGTCAAACAGATAGTTGGTATAAGAACCTTCCTTGGGATGAATTTTCCTGTCCTTTATCACATCCAGTATCTCTTCCAAAACCTGAAGAGGATTTGTGACTTCTTCATAATCTTTTTTCGTAATCTCATTGAAGAAGCAGCTCCTGGCGCCGGTATGACAGGCCGCTCCTACCTGGGAAACCTTGGCCAGAATCGTATCCATATCACAGTCTGCAGTCAGACTTTTCACATACTGAAAATGACCGCTGGTCTCTCCCTTCAGCCACAGCTGTCTCCGGCTTCTGCTGAAATAAGTCATCCTGCCGGTTTGAATGGTCTGTTCATAAGCCTCTTCATTCATATAGGCCATCATCAGAACCTCCATCGTCCTGTAATCCTGTACAACTACAGGTACCATACCGTCCCTGTTTTTCTTGAAATCTTTCCACTGAAAAGCAGCCTCAAAGGTTTCTACCTGGATTCCGTTTTCCCTGCACAGATTCTTCAGCGTCAGGATCTCCCGATAATTGTCGTTAATCGTATTGCCCGTCACGCCGCATACATTGTTATATGCGAAAATCTCGATGAGTTTATTCAAAGCCACCTGATTTACCTCTACGAAAAACGGCAGGGAAGTAATATTTTCGGTCTCCCTGATCTGATGGGGATTTAACAGCAGCAGGGCTGAAAAGGATTGCTCCAGCAATGCCTGATGCGCCGCTATCACATTGGCGTTTTCATAGGAAGCCAGAAGCTTATTCTTGCCGAATTTCAGAGCCACCTCTTCCGTGATAGCAATATTGCTCTCTTTTGTATAGTCCAAAACCGCCTTTCGGCAGCCGGCATAGAGCAGTTTCTTTACATCCTCCATCCGGTTGATATTGCCTGCTCCGTATACATCCATTTCTGCCGCGGCACAGATTTCCTTTATGATATCCAAAGCCTCCTCATGTTCCTGATCGCCCTTTGACATATCAAAGACAATCAAAGCGTCCGCATTGTTTGCGTTATACATATTGACCAGCCTCAGCGGGTCTGTCTCCACGATGGTGCAGTCCGTCAGGCGTCTTACCGCATGTCCGCGGTACAGATAAATACATGGAACGAATTTTTTTACTATCATAAAGATACCTCATTTGTTTCTTTCTACAGACTTCCTTTTGTGCTGAGTACCTCTGTAATCCGGGGATCGTTTTCCACAGCCTGGTCCAGAGCCTTGGAAAAGGCCTTGAACATGGCTTCAATGATATGGTGTGTATTTTGACCGTCCAATATTTTAAAATGCAAATTGATACCTGCCGAGTAGGATACCGCATAAAAAAACTCTCTCACCAATTCCGTGTCCAGGCCGCCCGCCCGGGTCGACGGAAATCGGTAATCAAAATTCAGGTACGGTCTGCCGCTTAAGTCCACGGCACACAATACCAGCGCATCGTCCATGGGAAGTATGAAGAAACCGTATCGCCGGATTCCCTTCTTGTCCCCGCAGGCCTGTGCAATGGCCTGTCCCAGCACGATCCCTGTGTCTTCTACGGTGTGATGCCCGTCCACATGGAGATCTCCCGTTACATCACATTTCAGATCAAAAAGACCATGCCTGGAAAATCCTTCCAGCATATGATCAAAAAAGCCGATTCCTGTAGAAATCTGGGATTTACCTGTGCCGTCCAGATTCAATGTAACGGAAATATCCGTCTCTTTGGTCTTTCTGTGTATGTTTCCGACTCGTGTCATTTTCACATCCTCCTGCCACCGTCATTTTTCTTCGAACCTGACCCTGATACTGTTGGCATGGGCTGTAAGTCCTTCGCTTACCGCAAATAGCTCAATATCCTTATGAACCTTCTCCAATGCCTCCCTGGAATAGGATATAATGCTGGTTTTTTTCATAAAATCATCTACGTTCAGGGGCGAGAAAAATTTTGCCGTGCCGTTGGTTGGAAGAATATGGTTGGGCCCTGCAAAATAATCTCCCAGAGGTTCCGAAGAATATTCTCCCAGGAAAATGGCGCCTGCATTGTGAATTTTGGCCATTACTTCATAGGGATTCTCTGTCAGGATCTCCAGATGCTCGGAAGCAATTTCATTGGCGGCATCGACGACATCCTGCATATTTTCCGCCAACAGAATATAACCATAATTATCCAGAGATTTCCGAATGATCTCTCTGCGGGACAAATTTTCCGTGAATCGCTCCACTGCTTCCGCCACACGCTCTGCCAGTTCGGCGGAAGTGGTAATGAGAATGGCGCTGGCCAATTCGTCGTGTTCAGCCTGAGACAGCAAATCTGCCGCCACATATTCCGGATTTGCCGTGTGGTCTGCCAGAACCAGAATCTCACTGGGTCCTGCCACGGAATCGATTCCCACATATCCATATACAGCCTTTTTCGCCAAGGCAACAAAAATATTGCCCGGCCCGGTAAGCTTATCTACCTTTGCCACAGACTCTGTTCCGAATGCCATTGCTGCCACAGCCTGGGCGCCGCCTGCCTTATAGACAGTATCCACTCCGGCAATATCAGCCGCTACAAGGGTTCCCGGATTTACCCTACCGTCCTGGGAAGGAGGTGTGGTCATGAGAATTTCCTTCACGCCTGCCACCTTTGCAGGGATCACATTCATCAGTACACTGGATGGGTAAGCCGCCTTGCCGCCGGGTACATAGACGCCGGCTCTTCTGATCGGCATATACTTCATCCCCAGCAGACTGCCGTCTTCCTTTGTATCAAACCAGCTGCTGCGGAGCTGTTTCTCATGAAAAGCCCTGATATTTTCCGCACTGCGGCGGATGACTTCCACCAGCCCTGCGTCCAGCTGATCATAGGCGTCTTTGATCTCTTCTTCCGTCACCCGTATATTCCCGGCATTCAGATCAAAATGATCAAATTTCCGGGTATATTCAAATAATGCCTGATCGCCCTTTTCGCGAACGTTGTTCAGTATTTCACTCACTGTTTTCTCATATTCCGAATAGTGATTGGGACTCCTCTTCAACAGGTCATTCAAAATATTTGATCTTGTCTCCGGTGTCAATGCAACGATTCTCATCTTTTATTGATCCTTTCTCCGCATACTTATTCTATCTGTACCGATGCTCCACCCAATTTCCGACCGGATGGAGTGCCTGATATCGGCCCGCCTTAAGACCTGTCAGGAAATAAAACGCCGCATCCCCGTTACCAGCTCCTGTATCCGCGGCCTGTCCATCTGCATGCTTACCGGATTGACAATCATTCTGGCAGACAGGGGACAGATCTCCTCCAATACCTGCAGACCGTTCTCCTTCAATGTTGAGCCTGTCTCTACGATATCCACGATAACCTCCGACAGCCCGACCAGAGGCCCCAGCTCCACGGAGCCGTTGAGTTTGATAATATCTACGGTTTGATGCTTTTTATTATAGAAATAATCCTTTGCAATATTGGGATATTTGCTGGCAACCCGAATCCGTTCATGGTGCAGCAGCAGCTCTCCCGCCGACGCCGGTCCGCAGACGCACATCCGGCATTTTCCGAATCCAAGATCCAATACCTCATAGACATTCCTGTTCTCTTCCAAAACGGTATCGCTTCCCGCTACTCCGATGTCCGCAGCACCGTACTCCACATAAGTAGGTACATCAGGCCCCTTTGCCAGGAAAAACTGCAAGCGTCGTTCCCGATTGACAAAGATCAGTTTCCGGGTCTTTTTATCTTTCATTTCTTCGCAGAAGATCCCCATCTTTTCAAACAATTCCAGTGTCTGACTGGCCAGCCGTCCCTTTGCCAGTGCAAATGTCAGATATCTCTCTTCTGTCATTGTGTCTGCCCTCCCGTCGGATCGTCCGCGCGGAGTAATTCCACCGGAATTCCCTGTGCGCGGATTTCCCGGGCCTCTCTGATTTTCTCCGCCAGATTCTCCGGATTATAAATAAGTCTACGGCTCTTTGGCCTTTGGGGCAAATCGATATTCTGTCTGGAAAGCGCCTCCAGAATACTGTCCACCACCATGACAAATCCCACTGCGGGGGACGCCTTTCCGAATTGCTGCAGCAATCTGTCGTATCGGCCGCCTTTTACAATGGCTTCTCCCACCCCGTAAGTATATACCTTAAAAACAATCCCTGTATAATATCTATATTTGCTCAGCATTCCGAGATCAAAGGAAATATATGCGTCCACACCATAATTCTCCAGCAGCCCGGCCAGCAGCCGCAGCCGCTCCACAGCCTGCCGGGAGCGGGGATTTCCTGCCAGTTCCTCCGCTTCGGCCAGGAAGCGCATATCTCCAAACAGCTCCGCCATGCGCAAGAGCCGTTCCCGATAGAAGCGTTCCACCCCCCGCTCCTGTAATAGCTCCTGGGCGGCAAAGGTATTTTTTCCGGAAATAAAGCTTCTCAAATCCAGCTCGGTTTCCTCGTCCAGACCCGCTTCCTCGCACAGACCTTTAAAATACTCCACATCCCCGATGGCGACCTGAAAACGTTTCATCCCCGTATTCAGCAATGCCTGAATCACCATAGCAATCATTTCCGCATCCGCTTCCACGGAAGGATCGTTGATTAATTCCGCCCCGATCTGTGTCACCTCTTTCAGTTTTCCCTGAAGGTTTGATGTATTTGTAAAGGTATTGCCCAGATAGCTGAAGCGCAGAGGACGAAGCTCTTCACAGAAATATTTGGCGGCGCATCTGGCGATAGAGGGCGTAAAATCAGGCCGAAGGACCAGCGTATTTCCCTCTTTATCGAAAAATTTGTACAGTTCCCTGCTGGGAGTGGTTCCGATTTCTCTGGAAAACACATCGAAAAACTCAAACGTAGGGGTCTGGATATCCTCATAACCATAGAGACGAATTGTCTCCTTCAGACGGCCTTCCACATGAAGTTTTCCCCAATATTCGTTTCCGTATAAATCCCTCACACCCTCCGGCGTATGTAACAATCTCTGGCTCATACAAATCTCCCCCGCATTGTTTTGATGCGATTGCCAAACCGCGATATGGACACTTTACCACGGTAATGCACTGCTGTCAAGGTCTGTCTTCTAAATCCTTCTGCAGCATATCCAGATATGGAACCAGGATCCCATGTTTTTGGGGCAGAATATATTCAGGATTTAGTTCCTCATAACGAAAACTCTTTCTGCCCCCGTCTTTGGCCCGATTCCAGAAAAAAAGAAGCATCTCCAGCGGCAGGTAATAAAAGAGGTCCTTATGTGTATAGTAGATCAGGAAAAAGGAAATGCCTCCCTGCTTTTCGAATTTCTCCATAAAGCACACCTGATGCTCATGAATATTCTGCAGGGCAAAGGTATCCGCAGCACATTCTTTTGCATCAAAGCATACGGGAAGTCCCTGCACCGCCCCGATATAGTCCACGGTACTCTTCTGCTCAAAGTAGGCCAGCGTAATCTGGTGATGTTCTTTGTCGATTTTAAGGGGAGTGATAGGCGTGGGAATCTTTTGAATCAACGCCAGACCGGCATCGGCATATTTCTCGTTCGTTCTGTTGATCATATCCTCCAATGTGGACCCGCGCAGTCCTCTGGAATTCCATGTGGCCATATTTCCCCCTGTTTCTCATAAAAAAGTGCCTTCGGCACCTTACTGATTCTAATCTTTCTGTCATGGAATGCTCTTCTTCCATGGAATGTCCTTCTTCCATAGAGAGCCTTCCTCCATTATTATTGCGTACTGTCCTCTGATAAAAGCGCGTTCTCCAGCTTTCTAAATAATTCCGGCGCCGGAGCACAGATACTTCGTCCGCTCAATTCCCTTCCGGGTCCGGAAGATATTTCGGGAAAAGATACCCTGCAGGCATGCAGCAGGTGATGTTCCAGGCCATATTCTTTTTTCAAAAAGCGGTTTACGGTATCCCGTCCATACTTAAAATCCCCGATCAACGGATGCCCCAGACTTGCCAGATGGGCGCGAATCTGGTGGCTTTTGCCTGTGATCAAATCCACTTCCAACAGAGTATAGGCATCTGTGGTTTTCAGCGGGACATAGGAAGTATGGATGAGCGAGGTCTTTTCTCCGGATGGTATCCGTATGCCCGCAAAACGGTTCGCAGAACTGAGGGAAGAGCCGGAGGATTTGCAGTTTTCTATATACACTCGATTTCTGCCGGGATCTTTCACCAGATATCCATGAACTGTCTCCGGCTCCCGCAATGCGCCAGCACAGATAGTCCGATAAAATTTCCGGATCTTTCTCTCCCGGATACAGCTGCTTAGATACTGCAGTCCGGCCAGACTTTTTCCGCACAGTACGATACCGCTGGTATTCCGATCCAGCCGATTGCAGACGGAAGGCCGAAACAGAAAGAGCTCTTCCCTCCGCATCCGCCTTTGCGTCAGCAGATAGCCGATCATCCATTCATTTAATGAAAGATCCTCCGCCGATGCCTTCTGAGCCAATACCCCGCAGGGCTTATTCAGAATCAGACAATCCTCATCTTCATACAAGATTTGGATTCCCTTTAAAGCGGCATAGGCTCTCTCATATTCCTCTACAGCATTGAGATTTCCCTGCTTTTCATTTCCCTGATTTCTACTCCCCGGAACCTGCGCTGCCATGTAGGCTTCCCGGGAGTGCAGGGCCTCTGAACGGGCCTTCGTTTCTTCAGACCGCTTCGCAGACATGCGGGATCCTTCCGGCGAAAAGGAAGGCTTAGCCGTCAGGTGAGAAGACTGCGCCGAAAGCGCCGTACCGGAAAATTTCGCAAGGGTTTCATCCGATAAAAACAGGCAGATCTCATCTTCTATGGCTAAAATCTCCCGGCCCTCTGCTTTTTTTCCGTTTAAGGTAATATTTTTCTTCCGAAGCATTTTATAGAGAAATGCGTTCCCTGCAAGCGGAAGATATTTATGTAAAAATTTGTCCAAGCGCTGCCCTGCCTGATTTTTCCCGATAATTATTGATTGCATACATTTTTGCTCCGCTGCCTGCAGACGACTGCTATGTTAATATTAAAGCGCAACACTTTTCAATGTGGCAGTTACTGTAGCTGTTCCGTTTTCGTCCTGTTCCAGGGCCTTCATCTGCTCCAGACGCTCCATATACCTGGACAGATTGGTGAAGATCTTCACCGTCACGTTTTTATGGCCGTCCAGCTTCAGAATATCGCCAATATGCTTGTAAAATTCATTTTCTGCAAACTGTTCATTTTCCGAGAAGCCGCACACGGTATTGCCGCACACAGCCAGATGGCTGACTACGTAATTCTTTTTATAGGACGTAAACACCATATCATAGAGACAGCAAAGTCCCTGACTATGTTCCTCAATCTGAGAAGCCGCCTTGTCGGTACAGCTGTGAAAGCGGAGAAACATGATGGTGCCTACAGCGCTTTTGCTGGCCGGAAGGCATCCCAGGACAGCCACGATACCCAGCAGATTCCCCCTTCTTCCGGTTTGAATATACCCTGCCGCAAACAGGGACAGCGAGATTCCGAAATAAAGAATTGTCCTTATGATTTCGTATTTTTTCTGTGTGTTCAGATAATTTCTGGTTCCTTTCACACTGTCTGTGGAAAACAATCTCTTCAAATGTGTCATCTTATAATCCTTTCCGCTTCATCCACGCCATTGCCTGCAAAATCACACTATGGGGCAGTGCTTTTGTCAATAGAAGGAACGCGTTCATTGGAAATCCGCAAACTGATATGGAACGTCTGCGCCAGGAGCTTTTCAGCGCAAGCGCCACGACTCTGTCGGCAGTGACCATGGTATACTTCTTTATAGCCAGCGTGGAGCCGTTCGCCGCTGCAATATCAAAAAAAGGCGTATCCACCGGCCCGGGACAGACGGCAGTGACATAGATTCCGGAGGATTTCAATTCTTCCCGCAGCGCTCTGGAAAAGCTCAGCACATAGGCTTTTGTGGCGGCATATACCGCAAAATCCGGCTGAGGAAGAAAAGCGGCGCCGGAAGCCATTTGAAGGATTCGGCTGCCTCTTCTCATATAGGGCAGCATGCGCTGCGTCATTTCCGTCAGAGCCTGGCAATTCAGTCGAATCATTCCCAACACAGTATCTCGGTCCTGTTGATCCAATTCGCCCATAATACCGTATCCGGCACAGTTGATCAATATTCTGACGACTGCATTTTGACGGGAAAGCGCTTCCTCCAGATCATCCAGCTTCCCTGAATTCGTGATATCCAATGTAAAAATCTGAGCATCGTGTTTCATCTGTCCGGCCAGGGATTCCAGTCTGCCACGGTTTCTGGCAATCAGCCAGAATTCGTCAATATTGCTGAAATGGGCATCCATCTGCAGGGCAAATTCCCTTCCGATTCCGGAGGACGCACCTGTTATAATCACAATATTCATTTCGAAGCCTCCTGTTCCGGTTCCCGTCTGCGGGAAGTTATAGTATGTCCCTCTTCTATGGAAAGCTCTTCTTCCATGGAAAGCTCTTCTTCCATGGAAAGCTCTTGTTCCATTAGTATGACCTAGAAAAGGTCCATATAATCTTCAATATAATAATCTGCAAGCTCCTTTTTCCGTTCTCTGTCATGAGCAGAGTAAGCGTCTTCCACAGCGCAGACCCGCATCCCGGCATTTTTACCGGCCTGTATCCCCGCCACAATATCTTCAAACACAAGACATTCCGAAGGAAGAATCCCAAGCTGGCCGGCTGCCTCAAGATAAATATCCGGCGCCGGTTTCCCCCGTTCCACATCGCTGCCGGTTACAATGCTCGTAAAATATTCCCGCAGCTGATGGGTAGCGGCAACATTTTCCACCAGTTCTCTTGAATTGCTGGTGGCAATGCCCAGCCGGATACCATGCGTCCTGCAGCCATTCAGAAATTCGGGAATGCCCTTTTTCAGGGGGACTTCGTAGATATACTTATCCCATGCCATCCGGTTCCAGGTTTGTTTGATTTCTTCCAGAGAATCCGGAATGGGAAAATGCTCTTTAAAATAGAGCGCCGTCTCACCGAAACTCATCCCTTCTATTTCCGACTGCAGATTTTCCGGCAGAGAAATACCATAACGTCCCAGATATTCGATATCAATGGCACGCCACATCCACATGGAATCAACCAGCGAGCCATCCATATCAAAAATCACTGCCCCGATGTTCTTCAGCATCTCATGTCTCATTTTTTCTCCTCAATCTCAATCCGCTTTGGCTGCCAATCTCACTTTCTTTTGGCTGCCGATTTTACTTTTTGGGCTGCCCGGCTCCTGACAGCAATTCTATCTCTTTTGGTGTCAATTCCCGATACTGTCCTTCCGCCAGGGCAGGATCCAGATGTAATCCGCCAAAAGCCACACGTCCAAGCTTCACCACGCCGTTTCCCACGGCAAACATCATACGTTTCACCTGATGATATCTGCCTTCCTGGATAGTAAGCAAAATAAGATATCGGTCCAATACCTTTACCAGGGCAGGCCCTGTAAAAGTCTCGTCTCCGATATCTACGCCTTCCTCCAGTCTGCAGATATCTGCCTCACTCAGGGGATGCTCCAATGTTACCTGATAAACTTTGTCTACATGCCGCTCCGGAGCCAGCAATCTGTGGGCCAGGGCTCCGTCATTGGTCAGAAGAAGCAGGCCGGTAGTATCCTTATCCAGCCGTCCTACCGGAAAAACATTTTTCCTTTGGTTTTCTTCCAACAGGGAAAGAACCGTGTCTGACACACCATCCACCGTGGCTGATACAATGCCTGCCGGTTTGTTCATCATATAATACACATATCTGCGGTACTGCAGCCGCTGCCCTTTATAAAATACCTGATCCAGGTCAGGGTTTATTTTCCTGTCGGCATTTTTCACCGGAATATCGTTCACCCGGACCGCTCCCTGACGGATCAGCGCTTTTACCTGGCTCCTGGTTCCTATATTCATTTCACAGAGAAATCTGTCAAGACGCATATTCGTTTCACCATAACATATATTTAAACAACCGGATTTTACAATGCTTAAGGAGCATACCGTGAAATTACTGACTTTTTTCTTCCTGATACTTGTAGGATGTATTCTGACTCATCCCAAGCTCAGCCTGTATTATGCAGGTATGGGGTTGGAATTATGGTTTCGGAACATGCTGCCTTCCCTTCTGCCGTTTATGATACTGTCCGGCATCATGGTACAGATGAAAATCACAGAAAAGTTTGCAATGATCCTATATCCAATCGTCAAACCATTATATCAAGTACGCAAAAATGTATGCTACGCCATGCTGATGGGATTTCTATGCGGATTTCCCATGGGCGCCAGGGTGGTAAATGATCTGTATACCAGGCGGATGCTCACCAGAAGAGAGGCGGAATACCTCCTCGCCTTCTGCAATAATATCGGCCCTGTCTATTTCTGTACATTTGCCCTTCCTCTCCTGGAACGAAGGCTGATGCTACCCTATCTGTTCGGTATGTATGGTATCCCCCTTCTGTACGGACTGGCTTTGCGCCATACCCTGTACCGGGACCTCTCTCAGTCCATAAAGAATACGGTCCCCTCTGCCTCCGCCGGTCTGATCTGCTGTGAATACATAGAAGATACCGAAGCGGCTGCGCCGAAGCATCCCCTGACGGAAAGTCTTCTGGCTGAAACGGACCGCTCTATTCAATCCTCCATACAGGCCATGCTGGCACTGGGAGGTTATATGATGCTCTATAATCTGCTGAATCTAATCCCTCACATCCTGTTGAGCCATCCGCTGAGACTACTATCTCCCCTGTTGGAGATCACAGGAGGACTGAAAATGTTAGGGACCGCCCATCCCCTCTACAGCCTGCTGGCGCTTTCCTTCGGCGGTCTGTGCTGTATTGCCCAAACCTATAACTGTATCGGTAATTCCGACCTGTCTATCGGTAATTACATTCTGCACAAGGGCCTGCTGACCATCCTGAATGCCGCTTTTTACTTAAGCTGGTTCCTGCTGGCTTCTTCTTCCTTTCTCTGCTGAAGCCTTCTGGTCTTCCTGCGCCGCCAGGAAAGATACTGGAAAACCACAATCAACACCAGCATGACAAACGCGATCAGAAGACAAAACATGACGACAAAATAATAGCTGAATCCCCTTTTTACCTCGGTTTGTATCTCCGGTTTCCCGGCACTCACCTCCACAGACGCGACATCCGGCCTGTCCTTTCCGGCAGGCTCCGGCGTAGGCTCCGGGCAGAATTCCTGAGGACTGATATAGGGATTGCTCTCCGTATATAAATCATACATATTATAGGCACGGACAATCACTTCAGGTACCGTAGCCGGCGGAATCGTCAATTCTAAAAGAAAGGAATCCCGGAAGCTGCCCGTAAGGGTATCGCTTTCCGGCCATGCCTGTCTGGGACTGAAGGTCTGACCTCCGTCCAGACTATAGGAATAGTACAACAAAGGTGAGTTGTCATCGATTGCCGAAACAGTCAGACTTAAGGTTCCGGCTTCATAATCGGCTTCCGAAAAATCCAGCAGACACAGCTCCGGTTCGGTGTTGTCTGATAAAGTCTCCTCTACCACAGCATCCTCCCGGACTTCTGCAAGCGAATATTCGGAATAATCCACATTCAAAGCAGTACTTTTCAGTCCAAAGTACCGGGCTACTGCATGAGCATCGTTTTTGCCGAAAGCCTGCAGTTTTTCGTCCGTATCGCAAAAAACTTCGTCCCGGGCCTCATCCACATGGCAATGCTCCAAAATAACTGCCGGAATCCCCAAAGCCACGGATTCACGAATAATGCCGTAGTAATCCGCCCCGCCGTCTCCCAGACGGGTTTTGACGCCTCTCACCAACAGCCCCTGCCTGCGCATATCCGAGAGGAACTCATATCCAAACTGATAACCGTAGTTATTATAAGGATAAACCGAAGATACCCATACCTCAGAGCCAAATAGTTCATGATTCAGCGAAGCATTATAATGTACGCTGAAGAGGAAATCTGCCTCCACCGACTGGGCGAATTCCGCTCTTTTCTTCAGAGATATATCCACATCCTCGGTATGCGTCAGATATACTTCCACATCATCAAATAAATTCAGTTCTTCGTACATGGCCAAGGCTGTAGTCATGGTCATAAATTTTTCCTCATGACCATTCTCAATTGTTCCCCTGTTCTCGCCTCCATGACCCGGATCAATCACAATGACTGTCTTTTCACCCGCCTCCTGCAGCCGCGGCGCCGCCTGTACACTTCCTGAAAAGAGCAGGCCGGCCAAAATAGCTGTAATGACAGTAAAAATATATTTCGGCATAAAACATCCTCTCCTGCTGCAAGTGTAATGGAATGCTTTTACTTTCATGGAATTCCCGTCTCTATTCTTGTCACAGCACATCAAGCTTATCAGTATCCTGATCATCCAACGGCAATTGCAATTCATTAATATGCTCTTCCACAGGATGGAGTGAGCGGATATTGGCCTGAATCGTATCCCGATACTGGGTCATTGAGCCCAATAATGCTTCATAGCTGGCACTGGAAGACTGCAGCACACCCAGGACGATGGCCTCTAGCTCTGCCAGCTTCTCCTCCGTATATCGGGAAGCCTGTGTCCTCAGTTCATTTGCCTCTATGATGGCTTTGTCCAGAACCTCCTGGGCCTGGCTGGCAGCTTTGGCCATGATTTCGTTGGCATGTGCGTAGGCCTGCTGCATGATCTCATGTTCACTGGTCAGCTCATTCGTCCGGGCTGTAGCCTCCTCGATCAAGGTGTTGGCCTTGGCCCTGGCATCGTTTAAAATGGCATCCCGGTTGCTGATAATTTTCTGATAGCGCCTGATTTCGTCAGGCGTCTTCCGGCGCAATTCACTAATCAGATCCTCGATCTCTTCCTTATTGACGATGATCTCCGAGCTGGACATAAATTTGGACTTGCAACTATCGATATACTGCTCTAATTCTTCGATCAATTCTTCTATCTTACTGCCCATAAACACCGCTCCTATTCCCATATTTTTCCTTCATCAGCTTTGCCACAAAATCCGGAACACACTCACTGATATCCCCTCCGAAACTGGCGATTTCCTTAACACTGGAGGAGCTTAAATAGGCGTACTCCAGACTTGTGGTAAGAAATACGGTATCCAGTCCGCCGCGGGATAGCTTTCGGTTGGTCTGCGCAATCTGTAATTCATATTCAAAGTCCGTGATGGCACGCAATCCTCTGACAGCTACATGAATATTCTTTTCAGCAGCATAATTGATCAGAAGTCCGGTAAAGCTATCCACCTCCACATTCGGAATATCCTTTGTAGCTTCCCTTAATATCTTAACACGTTCCTCCACAGAAAACAATGGACTCTTCATTTTATTATTCAGCACACTTACGATAAGGATATCGAACATGTCGGATGCCCTTTTGATGACATCGAGATGACCATATGTAACCGGATCAAAGCTTCCGGGATAGACTGCACGTTTCATATCGGAATCCTCTTTTTCAAAAATATGTGTTTATTTGTCTTGTAACGTTTTTCCTTTTCCGCTGTAAAGCCCAGTTCTTCTATCCAGGAAAAATCCGTCCTCAAAGCAGCCTCAATGATTACAACTGTATCCTGTGTCACATAGGGCATGCTTCCCAGCACTGTCAGTACCTCACGCTCCTGCCCCTGGTCATATGGCGGATCCATAAAAATGAAATCAGCCTTCTCTTCCCCGCACCTTAAATGAATGGAATCCAGCCCGCTGCAGGCATCCTGCTTTAATACCACAGCCCGATCTGCCATTTTCGTAAATGTCAGATTTTGTTGGATACAGGAAACCGCTTTCGGCGCATTATCCACAAAATAGGCCTTTGCAGCTCCTCTGCTTAAAGCTTCAATACCGATGGCTCCGCTGCCGCTGAACAAATCCACAAACACACTGCCCGGCAGATCCCAATGCAGCATATTAAACAAAGTCTCCTTGATTTTGTCTGTAGTAGGCCTCACATCCAGTCCCGGAGGCGTTTTCAGAGGAAGGCTCCTGGCCGTTCCTGCAATGACTCTCATAGATTGCTTCCCCTCCTGCTTACTATACTCTGATCTTTGTACCCTTTCCGTCCCGCTTGGCATTCTTCAAATGGTTCAAAAGGATCTTTTTCCCTTTGTATTCAATCTCACTTGCCGCCGCAGCCTGGATGTAATATACATTTTCCACTTCATCCCCGGCGCCAAGTTTCATTCCCCGTACTCCCAGAGCCGCTTTTTTCTTCTCAGGAATCTCTTCCAGATCAAATTTCAAAAAAAACCCTTCCTTCGTCTGCAGAACAATACTTTTCTGTTCTGAAAGAGGTATCACACTCACTACTGTGTCCCCTTCTCCCAGCTTGGTGGCAGCCACTGTGCGCTTTGACACATCAAATTCTCCCCCGTCCACCAGCTTTACCATGGATTGGGCAGTCACAAACACAACACGGCGCAGATTCAGCTCCGTCTGGCTGGTTATGAAAACAATGCTCTCTTTCTCAGAGTTATAATTGCTCACATTGTCAATGGGGACACCCTTGTCCCGAAATTTTCCGAAGGGCAAGTCCATCACCTTGATGGTATGCAGCTGGCCTGCGGAGGTAAACAGGCAGACTTTTCCCGTATTCTTGCAGGTAAAGACAAAACGGTTCTCCGTATCAGCAGCTTCTTTATTCCGCTCATAAGTGGACGAGTCAATGGTTTTTGCATAGCCAAAGCGGTCCATCAGGAAGATCAGCTCCGTCTCTTCCACTTCCTTCTCTTTGTATACTGCTTCCTGAACATTTTCGATAACGGTTCTTCGTTTTCTCACATATGCTTTCTTGTAGCCGTCCAGCTCATTGATAATCACCTGGGCCATAGAATCCCGCCTGTCCAGGATATCCTCGTAGCGGTAGATGTTGGCCATGGTATCCTCATGCTCTTTGAGCAGAGCCTGGATCTCCAGGCCGATCAATTTGTACAGACGCATCTCCAATATGGCATTGGCCTGCTTCTCTGTAAAAGAAAGCTGCTCTGCCATGATCTTTGATTCCCTGTTCCGGAACTTGATACCTGCGGTTTTGCCCTCCACCAGACAGGCCTTGGCCATAGCTCTGTCCTTGGATCCCCGAAGGATCTCAATGATCAGGTCGATGACATTGCAGGCCTTGATCAACCCCTCCTGAATCTCCTTCCGTTCCAGTTCCTTCGCCAGCAGGTTGTTGTATTTCCGGGTAGCCGTCTGGAACTGGAAATCCACAGTTGCCTTCAATATTCCCTTCAGCCCCATAACCTCTGGCCTGCCGTTATAGATGGCCAGCATATTGACGCCGAAGGTGTCCTCCAGTCTAGTTTTTTTGTAAAGGAGATTCACGAAATTCTCCGCGTCGGCATCCTTTCGCAGCTCAATGACGATGCGGATGCCTTCCTTGGAGGATTGGTTGGAAATATCCGTCACATCCTGGGTCTTCTTCGTCTCCACCAGTCCGGCCACATCGGAGAGAAACTTGGAGATGTTCATTCCGATCATGGGATAGGGGATCTCGGTAATCACCACATTGGTCTTGCCGTTCTTTTGTTTTTCGAATTCCACCTTACCGCGGACCTTGATCTTTCCTACACCTGTTTCATAAATATTCAGCAGATCGTCCTTGTTGGTAACGATGCCTCCGGTGGGAAAATCAGGCCCCTTCAGATAGCGCATAAGTTCTTTTGTGGTGATGGCTTCATTCTGCATGTAGGCTTTCATGGCATCGATAACTTCGCCCAGATTGTGGGGCGGGGTGCTGGTGGCCATGCCTACTGCGATTCCCTCGGAGCCGTTGACGAGGAAATTGGGGATCTTCACCGGCAGGACGGAGGGTTCCTTCTCCGTCTCGTCAAAATTGGGAACGAAATCCACCACATCCTTGTCCAGGTCTCCCAGAAAAGCCTCCTGGGTCACCCTGGCAAGGCGTGCTTCGGTATAACGCATGGCAGCGGCGCCGTCCCCCTCGATATTGCCGAAATTGCCGTGCCCGTCCACCAGAGGCAGACCGCGCTTGAAATCCTGAGTCATGACTACAAGCGCATCATATATGGAACTGTCGCCGTGAGGATGATACTTACCCATGGTATCGCCTACGATACGGGCGCTTTTACGATAAGGCCTGTCGTAACGGATCCCCAGTTCGTACATATCGTAAAGGGTACGTCTCTGTACGGGTTTCAAACCGTCCCGGATATCGGGCAGGGCTCTGGCTATGATGACGCTCATGGCATAGTCTATGAAGGATTTCTGCATCTCCTCGGAATATTCTGTTTTAATGATCCTGCTGTCGTCCATTTATATCAACCTTTCAGATTTTATGTTTTTCTTTTGCAGTGCACATAAATATCTAAAAGTATACCACACTTTCTACGTTTTGTAAAAGGAAATGAAGGGCGCAAAATTTTGTTCACTTTTCCGCTATCTCATTTCCCCGGCTTCCGGCAGGTGAAAGAGCCGCCTGGTATTCTCTCTGGCATGCCGGATCAAATCCTCTTCCGCAACCCCCATATAGCGGGCCAGATCTTTTGCCACATACCGGATATTGCCGGGGACATTGGTCCTGTCAAGCCCCGGCACATTTCTGGGAGTCAGGTAAGGAGCGTCCGTCTCGATAAGAATCCGGTCCAGGGGAATCAGGCGAACCGCCTCCCGCAGCTCCTTCGCCCTTCTGTCATCGCAGATCCAACCCGTAATTCCAATGTAAAACCCCATATCAAGATATCGCTTCAGCGTTTCTTTATCTCCGGTAAAGCAATGTACCACGGACTTTTTACAGATATCCGGATGCTTTTTAACCCTTTTGATAAACTCTCCTGCTGCGCTGCGCTCGTGGAGGAACAGCGGTTTGTCTAATTTCTCGGCCAGGACAATATGCTTTTCCATGCATCTGATCTGGTTCTCCCGGGTGGAGAACATCCTGTCAAAATCCAGGCCGCACTCTCCCACTGCCACGATTTTCGGATTGTTTTCCGCGAGCTTTTCGATCAGCATGAAATCTTCCATTCCTGCGCGGTCCGCATTGTGGGGATGAATTCCTGCGGTTCCGTATATCTCCTTATCTTGGATAAAACGGTCAATCAGCCTGTTTTCCTTTGTATTCGTTCCGGTGAGGATACAGCATACGCCGGCTTCTTCCGCCTCGCGGATGATTTTCTCCGGATCCGGGAACTGTCTGCAGAACAGGTTCAGGCCGATATCATAATATTTCATGTTCATTTTGTATTCCTCTGTTTTTCTCCATTCTTAACTAGTTTTTTCTGCCCTTCCGATCAGCACCCTGCTTCCCTCAAAAGAAAACCGTATTTCCGGATCTTTTTCTGCGTAAATCCTCTGGTTAGAAGAGCTGTCTCATACCGCTTTTCCTCAATTTACTGTAAGGCTGACCGGACACCGTCCTCCAGAGTCTCCCGCTTGGCCCGAACAACTTTGAACTCAATGATAATGGCAGGAGCATCCGCTTTCTTTGGATCCAGCATGATATCGTAGCGGCCAAGCCAGCTCTCTCGGTTTGAGGTGACAATATAGCGGCCCTGCAGCTGCGCTATCAGCCGCAGCACAAAGCCGTGATAAAACCTTTCAGGCCGTACCTTTTCGGAAGGCTTATTTGATTGTTTCAAAATCCTGGCACCCAATACTCACTGTCCTCGGCATATCTGCACCTCTCTCCCTGGAAACTTTGCACACTCTGCTCTGTAACCATTTTAAGTATAACGGATTTGGACGGACATTACAATGACAATTCTTATACAATCCGAAACTAAAATTTTGCTGAAATGAAAAAGGAAAGTATATCAAAAGTGGTATCTTAATACGGAACGAAAATTTAGATGTGCAGAAATATTTTTGATATAATGAGACCCCGTTTTCACGGGGCCTCGCTTAAAGCTTAAATTTCTGATTTACCAGCCATACTGCTCAGCATACTCTGTAACGGCTTCTACAGCGTCATTGTATCCGCTGGCGATAGCACGCTCCTTCATATCGGCAAACATATCAGCTACAGGCTCGGTACCTGTGATGATCTGCCAGTACTCTGCGCTGAATGCGAAGGAAGTGGCATCTGTCACAACTGTATCGTCAATCAGCTTGGGTCCGATTTCGGGCCATACAGGATCCTGATTACGGAACTCACAGGCTTTAGCATTCATAGCCTTTGTCTCATCGTTGTACTCGTCGAAGTACTCTACGTTCTCATATGCAGCAAGTTCGAATCCCCAGCTAGGCCAGTGTGTCACTGCAGAGCAGGGATATTTCACGGACATTGCGGTGGAATTGCCGTTCTCGTCACGGATCAGCTTGATGTTGCCATCAGCGTCGCGCTCCCAGTCTTCACCCTCAAATCCCATACGCATATACTTGCCTTCGTCAGACAGCAGATATTCGTAGTAATTCAGGAAACGATCCATTTCTTCCTCGGTAATTTCCGGAGCAAACATAGTAGCTACCATACAGCTTACATAGCCTTCCATGCGAGGTGTATCGCCTTCTTTCAGCGCCAGTGCGGGAATCACTCCCAGACGATCGAAGGGATTAACGCCGGGGTTGGCAGCGGCGTAATATTTCACAGCCACACCGTTGATCCAGTCAGCATCTGCATTACGCAGACACATTCCTGCAGTGTTGGAACAGAAGGTCTTCAACCCATCTTCCCACTTAATACCGCCGAAATCAGGATCAATGGAACCATCTTCATACATCTTGCGCAGCCATTCCAGAATTTCGATATTGCTGTCATCCATGGGGCCGAAGAACCAGTTGCCGTCAGCGTCACGATTCCAATAAATATTGGAAACACCGGTACTGGAGAAGAAATAGCGCAGGGTACCCATACCGTCTCCGGTAAGACCAAAAGTATCGTTTACACCGTTGCCATCGGGATCGTCATAGGTAAACGCATGTGCAACATTGTAGAACTCTTCCCAGGTAGTGGGTATTTCCAGACCCAGATTATCCAACCAGTCAGTACGGATAAAGATTCCCTTACGCTCTGCCTTGTAGATATTGGGGTCCGCAGAGTCGGGCTTAGGAAGGAAGTAATAGCCGTCATACATGCCATGAACGGTCTGCGCCACGGCATCGTTTTCCAACAGCGCCTTGGTCAGAGGATATTTCTCCAACAGATTCTCGGGAATCTCCGCCACCAGCTCCTCAGGGATAAACTGGGTAATCATTGCCGGAGAGTAAAGAATATCCGCCGCGAATACCTTGGGCAGTGTGCCATCTGTAGCCGCCAGCTGCGTGACAGCAAATTCATTGTTGTAGTAATTGGTCTCGCTCTGCTGGAAAGCGATTCCGAAATTCTCTTCAATGTAGGCTGCCATCTTATCGGTGGACGGATCCCATGAGAAAGGATCTGCATCGCTGTCCGCAGTTATCGTGAGCACATCCTCAAATCCTCCCATCTGTGCCGATCCTGATCCTGCAGCACTTCCGCCGTCATCAGCAGGCTGGGACTCTTCCCCGCCATCATCTGCTCCGTCGTCCGCTCCGCCATCATCTGCGGGGGTGCTTTCGTCATTCGCCTCTCCGGAAGAGGCATCGTTTGCACTGTTTCCCGCAGGTTCATCGCTGTTGCCACAGGCGGCCATGCTCAGCACCATACTCATGGCCAACAATGTAGAAATAATTTTTCTCTTCATAAATCCTCCTTAAAAATATGTATTTATCATTCATGCCTTTTGGCAGAACAACCGTAAATAAATCAGCCCTTTACCGCACCCAGGGTAACACCCTTTTCGAAGTATTTCTGGATGAAGGGATAGATAACCAACAGCGGCAGTGTGGATGCGATGGCACAGGCCATTTTCACACCGGTCTCGTTCAGATACAGCCGCTTGCCGGCTGCGTCACGCAGGCCTTCCATATTCTGCATATCTGCCGGTTTTGCCGAACGCACCACGTAATTTCGGATGATCAGCTGCAGGGGATACAATTTTTCGTTCCGCATATACAATTGGGCGGAGAACCAGCTGTTCCACAGACCAACAGCCACAAACATGGCAATGGTGGCAAGCGCAGGGATGGAAAGGGGATAAATAATCTTAAACAAGATGACAAAATCATTAGCCCCGTCAATCCTGGCCGACTCCTCCAAAGAAACCGGCAGCTGCTTGAAAAAGGAACGAATTACAATAAAGTTAAACACACTTACCGCCCCAGGCAGAATCAATGCCAGCAGATTATTGGACAGATTCAGTGTCCTGGTTATATTGTAGTAGGTAGGAATCAGACCTCCCGAAAAGAACATAGTAATCAGCAGGTAAATCATAAAAAACTTATATCCCCGCATATCGCTCCTGGAAAGTCCGTATGCCAACATGGATGTAATCAATGTGGACAAAAAGGTACCCGATATTGTAATGAGAAACGTAACACCGTAGGAACGAGGAAACAGCGGCGTAGAGAAAATATATTTATAAGCCTCCAGTGTCGGGGATTCCGGAAACAGTATAAATGGCCTGCTCATAAACTCTGCGTTCCCCGTCAGGGAAATCACGATAATATTCCAGAAAGGGAAGAGCATAATCAGCGCAATTATAATGAAAAAAGCAATATTGCAGACATCAAAAATTCTTGAGCCAAGGGAATGCTTTACTCTGCTTTTCGGTTTTACTGTCTTTATTTTCTTATCTGCCATGCCTGGCACCTCCTTATGAATGATTTATATCGGCAGCGGCCTGCCCGCGGAATTTTCTTTCAGTCCAAATCCGAAGACTCTGAAGGAATGTCTTTCCGAAGAAGAAACATGTCACGGACATCTTAAAAGGGCGCTGCATAAGCCGGATTAGAAGAAACCCTCGCCAGACATCTTCTTTACCACGAAGTTACTCAGGAACAGCAGGACACAGTTTACTCCCTGTTGGAACAGACCGATAGCGGTAGCAAAATCATATTGTCCCTTTTCAACACCCATATCATATACATAAGTATCGATAACCTGTGCTACCGTGGTCTGGGTGGATGCAGTACGCAAGTTCATAATCTGGTCAAAGTTTGCACCCATGACAGAACCCACATTGAGGATTAGCATAGTGGTCACCACGAATGCGATACTGGGCAATGTAATGTATATACAGCGTTGAAAGCGATTTGCGCCATCCAGATATGCCGCTTCATGCATCTCTTCATCCACGCCCGCAATGGCGGCCATATAGATGATAGTACCCCACCCGGCTTCTTTCCAGATGCTGGTACCGTACAGCATTCCGTAAAACATATCCGGATCCGACAGCAGGTTGATCTGGGGCAGGCCCCCTGAAAGGAGAATCTTGTTCACCACACCGCTGGTAATGGAAAACAGGGAAAACAGCAGCGAGTACATAATAACCCAGCTTACAAAGTGGGGAAGGTAAATGGTGGACTGAATTAGGCCGCGGAACTTTTTACTTCTCAGCTCATTCAGCAAAAGCGCCAGGATAATGGGCACGGGGAAGGTGATAATCAACTGGGTTATACCGATGAAGAGTGTGTTCCAGATAACGTCTCCGGCCACTGAACGCCCAAAGAACCTTGTGAAATTATCAAAACCGCACCACTGCGAAAACATGATGCCGTTTTTTATTTTAAAATCCTTGAAGGCGAGAATGACACCGTACATGGGTATGTAACTAAAAACAAAGACAGTCAAAATACCGGGAGCAATCAGAATATAACGGTGCTTATCACGCTTTAGGTCATGCTTCAATTTCATGGAAGCCTCACCAAACCAGGGGAGAAAAAAGAATGCAGCCAGGGCAAGGAGCAATACCGTTCCGCCTGCTGCTGCCGTGACAGCCGGAGCCAGACCGTACTTTCCAAAATCCCATTTTTTAGCCCCAACGATACCCGTAATCGCAACATACCAGACGCCGCCTCCCACCAGAAGCAAACCGCCTAAGATAAGCAGTGCCTTGAAAACCAGAAGCTGTGTCCGGGAACCTTTTGGTACGGTCTTTGCCGTATTGACTTTTGACATATGAGTTTACCTCCTCAATGAAATTGTGTTGGCAGGACCGCTTTCCCCAGTTTTTACGCTATGCATGCCATATGTCCTGCAAGGGTGCACTGCCCCAAAAGGTATACTTTTTGGGACATGAAACTGTTTGTGCACAACTTACATTTATAATACTGGAATTTTACGAAAAAGTCAAGAAAAAACTTTCTTTTTTTGGTCATTTTTGCGAAAATTTTCTGTCCCAAAAAGTATACTTTTGTAGAATTGCAATAAAAAAGCTCAATCCTGTCAGATAAAGTGACAGGTTGAGCTTTTTGTAGAAAATAATGTCTTTGTTCAAAAAATATTTTCTTTATTATTTTTTTAGATTATTTTATTGTTTTATTTATGAAAATATAGCAAATTTTCAGAATTTCATACTGCAAATCAAAGAAATTTGCAGTAACCTACAATAAAGCTGCCAGCACTATGACGGCTTTAAAACTGCCAGCCGGTTTTATACCTTCTCAATCACACAGGGATGCTTCCGCTTTCCTGCCTCCCTGTCATATGCGATCCCCACCAGCAGAATATCTCCCCCGTATCCTGACAATACAACCGGATACCTTCTGTCCTTTATCCGGGCAATCGCCCCTTGGACCGAATGCTTCCATTTCAGTTCGATCACCAGTGCCGGCATGGGCAACGAGTGTTTGGGAAGATAGACGATATCCGCATAACCATCGCCGGAAGGCAGTTCTTCCATGTATCCCAGATGAATCAGCAGGGCCAGCACATCATCTCTGTCCCGGAAAGCAATGATAGAGTTAAAATCCCCCAAACTGCAGAACAGCGCAGCCGGGGATCTGAAACCGTCCGGCTCCATCACACCATCCTGAAATCCAGATGCTTCGGCGGCTTTAAGTTCTCCCTGGCCCACTCCAGGTCCGCTTCCTCCGCGCTTCCCCGCTCCTTTCTGGCCATCAGCTCAAACCACAGATCCGTCAGCAGTACGTCGCCCTCCCGTACATCCGTCAGGACGATATCGCTCATCAGCAGGCTCTGGGCCTCCTCATAGCGCCGTGTCCGCAGCAGCGCCAGGATCTCGAAAGTCTTGATCCGTCCCTGGCCGCGCACCTCCTCCGGCAGTTTGTCCATCAACTCATACATGCGCTGATACTGTTTCGTTTTTGAGAGGATTTCCAGGGCTTCCACCGCAAGGGGACGGATGGGCTTTCGCTCCACGGCTTCACACAGAAGGTCCGCCGCCCGGGCCGGATCGCCGCCCCTGTCTTCCAGAACCGCCAGGCAGCGCAGGGCCCAGGGATTCCGGGCACATTCCAGGGAACGGGTAAATTCCTCCCCGGCAGCCTGGTCCTTTCCTGCGGCGGCATACATGACGCCCAGCTGATAATGTCCGTACCAGTGATCGCTTGCGCCCTTTTGGATGGAAGCTTCCAGTGCAGCCTGCCATTCCGGGCCCGTCTGGTAGCTCAAAGGTTCCGCGTCCGGCTCCGGGCAGGGAAGCGCTCCGCCTGCCGCCAATTCCATCCAGGGCCGCTCCTGCTCTCCTATCCTCATGGCATCCAGGGAAAGACCCGCCGTATGGAAACTCCCGCCCAACAGGGCTTTCTCCGCCCGGGCAAATCCCATGCCGGTATGAATTACCGTGCCGTTTAGGCCGTCCAGTTCCCGTTTCAGCCGGTCATGCAGCTCTTCCAGTACATGGGCGGGCCGTACCGCTTCCAGGGCTTCCGCCACGGAAGATATTGCGGCGGTGTAGTCTTTTCCGTGGACA